>Ga0326511_10003474_pt1 | contig 12677 bp, 6 predicted proteins | sample 0_2496_0518_D_FD_203701 | JGI IMG/M metagenome (GOLD analysis project Ga0326511, IMG submission 203701) | Bovine rumen microbial communities from UC Davis, California, United States - 0_2496_0518 | ecosystem: Host-associated > Mammals > Digestive system > Stomach > Rumen | place: USA: California...
TCCGTTTCAACGACCTGCAGCGTTGGCTCCTCTTGACCGAGTATCCTTATAATATCAAGACTTCTCAGGAGTTCGACCGTGTAGGCAACTACGACTTCACCAAGAATGACCCTGCTCTGGCAGAGGTAGCTAATTTCCGTGAAGAGAAAATCCTGCAGCGCTACTATGAACCAAAGCACTATTGGTTCCCGCTTCTTGATAGTGAAGTATATTTGTATGAAGATTTCAAGCAAAATACAGGTTGGTAATCTAATGAGACTGAACATTATAAATTAAAGTTGAAGATTATATGAAAAAACATATATTATTAGGTACGTTCCTCCTCGCCTTGCCGTTGGCAGTGGCTGCTCAGGATGCGGATTCGACACAGGTGCCAGTGGCATTTGGTCAGAAGTCCTTCATTGAAACACTGGGTGGTGTATCAACGGTAAACGTCAGAGAACTGACCGAAAAGAACTACAATACCTATGCACTCGATAATATGCAAGGCTATGTAGGTGGTTTCAACGGTGCCTCACTTTGGGGTGTTAGTGACTATCTGGTAATGGTAGATGGTACTCCGCGCGATATCAATAACGTGAAGCCCGATGAGATTGAACAGATCTCTTTCCTCAAGGGTGCTCAGGCTGTCGTTCTCTATGGTAGCCGTGCTGCGCGAGGTGTGATTCTCGTTACCACCAAGCGTGGTAAGGCCGCTCCGTTGAATATCGATGTACGTATTAACACAGGTTGGGATGTTGCTAAGTCTTTTCCCGAGTATCTGAGTTCTGCAGAGTATATGACGCTCTATAACGAGGCTCGTGCCAACGATGGTCTGGCTCCTCTTTATAGTGCTACAGATATCTATAATTACGGCAGTGGTAGTAACCCTTACCGTTATCCGAATGTAGATTTCTATTCTTCCGACTATGTAGGCAAGAGCCGTAACCGCACAGATGCTAACGTTGAGATTAGCGGTGGTGGCGAGTTTGCTAAGTTCTATGCCAATGTCGGTTACTACCGTACGGGCGACTTTCTGAAGTTCGGTGAGGCCAAGAACAATTATACAGAGCGTTTCAATGTTCGTGGTAATGTGGATCTCAAGCTGAATGATATGATTTCAGCATACGTAAATGCCAACGTATCATTCTATGACTCGAAGAGCCCTGTTGGTGACAACTATTGGACCGCAGCAACTACGCTTCGTCCGAACCGTGTTACTCCGCTTATTCCGATGAGTTACATTGATCCGAATGCGCTGGCTGTTATAGAGGAACTGGGTATCAGTGAGAATATCATTGATGGTAGTTTCCTCGGTGGTACGCAGGCAGACAACTCCAATGTCTTCGCTCAGTACTATGCTGCAGGTAAGAGTAAGTACACCAGCCGTCAATTCCAGTTTGATGCCGGTATCAACTTTGACCTCAGTTCTCTGTTGCAGGGCTTGAAGCTGTACACACACTTCTCTGTGGACTATGCTACTTCCTATAACACTTCATACAACAACGATTTTGCTACCTATGCTCCCACATGGAGTGACTATAATGGTAAGGAAACCATCGTTGCCCTGACTAAGTTCAAGGAAGACAAGAAGTCGGGTGTGCAGAACATCAGCGGCTCTACTGACAATCAGGTAATGAACTTCAATGCTCATCTGGATTATGTGCGTACGTTTAGCGATGTTCACAACGTTGATGCCAAGTTCGTGGTAAATGGTTTCCAGCAGACCTATTCTGGCCAGTACCACAAGCAGAGCAATGCCAACCTGGGTATTCAGTTGGGCTACGACTATGCTAAGAAGTACTTTGCCAACTTCTCTGCTGCCATCGTTCATTCTTCCAAACTGGCAGAGGGACACCGTGAGGCTTTCTCACCCTCGTTCTCGCTCGGTTGGAATGCCGCCCGTGAGAGCTTCATGGAAGGCAGCATCTTCGACGACTTGATGCTAAGTGCCAGCTACAGCGTATTGAATACCGACCTTGGTATTGATAATTACTATATGTACAAAGGCTACTATACACAGGACGGTGCATGGTGGGGCTGGTATGATGGACAGTCAATCCAGTCAGTAAACGTAAAGAACGGATCTAATGACGACCTCACTTTCATTAAGCGCAAGGAGTTCTCTATCAACTTGAAGGCTTCCTTGCTGAAGCACATGTTGACGGCTGACCTGTCGTTCTTCCATAGCAATACCAATGGTAACATTATCAATGCTACGGGTATGTACCCCAGCTATTTCTCGACTTACTATCCTGATGCTAAGTTCTTGCCTTATGTGAACTACAACAACGATAGCCGTACAGGTTTTGACTTCTCTTTCAACTTCAAGAAGAAGTTTGGTGAGGTGGACTTCCAGGCAGGTTTGAACGGAACCTATTACACAACGAAGGCTACCAAGCGTGATGATACTAACTATATTGAGGCATATCAGCACCGTGAAGGTAAGGCTCTGGACGCTATCTGGGGTTATGAGTGCCTCGGTTTCTTCTCAAAGGAGGACTTCAAGTGGAAAGAAGATGGTAGCATTGCCGGTTATGCTGATGGCGTTGCCTCACAAGACAAGTTGAGTTCTAGCATTCGTCCTGGTGACTTGAAGTATAAGGATCAGAATGGTGACGGCTTGATTGATGAAAAGGACCAGGTTGACCTAGGCAAGGGCGGCTGGTATGGCAATCCCTTCACACTTGGTTTGAACCTCACAGCAAAGTATAAAGGTTTTACCCTTTTCGTACTGGCTACGGGTGGTTTTGGTGGCAAGGCTGTTAAGAACAACAGCTATTGGTGGATTGCTGGTGAAAATAAGTACTCGGCAGTGGTTCGTAACCGTTGGACAGAGGCTACTGCTGCTACTGCTACCTATCCTCGTCTGACTACTCAGAGCGGTTCTAACAACAACACTACTTCTGACTTCTGGCTGTACAAAACAGATCGTTTCAACTTAGCTAAGGTCCAGTTGACTTACGACTTCCCGACACAGTGGTTCCATAAGACTCCTATCCGTGCCCTTTCGGCTTACGTGAGCGGCAGCAACCTTTTGACCATTGCCAAGGAGCGTGAGTTGTTAGAGTTGAACGTGGGCAGTGCCCCCCAGACTCGTTTCTACAACTTAGGTGTTAAGGTTTCATTCTAAATTTGACGACACAATGAAAAAGATATTTTATATTTCTATATTAGCTGCATCGACGGTTCTGACCAGCTGTGACGACCTGTTTGAACCGGCATTGGAGAACCACCGCTCTTTGGAGGCCATGTGGAGCGAGCCGTCGTTTGCGCAGGGTATTATGGCTAATGCCTACATCCTGATGCCTTATCAGACCGGCCCACAGAGTGATGTTGCAACAGATGACGCTGTAACGAACGAGCTTACCAGTAACTATCTGCGTATGGCTACGGGTTCTTGGTCGCAGGAGATGGACCCCATGAATCAGTGGCAAGCTCGCTACAATGCCATTAATTATCTGAACATCATGATAGAAAACTGTGATAAGGTGGCTTGGGCTAATAGCCAAGCACTGAATAAGATGTATAATGACCGCTTCATGGGTGAGTCGTATGCACTCCGTGCTTTGAACTATTATTTCCTGCTTCGTGCTCATGCCGGTTATACAGAGGATGGTGTATTGATGGGTGTTCCCCTTATTCTGAAGTCTCAGGATGCCAACACTCCGAAAGATGAATTAAACCAGCCTCGTGCTACTTTTGAGGATTGTATTGCCCGTATTAACGAGGACTTGGCAGCGGCACTAAGCTTGCTCCAATATGAGGATGGCGACATCAAGTCTGAGGATGCTGTACCTGCCAAGTACAAGTCTATAGGTGCAACCATGAGCGACTACAACCGTGCTTTTGGTAACCATATGCGTGGTAAGGTCAACGGACGTATTGTCGAGGGTATCCGTGCTCAGGTAGCTTTGTTTGCTGCCAGCCCAGCCTATAATCCTAATTCAAATGTTTTATTATGGACCCAGGCTGCCGACTTCGCAGCTGTTGTGCTGGATCGTATCGGTGGCGTAGCCGGTATGGATAAGGATGGCTGGAAGTGGTCCATAAACAATGATCAGATTAAGGGACTTAAGTCTGGTCAGAATCCTGCAGAAATCCTGTGGCGCGAGAACTACAGCGGTGATGGCGAACACGGACTGGAAGACAATTACTTCCCGCCATCACTCTACGGAAGAGGTCGCTTGAACCCCACTCAGAACTTGGTGGATGCATTCCCTATGGCCAATGGTTATCCCATTACCGATGTTGTCAACAGTGGCTATAATCCTCAGGATCCCTATGCAGGTCGCGACCCTCGTCTGGCTGCAAGCATTGTCTATAATGGCGATAAGCTGGGTAATGCTGAGATTATTACGGGTACCTATGGCACCAATCGTGATGCGCTGAACCGCGACAATGGTTCTTCTACCCGTACGGGTTACTACATGCGTAAGTGGCTCCGTTCTGATGTTAACCTGACTCCGGGTAGTGTGACAGGTCAGCGTCACTACACGCCACGCATCCGTTACACAGAACTGTTCCTTGACTATGCAGAGGCAGCAAATGAGGTATGGGGACCAACTGGTAAGGGTACTCATAATTATTCTGCCAAGGATGTTATCAAGGCTCTCCGCCAGCGTGCAGGTGTAGGTGGCACAGATGATCCCTATTTGGAGCAGTGCGCTGCCAATAAGGAGAAGATGCGCGAACTCATCCGCAACGAGCGTCGTCTGGAGCTCTGCTTCGAAAACCACCGCTTCTACGACCTGCGCCGTTGGAAGGTCGAGCTGAACAAACTTAACGAGACCGCTCAAGGTATGCAGATTGACAAGAACGCTGAAGGAAACCTGAAGTTCACGGTACTGCCTAGTGTTGAGGCCCGTAAATATTCGGATTATATGTATTATGGTCCTATTCCTTTCTCCGAGATGCAAAAGTATGATGCTTTGGAGCAAAATAAGGGCTGGAAAAAGTAACAATGTAAAATTCTAAAAAGATTATGAATAAGAAAGTATTATATAGCTTCAGCTTGTTGCTGTTTACCTTGCTGCTCACAGGCTGTAAGAACGGTAACTCCGAGTTCCCCGATTATGAGAATGGTGTTTCCGTCTATTTTGCCAACCAATACCCTGTTCGTACTTTGGTGATGGGTGAGGACGAGTATGACACAACGCTCGACAACCAGCATAAATGCCAGATTCAGGCTACGATGGGTGGCAGCTACAATGGTCGTGGCATCACATTGGAGTTGGAAGAAGCTCCTTTACTCTGCAAGAATCTCTATTTTACAGAGGATGAGACTCCTGTATTGCCAATGCCAAGGGAATATTACGAATTATCGTCTACAACCATGCACTATGAGGGCTTTGTAGGAAAGATAGAGGTAACGCTGAAGGATGCATTCTTCAATGATGCCAAGGCTCTTGAGGGCAAGTATGTTATTCCCATATCTATTAAGAGTCAGTTAGGAGCAGAGCGTATTCTGAGTGGAGATCCAGTTGAGAAAGGTACCAACCCTCAGCACACCTGGGCTGAAAAGTGGATTACCCAGCCTAAGGACTTTACACTTTACGCTGTGAAGTATATCTGTAAGTACGATGCCAACTACCTGCGTCGTGGTTCAGACCAGATTAAGGTTGGAGAACTTATTAAAACGGTAACACGCGACAAGGGCGAATGGGAGAAAGAAGAGGTGAAGAACGACATTACCACGCTCGCTCTGAATGCCATCAAGTATCCTGTTACTGTTGATGTGAATGGCACCAAGAAGAGTTGTGACCTCAAGATTACCTTCGGCAACGACGATAAGGTGACCTCCATCGTATCGCTTACTGATGGCGTGACGGTTACTGCCGGTTCTGGCGAGTACAAGACGAAATCTGAGATTAAGGCTTGGAACAACAAGGATCGTGACGGACTCTATCTTGACTATACCCTTAACTTTGACGGTGGTATCACGGTTAAGACCAGCGATGTACTCTGCTGGCGCGATCGTGGTGTTAGCAAAGAGAACTTTACCGTTATATACAAAGAATCTAACTAATAGTAAGCGATTATGAAACAATATAAATCAATCATCGTAGCCGTTGCAGCCTTGGCTGTCGTATCTTGTGCCGATGACAAGTTTCAGTCCTATCAGACTGCAGACCCCAACGCTAAGCATAGCGCTGATTATGCTTATCTGAATGAGTTGGACGACTTGAAAAGCTATACTAATCCCAAAGCCTCCTCAACTTTTAAGTTGGGGGGTGCTATGGAGGCTAGTGACTTCATGAAAAAGGAGCAGTATTATGCCCTTGGCGTATCTAATTTCGATGAAATAGTAGCAGGCAATGCCATGAAGATGGCTTCCTGTGTAACTGATAAGGGAATATTTGACTATGCTGCTGTAACTTCTTTTGTTAACGCAGCCGTTGATGCTGGATTGGATGTCTATGGTCATACCTTGGCTTGGCATTCCCAACAGCCAGTGAAGTGGTTGAATTCACTGATTGCAGATAGTATACCAGAAGGTAGCGGTGATGGTAAAGATTATCTTTGTCAGTTCGATTTTGAAGACGGAGTTACTATAGGTGGTTGGGGTAATGACCATGTACGTACAGTTAAGGATGGGTCTTATGATGGTTCAAAATATATGGAGATCCTTACTGTTAAATCAACCAACTCTTGGGAGGCACAGGGTGCTATTGATTTTCCATCCGCTTTGGAAGAAGGCAAGACCTATACGCTTCATTTTTGGGCAAAGAGCTCTGCTCCTTATTCGCTTAGTTCAAATTTCCAAAATCCAGCTAATTATGCCGGTGGTGGTAGTTTTCCCAATGTTGATTTGACTACAGAGTGGCAGGAGTATACTGTCAATGCTACTGTTTCTGGTGAAAACATCAAGCGTTTCCTTTTCAACTATGGTAATTTTATCGGTACTATTTGTATTGATGACCTCAGCATTTATTCTGCTGCTGCGCCCAAGGTGAAGATTCCTAAGCAAGTTGTTGAATACACCTTTGATGATGGCCAAGGACTTGGTGGTTGGGGAAATGGCTCAACTCAGGGAATAGTTGATGGTGGTCATGAAGGAGGTAAATGCTGGAGGGTAAGCAATCCTTCTTCTGTCAATCCATGGGAATGTCAGTCTGCCATTGATTTTTCTAATGCTTTAGAAGAAGGACAAACATATTATCTGCATTTCTGGGCTAAGGCAAGTCAGGAAGGTGATGTGAATGCTGCTTACCAGAATCCTTCAAATTATAGTGGTCGTGGTGATTATCCGAGTTTTCACTTGACAACCGAGTGGACCGAATACACATTATTCACCACTATTACAGGTGATAATTGTAAGCGTCTCTGTTTCAACTTTGGTAAGCAGGCTGGTGAAATTTATTTAGACGACATTGAAATCTACTATATGGTAGAAGCTAGTGGTATTCCTTTGTCTCCTGAACGGAAGAAAGAAAAGCTTACTTGGGCTATGGAGCAGTGGATTAAGGGCATGATGGAAGCCTGCGAGGGTAAGGTTGAAGCTTGGGACGTTGTCAATGAGGCTATTTCTGGTGCTGACCTTGATGGCGATGGCATTTATGACCTCCAGCATGATCCTGAGGGCGCAAAATCTGATGATTTCTATTGGCAGGATTACCTCGGTGACCTCGACTACGTTCGTACCGTTGTGGAATTTGCTCGTCAATATGGTCCTAAGGATATTAAGTTGTTCATCAACGACTATAACCTCGAGAGTGACTGGGACAACAACCAGAAGTTGAAGAGCCTGATAGCTTGGATTAAGCGTTGGGAAGATGACGGTGTTACCAAGATTGACGGTATCGGAACTCAGATGCACATCTCTTGCTATGAAGACCCGGCTGTTCAGCAGAGAAAGAAGGGTGCCATCGAGAACATGCTGAAGTTGATGGTTGCCTCTGGTAAACTGGTTCGTATCTCTGAGCTCGATATGGGCTATGTAGATGCAAGCGGCAATAAACTTAATACTGCTGATTTGACAGAGGAGCAGCATAAGGAAATGGCTAAGCTCTACAACTGGATTATCCAGACGTACTTCGATATTGTTCCTGCTGATCAGCAGTGGGGCATCTGTCAGTGGTGTATCACTGACTCTCCCTCTAATAGCGGATGGCGTCCTAACGAGCCCGTTGGCCTCTGGGATCAGAATTTCTATCGTAAGCATGTTTATGGTGGCTTTGCTACCGGTCTTGCCGGTAAGCCCTATGAGCCAGGTAAATAAAGATATTACCCCTAAAAGGTAATTTTTAGAACTTTACATGTGTTGAAGCCCGTGTCTGAGAAGATGCGGGCTTCTTTATAATTAGATACATTTAGGGAGGTACATTTTATATGGGAAAATTTGGTGCAATAGGGATTTCTTTGTAAATTTGCAAAAGAATATGATAACAAAGAAGAAAGTCTATACAACTGCTCTTATGAGCCTGCCACTAATGCTAGTGGCAGGATGTTTGTTGCTATATGAGTATCATTTACTGTGGAAGATACAAGAGCTGAATCTCTTTTTGTTTACTTCATTGTTCTTTAAACAGCAAATGGTCGTGCCAGGTGGTATGCTTACTTGGCTGGGAACGTTTCTTACTCAGTTCATGTTCCATCCTTGGTTGGGGGTGTTGATGTTATGCAGTTTATGGGGGCTACTCATATGGTTGTTGAAACAAACCTTTCACATTACTAGCAACTGGGCTTCTATATTGTTGATACCTGTAGCTATATTATTGGTGGCCGATTTTGGCGTAGGCTATTGGATTTATACGATAAAGCTGAGAGGATGGTTTTTTATTCCCGCTATCGGCGTATGCGTTTTGACAGCTTTTTTATGGGCATTCCGTTCTCTGCCTTCACACCATGGGTTCAGGATAGTGCTTCTTCTATTGGTGGCATTGATGGGCTATCCTCTCTTGGGTGTGTATGCTATAGCATCTATCATTTTAATGGGTATTTGGGCTTGGCGGTTAGAAAATAAAAGACAAGCTCTCTTAACTAGTGTCGTGGCTGTTTTAGTTTCAGGGATAGTCCCATTGATCTTCTACCGTTATGTGTACTATCAAACCAACATATCTTATATTTTTATAGCAGGACTTCCATCCATTTGGGCTCAGAAGTTGTATTGGCATTATTTCATTCCGTATTTGCTTTTGGCAATATATTTTATTGTGTTGATTGCTGTGAGTGAGGTATTTAGCCGTAAGGTAAAGTATGTCAAGTTACAGTTAACCTACAATGTTGTACTTTTCGTCTTGCTTGTGGTGTGTGTGTACCGTTTTTGGTATAAGGATGAGAATTTTCATCATGAGTTGGCCATGCAACATTACATAGAACATACAAAATGGGAAGATGTGATAAAAGAAGCTGAGTCACAAAAAGAACCTCCTACACGAATGATAGTGGTTATGCGTAATTTAGCTCTTTCGCGATTAGGTCGTCAGGGTGACGAGATGTATAACTATCTATGTGGGGCAGAACTTCCTCATTCTGATTTCGTTTTTCAGTCTTCTTTAGTGATAGGAGCGCAGATGTTCTATCAATATGGTTTGTTGAATGATAGTCACCAATATAGTATTGAGGCTGGTGTGGAATTCGGATGGCGTGTGGAAAATCTAAAGAATATGGCTCGATGCGCTCTACTGCAAGGAAATGCTTTGGCTCTTCGCAAATATACAGGACTGCTTAAACATACTTTATATTATAGGAAGTTAGCTGAGATTCTAGAAAGTTTGCAAGGCCAGACTGACAAATTGGGAGAACTGCGAGAAACAGGTCCTATTCTTCACATGTTGCACTATCCGGAAATGATAGGAGGTAGTAGAGGAAGCTTCGAGGAAAATCTGATGACAGTATTGGCTGGTCTCGATTCGGATGATCCTTACTTCCAAGAACAATGTCTTTTAGCTACGTTATGGACAAAAGATGCTAATAAATTTTGGGACCGTTTTGTGCATTATTTAGCGTTGCATCCCAACGGTCGTATTCCTCGTCACTATCAAGAGGCAGCATATCTCTTTGCCCATATCAATCGACCGGAAGCTCTCAACCTGCCTTATAGTCCAGGCATTAAGGAGAGTTATGAACAATTCATGCAACAATTGAGTCGTTATGAAGGATGGAGTGCGGAAGAAGTTCGCCCTTTGTTATGGCCAGTGTATGGCAAGACTTTTTATTTTGACTATTATCTGATGAAACATTTTAATTCCTATTGATAATGAAATTTATATATATAGTTTTTGCCCTATTGTTTTGGGTGTCCTGTAATCCCCAAGTACCTGCGGATTATATGGCATCACGTTCGAAGCCAGATATTTATCCAGACTATAAAGATGTGACTATTCCTATTAATATGGCTCCGCTAACCTTTGAGATGAATGTTGAGGCAGATAAGATGGTGGCTCGATATACCGTTGGTGACGAAGAATTGATAGTAGATGGTTCGACAATTCAGCCAGATGCCGATGATTGGAGACTATTGGTTGATAATGCCAATGGAAAGGCCATCAAGGTAGAAGTGTTTGCATGTTACGATGCCCAATGGATAGGTTACAAACCGTTTAATATTTATGTGTCACCCGACTCGATAGATTCCCATCTGAGCTATCGACTTATACCACCATCCTATGTCAGCTATGAGGAGTTAGCTATCAAGCAACGCTGTCTGGAAAACTACGACGAAAGTGTTATCTATGATAATATGTTGCGTACTTCAGAGGCGAGTGGACAATGCATTAACTGTCATAGTTATCAGCAATATCGTCCAGGACGAATGCAGTTCCATGCCCGCCAGGAACATGGTGGAACAGTGATAGTCTATGATGGATCTGTGCGTAAGATTAATATGAAGAATGACTCCATTTTGTCTGCTGGTGTTTATCCTACGTGGCATCCATGGTTAAATCTTATTGTGTATTCTACCAATAAGACTGTTCAGAGCTTCCTTGCCGTTAGTCCAGATAAGATAGAGGTTTATGATACTGAAAGCGATCTTATTGCATACGATGTGGAAAAGAATGAAATAACCAATATTGAAAATGCCCCTGATGAGTTTGAAGTATTCCCTTTCTGGGCTCCTGATGGCAAGACGTTGTATTATTGTAGTGCTCACTATGAGTACGCTGATTCAACCAATGAGAAAAAGAGTCTTCTTAGTCGGTACAAGGAAATCAAGTATAATATTTTCAAGAAATCGTTCAATCCGGAAACGATGCAATTTGGTGAACGCGAACTGGTGTTTAATGCTGCAGCTATAGGTAAAAGTGCTACACTCCCCCGTATTTCGCCAGACGGTCGTTGGTTGTTGTTTACAATGGGTGATCATGGCGTATTTCATATTTGGCATCATGATGCAGATTTGTGGATGATGGACTTAAAAACTGGTAGAGTACGTCCTATGGATGAGATAAATTCTTCAGATACTGAAAGTTACCATTCGTGGTCAAGTAATGGGCGATGGCTAGTGTTCAGCAGTCGCCGTAATGATGGTGATTTTACACGACCATTCTTTGCGCATGTTGACCGTAATGGAAAATGTTCAAAACCCTTTGAGTTACCTAGTAGCAATCCCGATTACCATCGTCAGTTGGTGAAGTGCTATAATATACCAGAATTTATGAAAGGTGCAGTCAAGATAAAACCTCAGGAATTTGCTGATGTATTGAAAGAAGATGGCATTCTGGTAAAATATGTATCACGATTAACAAGATGAATTATCAGTCAAAGAACATAGAAGAGATTGGGGCTCGGATCGAGTGGGCACACTTCACGGCTGGTGAAGTGGAGGAGGTACATGCCATGCTGCATGTGGAGCCTCGCAGTGAACTTTTCGAAGGACAGATAGCCCGTATCCAGCAGGCAGAGAAAATTTTCTTGGAAATAGAGGATGTGCAGGGCTCTAGCATCGTTTTCAAGCGCTATTTCCTTAGTGATGCCACTAATCAAGTTCCTGTTATCCAGGAGTGTGACGCCTGTACCGTCTCATACATCCAACAGCCACCCCTTGATGGTTCTAAAGTAGCGGTATGGCTCTATCTGCAGAAGGGTACAGAGGTAAAGCCTATGAATAACTCTACCGTAGTCAGGCACAATGGCTATCAGCATGTATGGACCTTCGGACTGATGGATTCCACCTCTGCAACTTCGTACATGCAGACTTGGCAGACCCTTTTTATCTATATAGACATATTGAAGCTTTTCCAGGCTACGTTAGAGAGAAACTGTGTTCGCACCTGGTTCTTTGTTCGTGATGTGGATACGCAATATGGAGGACTCGTCAAGTCGCGCAGGGAATGTTTTGTGGAACAGGGATTAACCCCAGAAACCCATTATATCGCTTCCACAGGTATTGGCGGAACGCCCTATGACCCTAAGGCGCTTGTCCAGTTGGACAGCTATGCGATGACTGGTTTTGAACCCGAACAGCAGCGTTATCTCTATGGCCTTTCCCACCTGAACAGAACCATCGAGTATGGTGTTACTTTTGAGCGAGCTACGCTGATGCAGTATGGTGACCGTAATCATGTTTACATCTCAGGAACAGCGTCTATTAATCATAAAGGTGAGGTGATGTATGTAGGTAATGTGAAACAGCAAACCTTTCGGATGTGGGAGAACGTGGAGACATTGCTCAACGAGGGAGGTATGAGTTACGAGGATGTGATGCAAATCATTGTCTATCTGCGAGATAGCGCTGACTATGAGATGGTGAAAGG
>Ga0326511_10003475_pt1 | contig 12677 bp, 9 predicted proteins | sample 0_2496_0518_D_FD_203701 | JGI IMG/M metagenome (GOLD analysis project Ga0326511, IMG submission 203701) | Bovine rumen microbial communities from UC Davis, California, United States - 0_2496_0518 | ecosystem: Host-associated > Mammals > Digestive system > Stomach > Rumen | place: USA: California...
TTTCACTTCTATAAATTATGGAACTTGTACACTTCCAGAGGGTAGAATGGTAATCAAGGCTCTCCTTGATGGTTCTATCAAGGGTGTAGGAAAGTTCAAGAAGACACCTATTTTCCCATGTGGAATATTCCAGATGATGAATGGTGTGAATAAGAGAGAGGGAGATCCTAACTATGATCTATTCAAACTAGCTCTCAAATCAACATCACAGAGGTTGTATCCAAACTACGCTAACTGCGATTGGAGTGGCAACGCTGGATACGACATCAACGACCCAAGGACTTACTTTAGCACTATGGGCTGTAGAACAGCTAACGGCTTCGATATCAATGGTTTCGGACAGCTCAAGGACGGTAGAGGAAACATCTGTCCTGTAACCGTTATTATGCCTACTCTTGCTATGGAAGCTAGAGAAAAAGTAGAGGAAAAAGCTAAGAAGGAAGAAAGAAAGTATGCCGACGGAGAAGTTGTTGAAGAGTTTATGAAACTTCTTTCCAAGAAGATTGAGGAAGCAAAGGACATGCTTCTTGAGAGATTCGAGTGGATTTGTAGTCAGTCGCCAGCTTCTGCAAAATTTATGTGGGAGAACAACACAATGGCTGGATATATCCCAGAGGAAGGCATACGTTCAGCATTGAAGCACGGTACACTAGCACTTGGTCAGTTGGGACTTGCTGAGACACTACAAGCTCTGATACACACAGATCACACCACAGATGAGGGTATGGAACTCGCTAAGAGGATTGAGGGTATGTTCAAGGAGCAGGTTGCAGCATACAAGCAGAAATATAGCCTTAACTTCGGTGTTTATTATACACCAGCTGAGAATCTCTGCTACACTGCAATGAAGAAGTTCAGAGACAAGTATGGAATTATTCCTAACGTATCTGACAGGGAGTACTTCACCAACTCGATGCACGTACCAGTATGGCACAAGATGAGTCCGTTCCATAAGATTGACATTGAGGCACAGCTCACTAGCTATTCTTCAGCAGGATGTATCACATATGTTGAGCTTCCTAGCACAACGAAGAATAATCTCGATGCTCTTGAGGCAATTGTCCTCTATGCTATGGAAAAGGACGTACCATACTTCGCAATCAATGTACCTAACGATACTTGTAATGACTGCGGTTATACCGATGAAATGGGTGATACTTGTCCAGTGTGCGGAAGCAAGAACATCAGCAGACTGCGTAGAGTTACCGGATATCTCACGGGGGACTACAAGACGGCCTTTAACTACGGAAAACAGGAAGAAGTAAAAGACAGAGTTAAACACATAGAGAAGTTTTAATAATGAAGATTAGTGGAATTACGCACCCAGATGTGAATAATGGATTGGGTTTTAGAATTACCATTTGGGTATCTGGGTGCATCCATCACTGTAAAGGCTGTCATAACCCGGAAACATGGGACTTTAATCATGGCAGAGACTTTACAGATGATGATAAGGAGAAAATTTTTGAATTGTTGGAGAAATCCTATATCAAAGGTGTAACATTTTCTGGAGGAGATCCATTGTGTTCATACACAGATGTTTTTAAATTAGCTAAAGAGATCAAGGAAAAGTACCCAAGCAAAGACATATGGGTATTCACAGGTTTTAAGTTCGAGGAAGTAGTCGAACAAATGAGTGAAATTTTAGACTATGTAGATTACATTGTCGATGGTAAGTTTAAGATTGATGAGAGAGACGTAAGTTTAGCCTTTAGAGGTTCAAAGAACCAAAGGATTTGGAAAAAGGAAGAGGGAGAGTTTAAAGTAATTAATTTGGATAAAGGTGGCTAGAAATAGTCACCTTTTTGATATTTATAGGTATGAAAAAGATATTTGTACTTATATTAGGTTTTGCCCTTTTTTCGTGTAATCCAAAGGCTATCGAAACAATAGAGAAGGGTAATGTCATGGTCAATACCATGAAAGGTAAATATTCTATGGCACAGTTTGACTCAATGTGTGTAGCAGATACACTTCCAAGATCATTGGCAGAGTGGAAATTTCTTGGCTTGAAGGACTACGAGAGTAATCAGAGAAACTCATTATTTCTCTATATGAAATCAAACGGTAGAAATGAGTCTGTTTATAAGGTTGAGCAGACAATGGATGACAGCGTGAAAATAACTAAGAGAATAATTAAAGATTAACTATGAACTACGGATTTGTACCTTCTAAAATGGATGGGACTGAGGTTAAGTTCAAGAAAATAAAGGATTTCGAGATTCCAGAAGAGTATTCTTACTTAAGATACCTACCTTCAGTCCTTAACCAGGGAAATAAGCCAATATGTGTACCTTGTTCCCTGTCAGCATATATAAACTGGTCTATCAATACTGATACTGGAGACAATAAGGCTGATAACAAGGTCAATCTACAGGAGATCTTCGACAGCAGTAGTGTGAAGAGTGACGACGGTATGACATTCAAGGATGGACTCAAGTTCTTGAAACATGAGGGCGTGTCCACAAAGGATGGCGTAGAGACGATTGACAAATATGCGGTAGTAGGAAGTGAGCTAGCACTGAAACAGGCTCTTATATTAAATGGTCCGTGCGTTGGGGGTCTTCCAGTCTATGATTCAAGAGTTACTAAGTTCTGGAGTAGTTCTATGGGTGATTACGAAGGTGGGCATGCCATTGCAATAGTTGGGTATAATAAAGAAGGATTTATTATTAGAAACTCATGGGGAAAGAGTTATGGTAGTGATGGTTATGCGGTTATACCTTACGATGATTTCAATAAGTTTATGGAAATTTGGACTATTTATTAACTAAAAGATTACTATGATATTAACAGAAGATATAAAGTCACTGTTCCGTACAGTTAGAACAATGCTTGGAGCGCCTATACGTATCGTACAACTTGAGGATGAACAGTTGTGCGATCTTCTAGACGTTGCTATCGGTGACTATTCTGAGAAGGTTCAGAACTGGGTGATCGAGACACAGTGGCTCAATATGCAGACTAAGGGACAGATACAGTTCCAGAACGCTAGTGAACTAGCATATGCCATGACCATTCGTACAATGGACTGGTCTCGTGACTATTCATACTGGTTCTCACGTGAGGTTGGATTGCAACAGCGTGGTAACTATGAACTCAAGAAGGACTTCTTCCAGGTTGAGAGAGGAAAACAGGTATATGTAATTCCTGCTGGACGTGAGATAAATAAGGTGATGTATGTTACACCATCTACAACCAAAGCAGCTCTCTATGGAAACCTGGGAACACTTGACACAGGTATTGCAGGTGGTTTCGGACAGTATGGTAATATGGGTAATGGTATGGGACTTACAGGTTTCTATGTAGGTTCAGCATACGATACAGCTCTTATGGCTGCTGACCTTAAGTACAAGAACTCACTGTTGAGAGGTGATTTGGCTTATAAGGTGACGGCAGGACCGGAGGGAACGCACCTCGTACACCTTCTTTCTACCCCTGGATCACCAAATATGGTTGGTGGTGTGGCTGCTGACGATACCTGGGGATGGAATAGATACGCAAGCTGTTATGTATGGTACACATATTATGATGTATCTGGAGGACCTGATGATGCAGATCTCTGTAGATTGGAGAACAAGGATGACGTTATCATCACGCCGGATCAAGTGCCGCTTGAAAAAATGAGGTATGAGTTGATGAACAATCCAACACAACAGATCATAAGACGTTTGTTGGTTGCAGAGGCTAAGATCCTGCTTGGTATTATAAGAGGTACGTATAGCGGTAGCGTGAAGATACCGGATGCTGAAATGCAGATGGACTACAATATGCTCCTTGACCAAGGAAAGAGTGAGAAGGAGACTGTGCTCAATGAGTTGAAAGAGAGACTTGAGAGGATGCTTCCTTGGAACTTGATCAAGAACCAGGTTGAAATGAGCGATAACCTTATAAAGGTGCTCAAGAACAAGCCACTTGGACTGTTTGTGAGGTAAATTAGTAAAAAGTGAAAAAATAATCGGGATAAAATTTGTTTATTCCGATTTTTTTATATATCTTTGCAACGTAAATAACGCTATGTGTGGTAATACTCATAGTTTGTATCTCTAATTTTAAACAAAAAAAAATAGTTTATGAAAAGTAATTTAACTACAAGTGAGATCGTCAAACGTTTCAAGGATAAGTTTGGTGACAAATTTGATTACTCAAAAGTTGAGTATAAAGGAAGTAGAACTCCAGTGCGGATTATATGCCCAAAGCACGGAGAGTTTCAAGTACTTACAAGTAAAATTAGTAGTAATAGAGGATTTTTGTGTCCAAGTTGTGGGCGTGAACATGCGTATGAATCACATAAGAATCAACCATCTAAAACAACTGAACAGTTCATAGAAGATGCCAGGATGGTACATGGTGATAAATACGATTATTCAAAAGTAAAGTATGTGAATGCAAGAACTAAAGTTTGTATTATATGCCCAGAGCATGGTGAGTTTTGGCAGTTACCAAGTTTACATACTGCCTCTGGACTTGGATGTAAAAAGTGTGGTCAAAAGAAGTTGATTGGTAATAACCCAAGCACAAATCTTACGACGGATGAATTTATTGATCGTGCAATCAAAAAGCATGGTAATAAGTTCGATTATTCCAAAACGAAATATGTTGATAGAACTACACCAGTTTGTATTATTTGCCCAGAACACGGAGAGTTTTATACAACACCGTCAGTTCATTTAACTAGTCCAAATGGCGGGTGTAAAAAATGTAGGGATAACAACTTAAGAGGGCGTTATGCACTAACAAAAGAAGAATTCATTCAGAAAGCTCGTGAGGTTCATGGTGACAAGTATGACTATAGCAAGGTAGAGTATGTCAATCAATTAAGTAAGGTTTGTATTATATGCCCAGATCATGGAGAGTTCTGGCAGACACCAGGAAATCATTTAAATGGTACTTGCTGTCCAAAATGTCAGAAAGATATTATAGCGAAAAAAAGAACTAAGTCCACAGAGCAATTTATTGAGGAGGCTAAAAAAGTCTATGGTGACATATATGATTATTCTGAAGTCAAGTATGTGAACTGTAACACCAAAGTATGCGTAATTTGTCCAAAACACGGGAAGTTTTGGACAAATCCAGTACATTTTTTACAAGGTCATGGGTGTCCTACCTGTGGAAATAACAGAGTTCTAACAAAAGAAAACTTCATACTCAAAGCAAGAGAAGTTCATGGTGATAAGTATGATTATTCTAAGGTAGAATTCGTGGATTATCACACACCAGTTTGCATTATATGCCCGAAACACGGAGAGACCTGGCAAACACCGAGGTTTCACATACGTAGTGCTGGGTGTCGTGAATGCGGCGTTGAAAACGCCATCAATGGTCATTCACTCACTACGGAAGAATTCATAAAGAAAGCTCGTGAGGTTCACGGAGATAAATATGATTATTCAAAAGTTGAGTACACAAAAGGCAAATATAAGGTGTGCATCATATGCCCGGAACATGGTGAGTTCTGGCAAGGAGCAGGTAGTCATTTACGAGGTGCTGGCTGTCCAAAGTGTTCTGGTAGGCATAAAAGAACCACAGAAGAATTTATCAAAGAAGCTCGTGAGGTTCACGGAGATAAGTATGATTATTCAAAGGTTAACTTTGTGAACGTAAGGACTAAAGTTTGTATTATTTGCCCGGAACACGGTGAGTTCTGGCAAGGAGCAAGAGAACATTTAAGTGGTAGTGGATGCCCTATTTGTTCTAATGGCTACACCAAACAGTATAAGTTCAATCTTTTGAAGGAATTTGAAAGCGAATACTCATTCAGAGCGTTTCTAGCCAATAGTGATATTAACATCTTGCAGGTGATTCTTCGCAATATAGAATCCAAATACGATCCGATTAAGAGGGATGTCGAAATGGCTTTGTCCAATGCTTCTAATGAGAATCCAATTAATGCATTGGAAAAGAAATATTCAGATGATAATGATGAATCCTGGGCAGAACAATCCACTGATTCAATAAACGACGTTGATCTTGACGACGACGAGGCTGTTAGTACGGTAATAAAAGAAAATGCCGGATCTAGTGGTGTTAGTCGGGATCTTGATGGAATGATGCGCAATTTCGAAGAGGAGGTTAGTGCGATCAACAGGATAGAGCATATGCTTACTCCGGAGGACAGGAAGTACATTATGGAGAAGTTCTTAAACGATAAACGCAGGGCGTGGATGCTTGAGCGTGATGAGAGTGTTAAATAATATTAAAAGAACGAGGTAATGTTTGATTATCTCGTTACTTTTTCCTAACTTTGCAAACAGAAAAAGTAAGTAAAAAGGTTATGGGTAAAAAATTAACAACAGAAGAGTTCATCCGTAGAGCCAAAGAGGTTCACGGTGATAAGTATAACTACAGCAAGGTAGAGTATGTGAATAACCGCACTAAGGTGTGCATCATATGCCCTATTCATGGAGAATTCTTGCAAACGCCTAATGACCATTTATCTGGACATGGTTGTAAAAAGTGCAGAGAAAATAATTTAAGAAAATGTTATTCATTAACGTTGGAAGATTTTATCAATAAAGCTCATGAAGTACATGGTGATAAGTATGACTATTCAAAAGTAGAATACATAAACAGTAAAACAAAAGTTCGAATTGTTTGCCCAAAACATGGCGAATTCTTACAAACGCCAAATATGCATTTGAGAGGTAGTGGCTGTCCTAACTGTGGGATAGAAAGTAGAACTAGTAGTAGGAAAAATTCATTGGAAGATTTTATCAATAAAGCTCGTGAAGTACATGGTGATAAGTATGACTATTCAAAAGTAGAATATGTTGATTCTCACACCAAGGTATGTATTATCTGTCCAAAGCATGGTGAGTTCTGGCAATCACCAAACACCCATTTATCTGGACATGGTTGTATTAAATGCTGTAAGTATAGAATTGGACCGAAATCAAAACTTACTACAGAGGAGTTTATCCGTAGAGCCAAGGAGATTCACGGAGATAAATATGACTACAGCAAAGTAGAATATGTCGATTTTAGAACTAAGGTGTGCATTATTTGTCCAGAGCATGGTGAGTTTTGGCAAGCCCCAAAAGGTCATTTGAATGGTCAAGGGTGTTCTAAGTGTGCTGGTATGAACAAAACCACAGAAGAATGGATTGAAGAAGCTCGTAAGATTCATGGTGATAAGTATGACTATAGCAAGGTAAATTATGTAAATAGTTATACTAAGGTATGTATAATCTGTCCAGAGCATGGCGAATTTTGGCAAATACCAAAAGGTCATTTGGATGGGTGCGGTTGCTCTAAATGTTCTAAAAGACTTACCACAGAGGAGTTCATCCGCAGAGCAAGGGAAGTTCATGGCGATAAGTATGATTACAGTAAGGCAGAGTATGTTGACAGTAAAACCAAGGTATGTATTATATGTCCAGAGCATGGTGAGTTTTGGCAAACACCAAGCAACCATTTGAATGGTAGAGGATGCCCATATTGTAATGTTGGCTATACAAAGCAATACAAGTTCAACCTACTCCAGGAGTTTAAAGATGAATACGAATTCAGAGCATTCTTGGAGAACAATGACGAGAATATTCTATACGCCATTCTTAGTGCCATTGAGCCAAAGTACGATCCATTGAAGCGTGATATTGAACGTGTATTGAACAATGGTGCTGAGATTGATCCAATTAAGATGTTGGAAGATAAGTATACTAACCTGTCTGATGATGACGAAGATATAGATGATGAGAAGTTAGAGGAGGAGTTGTCTGCTGCTATTGATTTGGACAACGACGATGCTGTTCCCACTATGTTACCAGTGTCAGACAGCACCAAACCAGATCTCACCATTGACGATATGGTAAAAAATACCGAGAAGGAAATTAAAGTGATAAATAAGATCGAACATTTTCTTACCCCAGATGTTAGGAAGTATATTATGGAGAAGTTTTTGAATGATAAACGTAGGGCTTGGATGCTTAAACGTGAAGAAAGTGTTAAATGATATTAAAAACTGGGAATATTTTTTGGTATTCTCAGTTTTTTTATCTAATTTTGCACCATAAACGATAAAAAATAAAAAATTATGAGTTTTGAAGAAGAATTATACAAGAGATTTGATGAACAGAGTAAAGCCATCGAGGAAATGGATGGTTCTGAAATTTTTGGTCATAAGCTTAATGATCAACAGCGTTTAACTGTATTGGAACTTAAAAATAGAGACTTCTTTCTCAACTACAGTGAGACTGGTGCAGGAAAGACCAAGGCTGCTATTGCGGCGGCGTATTATCTTGGGTTAAAACATGTGATTGTATTCTGTCCACATAGTTCGATTGGTACAGCATGGCTTCCACAGATCGAAGAGGCTAAAATCTCAAAAAAAGTTGTGGATAACGAGATCATAACGGAATTTGACGATGAGTTCACATTTGAGATATTCAACTATGACAAGTTTAATACTGAATCAAGTGCTAAAGTTAAGATAAAGAAAATCCTGGAGTCAAAGAAATATGATTTTATTGTATTCGATGAGGCTCATCGTTTAAAGAATAAAGAGTCAAATACGTACCAGTCAATTTTAAAACTAGTACAAGCATTGCGTAGTATTAATCCGAAGTTGAAAATATATGGTGGGACTGCCACTCCTACTACTACCAGTAATAAAGATTTGCAAGGCATATATGAGATAATGTCTGGAAAAGTGGCTGATGAACTTACCAGGGGTAATCTTGCTAATAGACTCATTAATGGCAATAAGATTCTTGAGACTAGTGGATTTGGTTATTTCCCTAAAAGCAAACTTAAGGTTCGCTATAATGGTATTGATAGTGATGAACTTTTTGGTCAAGGTAAAAACGACAAAGCTATTTTTCATACAGATTTAGCTAATATTGATGGTACTAGCATAGAACAAGAATGTATCAAGCATCGTGGAAACACAAGTAAAATAGAGAATCTTCATATGTTCTTGAAGTTTGATGCATATAAGGGACTTATCAGAAAAGGTACTGTCATATATACCGAGTATACATATGGTGATAAAATGCTTATTGAGTTAAAAGATCTGGTTGAAGAGAATCTTGGACTTTCTGTAGCTATCTATAGTGGCGAAATTAAAGGTAGTGATAGCGATTTCATCAGTGCCCCCGGTAAAGAAGGTAAGAAGAGGACATCACTAGATGACTTTATTGAAGGTAGAAAGGATGTTCTTATTGGTACAAGATCTATGTGTGAGGGAGTTGACGGTATCCAGTTAGTGTCAAATCGTGTTATTCTACATACAGTCCCGTCAGTATGGTCAGCAATGCATCAACTTATAGGTAGGTTTAACAGAGAGGGATCTAATTTTATTGACGAAGGAATGGATGTATTCGTTCCTATGATAGTGTTTCAACTCCCAGGTAATAAAACAACGTCGTTTGATAGAAGATATTGGGGAATGGCTATGTTTAGGAGATCAAAAGATGATGTCACAAAGGGTGGACATTTAAAAGAGATAACACTTGCTGAGAAAGAGAGACTAATTGATGAAGTTGTTTCTAAACTAAAAGGCAAATACGAAATGACAGAAATCGAGAGAGAAAGTATCAATCTCACTGAGCTTGACTTCGAGGATGCATCACCAGAATGGCATAGAAGGGAATCCATTATTAATGATTTCAACCGTATGGGAAAGCATATGAACTCAAGAAGATTCCATGAGAGAATGGTTGATGATCCGGAACAGTGGCGTGAATACCACAGGGTACGTCATGATAAGATGCAAACATGGGGTGAAATACCATACGAGTACATTGCATCCAAGATCAAGAACAAGAATCGTGTTGTGGGCGATTTTGGCTGTGGAGAGAATCTGATGAAGAAATGTATTCCAGACAACAAGGTATATTCATTCGACCATGTTGCGATTGATGATACAGTAATCGCTTGTGATATGGCACATACACCGTTGGAAGATGAAACAATTGACATTGCTGTATTCTCTCTTGCTCTCTGGGGCACTAACTATGAGGACTACTTCAAAGAAGCTTATAGGGTTCTTAACTACGACGGTCTTATGTACATTGCAGAACCTTCGAAGTCATATGGAGAGACTGAGAGAGGGGAGCTTCTGGATTTACTCAAGAAAAATGGTTTCACACAGGTTGGTAATATAGAGGATAGAGGAAAGTTCTTCTATGTGACAGTTATAAAGAAATAGAAATTAATCGGGATAAAATTTGTTTATCTCGATTTTTTTATATATCTTTGCATATATAAACATTTTTTAACAATGAATAGAGAAGAATTTATAAGTAAAATAAAACAAAGATATAAAGATTATTTAGACTTTTCAAAACTTGAAGACATTAACTATGATAGCCAAGACAGAGAAACAAAAATTACTTTTGGTTGTAAAAAACACGGTTATTTCTACAAATCAGTGAATAATTCTTTAGCAGTTTCGAAGCATAAGAGTGGGTATTTGTGTCCACTTTGTGCTAAAGAACACAATAGGCGTTCTAAAGATGAATGGATAGAAATGTTTAAAGAAAAACACGGCGATAAATTTGATTATAGTTTGATAACTGAAATTGAAGGTAATAAAATTAAATTACCTATTAGGTGCAAAAAACATAATCGTATTTTTTATCAAGATGCGGCACATCATCTAAATTATGAATATTGCTGCCCTATGTGTGAGTCAGAAAAAATGAGTAGTTATTTTAAATATTCTTTAGAGGATTTTTTAAAAAAAGCTAAGACTGTTCATGGTGATAAATATGATTATTCAAAGGTAGAGTATATTGATAGTCAAACGAGAGTTTGTATAATATGCCCCAAACATGGTGAGTTCTGGCAGACTCCAGCAGCACATTTAAGCGGTCAAGGGTGTGTTAAATGCGGGATAGAAAAAAATGCAGATAGAATTAGAAAAAATACTAGCATTTTCATAGAACAAGCTAGAAAAATTCATGGAGATAAGTATGATTATTCTAAAGTGGAATATGTGGATGCAAAAACAAAGGTATGCATAATATGTCCGATACACGGAGAGTTCTGGCAAACACCAGACAGCCACATAAATGGAAAGGCTGGGTGCAAGAAATGCGCAATGGATGCAGTTGAAATAACTAAACCAAAAGATAAAGAATGGTTTATAGAAAGGGCTAAAACTGTTCACGGAGATAAATATGACTATTCAAAAGTAGAATATGTGAATTCACAAACAAAGGTATGCATAATTTGCCCGATACACGGAGAGTTTTGGCAAACACCTAATGACCATTTACAAGGGCAAGGATGTAGGAAGTGTGGAGGAAAACTTGTCACTAACTTGCAAGAATTTATAGAACAAGCTAGAAAGATTCATGGAGATAAATATGATTATTCTAAAGTGGAATATGTGAATTCACAAACTAAGGTGTGCATAATATGTCCGGATCACGGCGAGTTCTGGCAAGCACCAAATAGCCATCTACAGGGGCAGGGGTGTCCTATATGTGGTAGAATAAAATCTGATTTAAATAGGAGAAGCACGACTGAGGAATTTATAGAAAGGGCTAAGGCAGTTCACGGCGACAAATATGATTATTCAAAGGTTGAATATATTACTAACATAACAGAAGTTTGTATAATATGCCCGATACACGGAGAGTTTTGGCAATTGCCAGTTGTTCATCTCAATGGTGGTGGGTGTCAGAAGTGCAGACAAAGTAAACTTGAGGAAGAGGTTGCTAAAAAATTACGTAACAAAGGCATAAAATTTGAAAGATGGAAGGGGTTTGATTGGCTTAAATATCATAAGTCAATGAAAGTTGATTTTTATCTACCAGAATTTGATGCGGTTATAGAATGCCAAGGGTTACAGCATTTTAAGAAAATAGAACATTTTGAAAAAGGAAATGGGGGGTTTGAAGTTACTATTAAAAGAGATAAAAAAAAGAAAGAATTATGCAACAAGCATAACATTAATGTATTCTATTACTCTAATTTAGGTATTGAATACCCATACCAAGTTTATGAGAGTTTTAATGACATGATAAATGATATAAAACACTATTCATATTTCAAAAATTTGGAGGAAATGTTATGCGAAGCTAGTACTACGTAAGTTAAAATATCTTAAAAATCGGGGCTATGTTTGTTAGTCTCGATTTTTTTATGTATCTTTGCAAACAAAATTACACAAATATGACAAGAGAACAGGCAAAACAGATTGCACTCAAGAGTGCTGAGGATGAGATCCAGAAGCATGGTGAGGATGCCATAGCCCTCATGTGTCCGAAGATCGGTAAAAACCATTGGACTTGGAAGGAGTATAAGGAGGCTATTATCAATGATACAAATCTTGAGGACTCAGAGACCAATCCTATTGATACAATTCTCAACTATGAGAAGTATCGTATCGAACATGGGATGGGTAGTTTATTAGATTTATTGGAAGAGAAGTAAGTTTAACAATTATAACATTTATAAAGATGAAAAAGTTTTTGTGGATTATGTGCGCATTGCTGATCGGAATGACAGCATACGCAGAAGAGACTAATGACACAGTAATTAACAAGACCCTGGACGAGTTCACCGTAACATCGTTCTATCGTAATGCTACCCCGATGCTTGGTAGTACTATCGACTCTAAGACACTGGTAAAGGAGAACTATGGTCAAGAGCCTTCCTGGTTGTTTGCCAACATGCCATCCATTTTTGCATTCAGCGACAATGGAACTGAGTTTGGTTACGGTTACTTC
>Ga0326511_10003477_pt1 | contig 12676 bp, 9 predicted proteins | sample 0_2496_0518_D_FD_203701 | JGI IMG/M metagenome (GOLD analysis project Ga0326511, IMG submission 203701) | Bovine rumen microbial communities from UC Davis, California, United States - 0_2496_0518 | ecosystem: Host-associated > Mammals > Digestive system > Stomach > Rumen | place: USA: California...
GGGGCATACACCTTGGGTCTGCATCATACCGAAGATGCTCTGCGTGGTATGGGTGATGACTCCCCGTCCATGACAGGTGGGGCAGGTCTCCTTGCTGCTGCCTGCTTCGGCACCTGAGCCTCCGCAATGCTTACATGTCACATCCTTGCGCAACTTGAATTTCTTCGTGACACCCTGATTGATCTCTTCGAGTGTCAGGCGCACTTTCAGGCGAAGGTCATTGCCCCGATGCTGCTGCGGACGGCCTTGGCCACCGCCAAAACCTCCGAAGCCATGACCTCCGAAGATGTCGCCAAACATGGAGAAGATATCGTCCATGTTCATGGATGCGCCACCGAAGCCACCGAAGCCGCCTGCCCCCATCGGTCCGTCGAATCCGAACTGATCGTACTGCTGACGCTTCTGGGGGTCGTGAAGCACGTCATAGGCTTCGGCAGCCTCTTTGAACTTCTCCTCAGCCTCCTTGTCGCCAGGGTTGCGGTCAGGGTGATATTTGATGGCTATCTTGCGATAAGCTTTCTTGATCTCGTCTTCCGATGCCGTCTTGCTGACGCCAAGGACTTCATAATAGTCTCTTTTCATAAAAAGTGCTTATTGGCCTACTGCCACCTTGGCGTGGCGAATTACTTTTTCGTTGAGTTTATAACCGGCGGTCAGGCAGTCGATAACCTTTCCTTTCTTGTCATCGCCCATGCCGGGCACCATTGCCACGGCTTCGTGAATGTCGGTGTCGAAGTCGGCATCAGTGGTATCGATCTTTGAAACGCCCTGTGTCTCTAAAGCCTTCACCAGCTTGTGGTAGATCAGCTCCATGCCTTCACGCAGCACCTGTGGATCGTCAGTCTTCTCACCGTTGGCAATAGCACGTTCCATGTCGTCGAGCACGGGCAGCAGACTGGTGATGACTTTCTCTCCGCCGTTCAGAATCAGCTCGGCACGCTCTTTCAAGGTGCGCTTGCGGTAGTTGTCGAACTCGGCCACCTGGCGCAGGTACTTGTCTTTCAGGTCGGCAATCTGCTCGTTGGCTGCTTCCAACGGGTCTTTTTCTTCCGTTTCGGCTGACACTTCGTCAGATGCCTCTGCCTCATTGGCTGACTCTGTGTTTTCTGTCACTTCGTCAGCTATCTTTTCTTCTTGCTCTTCAATATTAATCTTTTCTTCTTCCATGATAGTATAATTTATTTTTCTTTTTTGCTTGCAGCAAATACCGTGCCAATCACTTGCCTATGCTTCCACAATCTCCTTTGCCCTTGCCAGTGCAAGGTCAATATGGTTGCAGATATTCTCCTCGCCAAGCAACTTATCGAAATTGTTCCGCTTCAGTACCTTCTCCACCTTCTCGTTGACACCTGAAAGCACAATGGTGATGCCTTCCTTCTGACTCATCAGACACATGTTCTCCAAGTTGTGCAGACCCGTAGAGTCAATGAACGGAACCTTACGCATACGGATGATGCGAACCTTGGGACGCTGACCGTAGCGACCCATCAGATCCTCGAACTTATTACCTGCTCCGAAGAAGTAGGGACCGTTGATTTCATAGACCTCCACGTGCTTGGGTATCGTCAGATGCTCGAGGTTGCCGCGCTCCATATCGGCATCTTCGTTTAGGTCTATCTCGTCATAGACGGCTCGAACATCTGTTGTCTCAGACATGCGGCGCATGAAGAGCAGACAGGCACAGACAAGACCTACCTCGATAGCTACCGTCAGGTCGAAGATGATGGTCAGCAGGAAGGTCAGCACGAGTACCGTCACATCGCTCTTGGGATTACGCATCAATGCCAGGAACGAACGCCAACCGCTCATGCCGTAGCTCACCACTACGAGTACACCTGCCAGACAAGCCATCGGGATGTATTGTGCCAACGGCATGAGGAACAGGAATATGAGCAGCAGCACTACGGCATGGACGATACCGGCAATGGGCGTGCGGCCACCATTATTAATATTTGTCATGGTACGTGCTATGGCACCCGTGGCAGGAATACCGCCAAACATGGGCGACACGATGTTGGCGACGCCCTGACCTATCAGCTCAGTATTCGAGTTGTGATGGTCGCCAATCACGCCATCTGCCACAGTTGCGGACAGCAAGCTCTCGATGGCACCCAGCACGGCAATGGTCATGGCCGGAGCAACAAGTCCCTTGATGGTCTCCCACGACAGTTCGGGCACCACCGCATCGGGCAGCTGTGAATTGATGCTGAAACGGTCGCCAATGGTCTCGATGCTTGTGACACCTGCATACTGCTTCAGCAGCAGGGCCACGACCGTCATCAGAATAATGGCAATCAGCGAACCAGGAATGCGCTTGCTGAACTTAGGAGTGATGGAGATGATGACAACGCTGACGATGCCAATCAATGTACTCCAGAGGTCGATGCTATTCAGATGCTGGAAATAAACGCCCCATTTCTCGATAAAATCACTGGGCACCTGGTCAATTTGCATGCCGAAAAGGTCTTTCACCTGAGTAGTGAAAATGGTGACGGCAATACCGCTGGTGAAGCCCACGACAATGGGGTAGGGAATGAACTTGATGATGGTACCTAACCTCAACAGACCGAAGCCAATCAAAAAGACACCTGCCATCAACGTAGCTATTGTCAGTCCCTGCATGCCGTACTGGTTGATGATGCCTGCAACGATGACGATGAATGCACCCGTAGGACCGCCTATCTGCACTTTACTGCCTCCTAATGCCGAGATGGCGAAACCTGCCACGATGGCTGTAATGATGCCTTTCTCAGGCGAAACGCCTGAAGCAATACCAAAAGCGATGGCCAGCGGTAGTGCTACGATACCGACAATGACACCTGCCATCAGGTCGGCCATGAACGTCTGACGGTTGTAATTACGAAGCGTTGAAACAATCTTGGGCTTCACAATCTGCTGGGCGAATGATGTTAAATCTTTTTTCTTCATGAATGTGTTTTTTACTTTGTTGTTATCCTAATCAATTAATTGTGTTCTATCCTAATGCGAGCGTCTACCGCCACTACCTGATTCTCATCAGCCAAGAGCGGATTGATGTCCATTTCCTTGATTTCGCGCGCGAAACGAAGCAAGGTCGACAGACGTACGATGATTTCTGCATATTTCTGTTCGTTGATGCCTTTCTGCCCGCGCGTACCTTTTATTATCTTATAGCCGCGCAAGGACCGGATCATGGAGTAGGCCTCATTATAGCTCAATGGGGCGAGACCCGATGAAACGTCTTTCAGCACTTCAACGAAGATGCCTCCCAATCCACAAAGCACCACATGGCCGAAGCGTTCCTCATATTTGGCTCCGATGAAAACTTCCGTTCCCGAAATCATTTTCTGCACCATGACTGCCGTTGCATCTGGAATCTGCATCATGCGGTCGAACTCCAACGCCAGATGCTCCTCTGTGCGAATGTTGAGCGTCACGCCTCCCACATCACTTTTATGGATGGGGCCAACTACTTTTGCCACAACGGGATAGCCCACGCGCTGGGCAAACTCGGTCAATTCTTCTTTTTGGGTGCTTACCATCTCAGGCACCATGGGGATGCCAGCGCATTGGAACAGCTGGCGGACCACGTCGGGCTGTACGTAGCCGTCGTCCTTGATGGTAGCGATGATGTCACGGATTCGAGGAACATCGACTCCGAACAATTCAATCTCCGGCGGTGCCGGTGGCGGTGTCTGCATGATGCGCGTCAGTGCCGTTGCCAGCGTCACTTCATCACTGAAGTTTACGTGTCCCTTTTTGAGGAACTCTTCGACCTCAGGTCCTGCCGTGTGTAGGCTGGGCAGGATGGGGAAGATGGGCTTCTTACATTCCAGGATCTTCTTGTGCAGCACATCGTAGGCTTCATAGAGCGTGACCAAACCCGGTGTACCGAAGATGACCATGATGGCATCGATGTTGTCGAACTTATGCTCACAATAGTCAATGGCCAGTCCTAACAGCTCGCCAGTGCCTGTAGCCAGAATATCGATGGGGTTGGCTACTGACGATCCCGGCAGCAGTTTCGCCTTCAGCTCGTCAGCCATTGGCCCTTCCAGTTTGGGCACGTTCAGTCCGCCTTTCGACAAGGCATCGGTAAGCATCACGCCGGGGCCGCCGGCATGGGTCACGATAGCAATGTTGAGCGGCGATTGGAGTGCATTCACTTGTGAGTGAGAAGCATTCACTTGCGAGTGAAGCGACGTGAGTGGCGAGCGAAGTGTTGCCGCGAAGATGCAACCTACGGTAGTCAGCTCTTCACGTGAGAAGCAACGCACGATGCCGGCCTTTCTGAACAGGGCCTCCACAGCCGAGTCGCTGCTGGCCATCGCACCTGTATGGCTCGATGCCGCCCGGCTGCCGCTCTCGCTGCTTCCTGCCTTGATGGCTGCTATGCGACAGCCCTTGCGAATCAGGCTTGAGGCATGGAACAGCAGTTTGTCGGGATTCGAGATATTCTCTATATAGAGCAGTTTCACCAGCGAGTCGCGTTCTGCATCGAAATGCTCGTCCATGTATTGCAGCACGTCCTCGATGCCTATCTGCTTGCCGTTACCAATAGACCATACCGAATTGAACTGCAGGCCTTTAATGACTGCGCTCTCAAGTATGAATACAGCCGTCGCACCCGAGCCGCTGATGAAATCGGCCCCCTTCGGATTCAAGTGAGGAATAGGTTTTGTGAACACAGAATGATGGTGTCTGGTGAGCAGTCCTATGCAGTTGGGGCCGATCAGCGAAGCACCGTATTTCTCACAGGAGTCCAAGATGCGCTGCTCGTATTCCGCACCTACCGGCGTTTCCTCGCCAAATCCTGCCGAGATAATAATGAACGCTTTCACCTGCTTGTCTCTGGCCAACATCTCAACGGTGTCAGGACACATCTTGGCAGGAATCACCAGAATAGCCATTTCCGTAGGCGGAAGTTCGCTTATGTCATGAAACACTTTGATACCTTGCACCTCATCCTCTTTTGGGTTCACGATGCGTAGCGTGCCTTCGTAGGCACCGCTGACGAGATTACGGACGATGGCGCCGCCAGGCTTGTGTACGTTGTTTGAGCCGCCAATGACGGCAATGCTCTTGGGCTGAAGTAATTCGCGGTTTATCATATTGTTTTAGGTTTAAGGATTTTCAGTATCGGGTATCTCTGAAGCATTGTCGGCTTGCAGTTCAGCCTTGAGGAATCTCGGTGTATAGCCTTCCTGACTCTCAGCCACCTCTTCAGGTGTGCCCTGCGAGAGGATACGTCCACCGTTACGTCCTCCTTCGGGACCCATGTCGATAATATAGTCGGCCATTTTGATGACGTCAAGGTTATGCTCGATGACCACCACCGTATTGCCCTTGTTAACCAGCCGTTGCAACACTTGCATCAGGATGCGTATGTCCTCAAAATGCAGACCTGTCGTCGGCTCGTCCAGGATATAGAAGGTGCGCCCGGTGTCTTTCTTCGACAGTTCCGTTGCCAGTTTCACACGCTGGCTCTCGCCTCCCGAAAGGGTTGTCGATGGCTGCCCCAGTTTGATATAGCCCAGTCCCACATCTTGTATGGTCTTGATTTTCCGCAGAATGTCGGGCACGTTCTCGAAGAACTCCACTGCCTGGTTGATGGTCATGTCGAGCACGTCGGCAATAGACTTGCCCTTGTAGCGCACTTCAAGAGTCTCTCGGTTATAGCGTTTGCCGTGACACTCCTCGCAGGGCACTTGTATGTCGGGTAGGAAGTTCATCTCTATTGATTTGTAGCCGTTGCCACCGCAAGCCTCACAGCGACCGCCTTTCACGTTGAACGAGAAGCGTCCTGGTTTATAGCCGCGAATTTTTGCTTCGGGCAGGTTGACGAAGAGCGAACGTATGTCGGAGAAGACACCTGTATAGGTGGCAGGGTTCGAGCGTGGCGTGCGTCCCAGTGGCGACTGGTCAACGTTGACCACCTTGTCGATGGCTTCAAGGCCTTCGATACTCTCATAGGGCATGGGACGTTTCAGCGAATGGTAAAAATGCTGTGAGAGAATGGGCTGCAGGGTCTCGTTGATCAGCGTAGACTTTCCGCTGCCGCTCACGCCTGTCACCACAATCAGTTTTCCTAAGGGGAAGGTGGCGTCCACGTGCTTCAGGTTATTGCCCGTAGCCCCTTTGACAACGATCGCCTTTCCGTTTCCATCACGCCGTTTTGAAGGTACTTCTATGCGTTCCTTTCCGTTCAGGTAGCAGGCCGTGATAGTGCTGCTTTTCAGCATGTCCCCGGGTGTGCCCTGAAAGACCACCTCGCCACCTTTTCTGCCAGCCTTCGGCCCGATGTCTACTATATAGTCTGCGGCCAGCATCATGTCTTTGTCGTGTTCCACCACGATAACCGTATTGCCCAGGTCGCGCAGTTCCTTGAGCGAGCGAATCAGCCGCTCGTTATCGCGCTGGTGCAGCCCGATGCTGGGTTCGTCGAGAATGTAGAGCACGTTCACAAGTTGTGAGCCTATCTGTGTAGCAAGTCGAATGCGCTGGCTCTCACCGCCCGATAGGGATGCCGACTGGCGGTTGATGGAGAGGTAGTCGAGTCCTACATCAAGGAGAAAGTTCAGCCGGCTGCGTATTTCCTTCAGTATCTCATGGGCTATCTGCTGCTGTTGCGTGTCCAGGTGCTGTTCCGCTTCGTCGAACCATTGTCTCAGTTCGCCCAAATCCATGGCGGACAGCTCTGCAATGTTCTTGTCCCAAATCTTGTAGGACAGTGCCTCGCGGTTCAGTCTTTGTCCGTGACATTCCGGGCATTCGCAGTCGGCCAGGAACTGGTCGGCCCATTTCTGCCCGTTGGCACTGTCATCGTTGCCGATGATGTCGCGCAGATATTTGACGATGCCGTCGAATGTCACGAAGTAGTCACTCGATGTGTGAACCACCTCTTTATCGATTCTCACGTTCTCGAGTGCGCCGTAGAGTATCTCGCTCATCGCCTCTTCGGGAATATCCTCGATAGGGGTCTTCAAGTCATTGTCGTATTTCTTTAATATGGAATCTATCTGACAGAATATCAGCTGGTTCTTGTATTTCCCTAAAGGAATGATTCCTCCTTCATAGATACTCTTCTTGCGGTCGGGCATAACCTTCGCCAGATCTATCTCGCTCACTACGCCGAGCCCCTTGCATCGCTGACAGGCTCCTTGGGGCGAGTTGAACGAGAAATTGTTAGGAGCAGGGTCGCTATAGCTGATGCCCGTCGTGGGACACATCAGGCGCTTGGAGAAATACTTTACTTCCCCCTTGCCCACTTCGGCAGAGGAAATGTTGGTTACATCGAGAATCATGATGAGTCCTTCGCCTTGCTTCATGGCCAGCTGCACAGACTTTTTCAGCCGTTCGGTAGCTTTTTCGGCTCCGGCACCTTCGGTGGCAACAGCGGGGAGGGCCATCTTGTCGATGACCACTTCGATGTCGTGGTTTTTGTACCGGTCGACCTTCATGCCTTGCCTGATTTCGGTGATCTCGCCATCTACGCGCATGGTGAGATAGCCCTTGCGGCGCATCGACTCGAACAGTTCGCGGTAGTGACCTTTGCGACTTCTCACCAATGGAGCCAGAATGAATATCTTATGTCCGGCATAGTCGTGAGTTATCATCTCGATGACTCTCTCCTCGGTATATTTCACCATTGGCTCTCCCGTGACATAGCTGTAAGCCTTTCCGGCACGAGCGAAGAGCAGTCGCATGTAGTCGTAGATCTCGGTGGTAGTGCCTACGGTAGATCGCGGGTTCTTGTTGGTGGTTTTCTGTTCGATGCTGATCACTGGTGAAAGTCCTGTGATCTTGTCAACATCAGGTCGCTCCATGCCGCCAAGGAAGTTGCGGGCGTAGGCAGAGAAGGTCTCTATATAGCGTCGCTGCCCTTCGGCAAAAAGTGTGTCGAAGGCCAGCGACGATTTTCCGCTGCCGCTCAATCCTGTTATCACGGTGAGCGACTGGCGTGGAATCTCCACGTCAATATTCTTCAGGTTGTGAACCCTTGCGCCATAGACGCATATCTTTTCGTCTTCGCTTTTCAATGTTTCAGTCAGTTGTTTGTCTTACCGTCTTTGTTGTAGCCCCTGATCAGGTTTACGTCTTTGCGGATGTTGTATTCTCGCCCGTCAGAGCCTTTCGCCTTGACCATCACGAAATAGGTACCCTCGTTCACGTCGTGGCCTTTGTACTTGCCGTCCCAGTAGCCTGCAGGGTCGTTCCATTCGTAGAGTTTCTGTCCCCAGCGGTTCAGGATGATGGCCTTGAACGACACGATGTTCTTCCAGTGGTTAGGACTGTTGGCATCGTTCACGCCCATTGCTCCGTACTTGTCGTTGACGCCGTCATCGTTGGGCGAAAAAGCGTTGGGGAATACCAGTCGGCTGCTGCCTATAGTGATGGTGATGACGGGCGATTCCACCTCCATCGTGTTGTAGCCGTCGCGCAGGTTGGTCTTCAGCTCAATATTGTAAGTGCCCGATTCGGTAAACGTGTACTGGGTATCTTCCTCGTATCTCACAAACAGCTCAGTACGGCTGTTGTCCTTGTTCAGCACGTAAAAGTGCCATTCGTAGGAGGCCTCCCAGCTGCCCAGATCGTCAGGGTTTGCCTTGAACTGCACTTCGAGTGGTGCCTGTCCGTCGGTAATGCTTTGCGACTGCTGCGCCCCTTCTTTCTCGTCATTGTAATAGGCTTGCGGGTCAGTTGTCTGTGCCTTCCCCAGTAGGGCAATGCAGAAGAGCCATAGAGTCAGAATGAGTTTTCTTGTCATAAGTCACTTCCTATTTAGAAATGCAAAATTACGACTTTTTTCTCAATCGTCAAAGCATATTGGCGAAAAAGACAATAAATACACATAAATGAAGTCCATAAATATGGAAAATGGCAGCTACATGCCTGAGCATATAGTTGCCATTTTCCGTCCTTATCTCTTCACTCTTTTTGAAACCTTCGGAGCAAGCGTCTTCTATCGTCACCGAGCGCACTTTTCATTCTTTACATTATTGTATATCCTCACCATTTCCTTCGCCTTCCTCTCCCACGACAGCTCCTCAGCCCTGCGCTTACAGTTCTCCGACATCGCGGTCAGTACCTCACGGTGCTTATACAGATACTCTATCCGCTCTGCAAAGTCCTTCACCGACTGTTCGGGGTGGGATAGGGGAATCTTCATGCCGATGTCGTCAGTGACGCTATCCCCCTGTCCGCAAGTATCAAAGCATACCACGGGCAGTCCCATGCTGATAGCCTCAAGCACCACATGAGGAGTGCCCTCTGCTACACTTGTAAAGAGAAACATATCTGCGCTGCCCATAATCCTCAGTACTTCGTCGTGGCTTACGCTGCCATGAATGACGCACAGGTCAGCGATGCCCTGTTTTTCTGCTTCCTTCAGATACGCTTCCATATCTCCACTTCCAACAATATGCAGTCTGATGTCAGGGTGGAATGCTGTTGCCACAGCCTTGATGGTGAGTGTCAGCTGATTCGTTAATTCATTTTCATCTATCCAAAGAATATCGAAAGTGTGTTTTTCTTGATATAATATTTGATTATATAAATTTGTAACAAATTCTGCCTTGAATTGCCACGACAGTTCTTTTTGTTTAGCCAAACAGTTCTCAGACATTTTGGGTAATAGATCTCGTTTGTTGTATATGTCACGTATTACTTTGGCAAAGTCCTTGATGCTTTGGGCTGGAGTTGCTATTTTTACTTTTCTTCCTATACTGTCGTCCACTATGGGGCCGAATCCGCAAGTGTCAAAGCATACAATAGGTAGTTTAGAACCGATGGCCTCGAGAATGACTGTTGAAGAATCTTCTTTTATGCTGGTAAATAGAAACAGGTCGGATTCTTGCATAATCTTCATGACTTCATCATGAGGGATAACTCCATGGAAGATACATTTGTTGTAAACTTGTAGTTCATTGGCTAACTTTTTGTAATACTGCTCGTTAGCTCCTCCCCCAACTATATTTAATACTACATTCAAGTCTTTCAGCTCCCCTATGATTCTAATTGCTAATTCAAGTTGTTTCCTAAAATCAAATTTTGCCACCCAAACCATGTTTAATGACTTGTTTTCTTTAGTGAGCCAATTATGTGGACTGTTTGATACGTCACACCCCGTGTCATTGACAAAATAGGACTCTCGATGGTAAATGTTTTTGAACACCCTCTGCTCTTCAGGAGTTGAGGCCAATAGAACGTCAGCTCTGTTTATTGCATAACGAACATTGGGCTGATATTTATATTGTATTTTATTGATCACATTTTTTACGAAGAAAAAGACTTTCTTTTTTAGTGGAATATTGTTTAAATATGATAGAGGCATAAGTCCCATTCCTCCCACAGGGCCCCATACATATTTTGGACCCTTGATTTTCCATAGTAGACCAGGTTCACGAAAACCTTGCATATTTAATTGATGAATAACATCTATCTGTTCTTTTTTACATATGTCAATTGCTATTTGAAGGGTTCTCTTTTGCCATTTCCTATAGTAATAATAGAACCTCCAATCACCTTGATTCCAACACATTTTACGCACTTTATCTGTTACGTTGTTATAAATGAAAGTTAGATTATCTTTTTGGGGAAGTTTTTCTAACGATTTTTCAATATTAGTTTGAAATTCTCCCTCTGTAATTACGAATACTTTACAGTATTTTGCCAATTCTATAGACCAATGCCATCCAATTCCTTGTTCGCTACCCCAATTAGGGTTGCAGGCATAAGCGTTAATCAAGACTTTTATCATATAATGAAAACTATAGTAATTATGGTTCTAAGTGAGACAAGACGGTTTTATAGATGTTTTCAGCTTGTTCATTAATCTGTTGATTCGAGAAATGACGATATACAAAGTCCCTCGATTCATCGGCCATACTCTTTCGCATGGCCTTGTCTTCTATCAGCATGGAGAGTCTGTCTGCCAGTCCTTCCCAGTCGCCAAAGTCAAATGTCAAGGCGTTTCGCCCATCCTCAAGCACGTCGGGCAGTCCGCCTACGGGTGTCGTCACCACACAAATACCGTAGGCCCATGCCTCGAGTACCACCATGGGAAAGCCCTCTTCGTATGAACACATGCAGTAGATGCTTGCCTTGCGGAAGTAGTCATCCCGCTGCTTTCCAACCATATAGCCCGTGAAGGTCACGCTGTCTGCCAGCCCCATCTCCTCACTCATCTTCCTGAACCGCTCCACCTCACCATTGCCAAGCATATAGACATGCCAGTCCGGGTAGCGATCTTTGAGTTTCTTCCATGCTTTCAGCAGCAGGTCAGGCGCTTTGTTGTCGTTGAAGTATGCTGCCATCAGTATGCTCTTCTCTTTCTCTTCAAAGGGAACCTCAGACACACTCTCACAGGCATTGTATAATACGGTCGTCGGGGTTTCGATGTCTGCAAACTCCTCTTTGAACAACTGTTGCCATTTCTTGGCCAATAAGATGATGAGGTCAGCTCTTCTCAGACACCATTTAAACAGCTTGTTCCCTGTATGGCTCCTCAGCTGGTTCCCCATGTGAATATGCATAATGATTCGCTTTCGCCCTACGAGAGCCATTAGGAACACTGGCATCTGTATGATGAGGCTTATCTTGTCGGGCACGGTGTGGAAATGCACGATGTCGTATCGCCAGATGATGCAGAGTGCGATGACGTATGCTTTCAGTGCATACCATATTTTCCATGCATAGTTTCGCTGTATCTGTGTGCCCAGCCAGTAGCAGTCATACTCCTGCCATACGGGCATCTTCTTCATCAGACGGATGACCGAGGCCATGCCGCCCGCACTCTGCTCGGCACTGCCTACTACTAATACCTTACCTTTCTTTTCCATATAGCTGCCGGTCGTTCTCTTTTGCCTCTTTTTCCGTGAAACGCCGTTTCAGCAACTTTGCGGGCACGCCTCCGATGATGGAGTAGGGTGGGAACGACTGTGTCACCACGGCACCCGCCGCCACCACGCTGCCCCGTCCGATGGTCACTCCCTTGAGGATGGTCACGTTCGCCCCACACCACACGTCGTCCTCGATTACCACGGGTGCATCATTCTCAGGTAGCTTTTCACTGACTGTCACGTCGATGATATACTTCCCGATGATGTCTGTGCGGTGGTCACCCGTAATGATGGTGGGGTTGGGTCCGAAGATTACCTTCTTCCCGATGGTCAGCGGTGCCTCCGTACAGTAGAAGGTGCTACCCTTGGGAATCGAGGTACCGTCACCTACGGAGAGGTTCTCCAGTCCTTTGATGTCCGACGACATGGGGCGCAGATACACTCCCCGTCCGCAATGCCTCATCCGCCGCTTCCATATCGGTGCCCACAGCTTATCCCACAGATAGCTTGGCAGTAAGCTCATTTTTATCAGTATGTCAACAACTATTCTCATGATTACAGACCGTCTCAAATTCTTAATCCGTTTAATCCGTTGTCCTGCCCTCTCCCTCAAATCCGTTTAATTCGTTTAATCCGTTGTCCTCTTCGCTGTTGTGGTTTGCGTTCATGCACATTCCCAACAGCATGCAGTAGCCCATGCCCTTTCCCGACAGCCATGACGAGTCTGCCGTCTGTTCTATGGCTAAGCAGAAAAAGGTCATGAATGCCACGCGATACCACCGCATGTCTGCAATCTCGTTCATTGCCGTCAGTCTTCGCTTCCAGAAGATGTAGAACAGATAAACACCCACTATACC
>Ga0326511_10003479_pt1 | contig 12674 bp, 9 predicted proteins | sample 0_2496_0518_D_FD_203701 | JGI IMG/M metagenome (GOLD analysis project Ga0326511, IMG submission 203701) | Bovine rumen microbial communities from UC Davis, California, United States - 0_2496_0518 | ecosystem: Host-associated > Mammals > Digestive system > Stomach > Rumen | place: USA: California...
GGGTATAAAAAAGTGTCATTCTCGCCTGAAGATAGCGTACTGGCTATTTTGAATCCTCAATCTGATGAACCAATGGAGTCAGATGTTTCAGCCGTAGGAGTGCCAGCCGAGCCAGAAACTTTTGTGGTGGAAACTTCTGCTGAGGCAGAAACCCTTGCTGATGAAATTCCTGCTGAAGCAGCAGAATCAGCAAACGACTTGATGACTGAAAGTGAAGCCATAGAACAACGCATTCGAGTGCCAGAACCAACGCATGTGGAGGAACCCATGAATGCTTTTGGTGGCATAGACATGCTAATTTCCACTCCAGAAAGTGTGGAAGAGGTGCGTCAACAGTTGGAGGAGGCGAAGGCGAAAATGGATGTTGCCATAGAGGAAGCACGAAAGGCCAATGCTGAAAAACTTCGTCTTGAGAAGTTGTTGGAAAGATTGGAGCATTACACAAAGCCGGAATCCCTCTCGCCTGATGCTCGCCCAGCTCTTGCCGAAGAGCCGCAAACCTCAGAAGTGGAGGAAAAGTCCAGTATGCAAGCCAATGTGGCAGCTGTGGAAGAAAAAGCGGAAACAACCCCGGAAGAGCCATCGGTGGAGGAGAATGCTGCCGACGAGCCATTGGCAGCAGAAAAAAAGAAGGATGGAGGAAAGAAAACCCGACGGTTCTGGCTCGTCGTCTTGTTGTCTTTGTTCTTGGCAGCTATCGTATTCTTCCTGTACAGAACTTTCCGCAGCATTGAAGCAGTAGAAAATGTGGCTGTGGTGGAGAAGCCTGTGAGAGGCACGTCAGCAAAACCTTCCTCCACAAAGACATCTTCAGGGAAACCCTCTCAACCAAAGGAACAGTCCCAAACGGCCAAGCTCGATTCTGCCACAACGTCTGATGCCTTGAAGAAGCAAGAGGAAAAGAAAGATACAACCACTACACCTTTACAGCCAGAGAAGGAGCCTGTGAAAGTGGAACAGAAGCCTACTCGACCTCAAACCCACAGAGTGCGGCCAGGTGAATCGTTGACCCGTATATCCCAAAAGTATTATGGAACGAAAGATTCTGTGCGGGCAATCTTGCGCATCAATACTTTCAGAGACCCTGACAACATACCTGTAGGGGCCACCATAAAACTCCCGTGACAGCGTGTCGGAGGGCACATTTATTGTCAAACTTTTCCTTTCGTCTGCGGATTGTACGTTTGTCGAAACGTTTAACTATTCTTAAAAAGCAAAGGATTCAAGGTTTTTTCACATTTCCGAAGGGTGAAGTGTGAGAAGAAAACCGTAACTTTGCATGTCGTTTTAAAATAAAGATAGTAAAAAAGACAAAAAGAATATGGCAGAAGCTATTGACATTCGTGAATTGAACGAGAAAATTGAACGCCACAGTGCGTTCGTGACCAATCTGATGGCAGGTATGGATCAGGCCATCATCGGACAGAAGCATTTGGTGGAATCCCTCTTGTTAGGCTTGTTGAGCGATGGACATGTGTTGCTCGAAGGTGTGCCCGGACTTGCCAAAACCAAAGCCATCAAAACTTTGGCATCGCTGATTGATGCGCAGTTCAGCCGCATTCAGTTCACTCCCGACCTTCTTCCTGCCGACGTGATTGGTACGATGATTTACTCTCAGAAGGACGGCGAGTTCAAAGCCAAGAAAGGCCCCATCTTTGCAAACTTCATTTTGGCAGATGAAATTAACCGTGCGCCGGCCAAGGTGCAAAGTGCCCTGCTGGAAGCCATGCAGGAACGTCAGGTGACTATTTCCACCAGTACATACGAACTTCCTAAGCCTTTTCTTGTATTGGCCACCCAAAACCCCATTGAGCAAGAAGGAACCTATCCGTTGCCAGAAGCCCAGGTGGACCGCTTTATGTTGAAAGTGGTTATCGACTATCCAAAGCTGGACGAAGAAAAGAAGATTATTCGTCAGAACATTGCACATGAGAAGCAGGAAATCCGTCCCATCATGGGAACGAAAGAAATTGAGGAAGCACGCAAGGTGGTGTGTGAGGTATATTTGGATGAGAAGATTGAGCAGTATATCGCCGACATCGTGTTTGCCACCCGCTACCCCGAGAAGTACAACCTGAAGGAATTGAAAGGCCTGATTGGATTTGGCGGCTCTCCTCGTGCATCCATCAATTTGGCTTTAGCAGCCCGCTCCTACGCTTTCATCAAGCATCGTGGCTACGTCATTCCAGAGGATGTGCGCGCTGTGGCTCAGGATGTGCTCCGTCATCGCATCGGCTTGACGTATGAGGCTGAGGCAAGCAACGTGACGAGTGAAGAAATTATCAGCAAAATTCTGAATAAGGTCGAAGTGCCATAATGGAAACGGAAGAGTTATTACAGAAAGTCAGGAAAATTGAGATTAAGACCAAGGGACTCTCGAACAACATCTTTGCGGGCGAATATCATAGTGCCTTCAAGGGTCGGGGTATGGCATTCAGCGAAGTGCGCGAATATCAGTACGGTGACGATGTGCGCGACATTGACTGGAATGTGACAGCTCGTTTGGGGAAGCCATACGTGAAGGTCTTTGAGGAAGAACGCGAATTGACTGTGATGCTCTTGGTCGATGTGTCTGGCTCTCTTGACTTCGGTACTCAAGTGCAGTCCAAACGTCAGTTGCTCACAGAGATAGCCGCAACTTTGGCTTTTTCAGCCATTCAGAATAATGATAAAATTGGTGTGATATTCTTCTCCGACAAAGTGGAAAAGTTCATTCCACCCAAGAAGGGACGAAAACACATCCTTTTCATTATCCGCGAACTCTTGACCTTCTATCCTGAAAGCAGTAAGACTGATGTGGGGCAGGCAGTGGAATTTATGACCAATGCCATCAAGAAGCGTTGCACCGTCTTTCTGCTGAGCGACTTTTTCGATCCTAAAGACTACGCCAATCAGCTCACCATAGCCAATAGCCGTCATGATGTGGTGGCACTGCAGATTTACGACCGCCGCATGGTGGAACTGCCCGATGTGGGCATTGTGAAGATGTTGGATGCCGAAACAGGCAAGGAGACATTTATCGACACCTCCTCCAGTGCAGTTCGTCGTGCTCATCATGAATGGTGGGTGACGCATCAGTCTTGGTTGAAAAACACCTTCTCCAAATCGAGTATTGACCACATATCGGTCCGTACTGATGAAGACTATGTCCGTGCGCTGATGAATCTTTTCAGAAAACGAAGTTACAGTTAAATTAATTGGTGATGAGTTTGCAGAAAATCAAATATGTTATTTCGTTCATCCTCATTCTGTGGTTGCATTCAGCTTCGTCTGAAGCTCAAGTGACAGTGGAAGCAAAATTGGACTCGGCCGGTATATTTATTGGTCAGCGTATTGGCTTGACTTTGGAAGTCACATCCGATGCTGGCAAAGAGGTGGAATTGCCCGAATGGGACTCGTTGCAGCTGGTTGAACCTGGATTGGAATTTGTCAGGGCAGATAAGCCCGACACCAGTTATCTGAACGATGGCAAACGGATGGTGCTCACCCGTCGCTATTTTTTCACGTCGTTCGACTCAGCCCTCTATTTGATGCCAGCGATGAACGTGCGGGTGGAAGGGAAGGACTATTCGTCGAAGAAACTGGCTCTAAAAGTTTTCACACTCGATATAGACACGTTGCATACCGATAGCATCTTCCCTATGAAAGCCGAATTAGCTCCTCCTTTTGATTGGGCTGAATGGCGGCAGGTGATGTGGCTCTTTGTGTTAGCTCTATTCATTGCTGGTCTGCTGGGGTACGTTATTTATCGTTTGAAAAACAATAAGCCCATTATTCGTCGCATCCGCAACAAACGTCGTCAACCTCCTCACAAAGTGGCGATGCAGAAAATTGAACAAATTAAGGAAGAGAAAATGTGGCAGAGTGAGGATTCGAAAGAATACTACACCCAGCTCACAGACACCTTACGCAATTATATCAAGGAGCGTTATGGCTTCAACGCTATGGAGATGACCTCGTATGAGATTATCCAGAAACTGCAAGAAGTCAACGATGAGGAGGCTATCAGTGAATTGCGTGAACTCTTCCAAACGGCCGACTTGGTGAAGTTTGCAAAATACAGTACGCTCATCAATGAAAATGACCGCAATCTGGTGAATGCTATAGAATACATCAACCAAACAAAGCTGGAAGAGCCAGAGCAGAAACCCCAGCCAGAAGTGATTGTGGTGGAGGAGAAACGTTCCAAGATAGCTAAATACACCCTCATCGGCAGCATGATTGTGGCAGGTCTCGTACTGCTGGGAGTGCTAATATTTGTGGGATATAGAATTTACATGTTGACACTTTAGAAATAAGAGGAGTAGAAGATTAGAATAATAGAATAAGGTAAGATGGAATTTAAGAACCCGTTATTTTTCCTGTTGCTGTTGGTGCTGGTGCCCTACATCGTGTGGTATGTGCTCCGTTTCAAACAGAGCTTACCCTCGTTGAAGGTGCCCGATACAAGCAAGTATGTGAAAGTGCCCAAGACTTTCCGTCTTTATCTGATGCACTTGCCTTTCGTGTTGCGCATTGTCCTCATTGCTTTGGTGGTGTGCATTTTGGCGCGTCCGCAAAGCAAACATTCGTGGAGCAATACTGATGTGGAAGGCATAGACATCATGTTGTCGGTCGATGTCTCCACTTCCATGCTGGCACAAGATTTCAAGCCTAACCGTGTGGAAGCATTGAAAGAAATAGCGCAGCGTTTCATCGAAAAGCGCCCGAACGACAATATCGGTTTGACTATGTTTGCCGGCGAAGCTTATACGCAGTGTCCCCTCACCACCGACCACGCTGTGCTGATGAATCTCTACAACAGCGTGGACTGCAATATGGCTGCACGAGGCATCATTGACGATGGCACTGCGATTGGTGACGGCATCATGAATGCTATTTTGCGCTTGAAAGAAAGTCAGGCAAAATCGAAAGTCATCATCTTGCTCACCGATGGCGTAAACAACAGTGGTAACATCTCTCCGCAGACAGCAGCTGAAATTGCTAAGAAATATGGCATACGCATCTACACAATTGGTATTGGCCGAAACGGAATGGCTCCCTATCCGTTGCCAACGGGTGGTACGGCTATGCTGCCTGTGGAAATAGATGAACAGACAATGACCAAAATCTCTACCGAGACAGGCGGACGCTATTTCCGGGCACAGAAGAATGATGAATTGGATGCCGTCTATCAGGACATAGATGTAATGGAACGCACCAAATTCAATGTCAAACAGTTCAGCCGTCGTGGTGAATTGTATCAGCCCTACGCTTTGGCAGCCTTGGTGGTGCTGTTGTTAGAGATTCTTCTGCGCACTGTTGTGCTGAAACGGTTGCCATAAGGTGGTTCTGATGAATTGGACACAAGAGGCCATTCAGGGAAAGTTGAATAATAAAAAATACGAAGTAAAAAGTAGATAAAGGTGTTTAGATTTGAAAGCCCCATATATTTGTATCTGTTGATACTCATTCCTGTGCTCGTTGCACTCTACGTGTTGCTGCAGTACAAGATGAAAAAGCAAGTGCTGAAGTTTGGAGACCCCACATTGATGCGCGAGCTGATGCCCGATGTGTCCCCATTGCGGCGTCATGTCAAGTTCATATTGATGATGTTGGCATTGGGACTGTTGATTCTTGTGTTGGCTCGTCCTCAGTATGGCACACGAAACGAAGAAGTAAAGCGTTCGGGCATTGAAGTGGCCATCGCGGTGGATGTGTCCAACTCCATGCTTTGTCAGGATGTCAGCCCCAGCCGTTTGGAAAAATCAAAAATGATTGTCAGCAAACTGGTGGAGCAGTTTGATGAAGACAAGGTTGAACTGGTGGCTTTCGCAGGTAGTGCCATCACCCTGCTGCCCATGACGAGCGACTATGTCTCGGCGAAGATGTTTCTTGACCAACTCAACCCTGCCACCATTTCCATCCAAGGCACCAATGTGGCAGAAGCCATCACACGAGCCACAGCGGGCTTTTCGAAAAAGACGAATGTGGGACGTGCCCTGATTCTCATCACCGATGCCGAAGATAATGAAGAAGGGGCTATTGAAGCGGCCAAGCAAGCCAAGAAGGAAGGAATCCAGATTTTTGTCCTTTCTGTTGGAACAGCTCAAGGTGGTCCCATCCCCATGGGTGATGGCTCGTTTAAGAAAGACCTCTCAGGCAATGTGGTGACCACCAAACTGAATGAGCAGATTGGCAAAGGAATAGCGCAAGCTGGGGGGGGACTCTATGTGCATGTTGACCAAACCGATTTGGCACAGGCTCTGTTGGAAAAGGAAATCGAGAAGATGCAAAAAGAAGACATCTCTCAATCCATGTATTCAGAGTATGACGAGCAGTTCGTGGCTGTGGCCTTGTTGCTTTTCATTGTCTTGGTGGTGGAACTTTGCATCATGGAGAGAAAGAATCATGTATTCAAGAAATTCAAATTGTTTAGTTAAATGAGACGGTATTTCTTAAGCATATTATTAATGATTATTCTCATGCCTGTCATGGCTCAGACAGCTCGCGATTTCATCCGCATGGGCAACAAAGCCTATCGTGCGCAGCAATATGAACAGGCCGAGACCTACTATCTGAAGTCGATAGCCAAAAGCCCCTCGTTCGAGGCTTACTATAATTTAGGTAATGCATACGTGATGCAGGAGAAAGACTCCACAGCTTTCGAAAATTATAAAAAGGCCGACTCTCTTGGCACCACCGACCCGATGCGGAAAGCCCGCAATTTCCACAATATGGGAAACATCTGGTATGCACAGGGTGTGGGTTCCATGCGCCAGCAGACAGGCAATGCCGCTACAGCATTTCAGCGTGCGGTTGATTTCTATAAAAGTTCTCTTCGCTGCAATCCTGACGATAACGAAACTCGCTACAATCTGGCTATGGCTCAATTCATGCTGAAAAAGAATCAAGACCAGAATGGTGGCGGAAATAACGACCAGAACCAAGACCAGGATAAGCAGAATCAAGACAAGCAGCAGCAAAAGCAAGACCAGCAAAAGCAAGACCAGCAAAAGCAAGAGCAACAGAAAAAAGAAGAGGATAAGCAAGAGCAGCAGGCTCAGCCCAAACCTGAGCAGAAGAAGGATGAGATGAGCAATCAGGCAGCGGAACAATTGCTCAACTCAGCTCAGCAGGATGAGAAGAGCGTGCAGCGTAAAGTCAATCAGAATCAAAATAATAAGCGTCGTAGTTTAGAGAAAGATTGGTAAACGATGAAACCGTTATTACAGATATTCATCTTGATGATGCTTTCCGTCAGTGCATTTGCCGATGGAGACATATCGTTTCGTGCATCAGCCCCTTCTTCCGTTGAGGCTGGAGGCAAGTTTCGTGTTCAGTTCACTGTCAACACACAGAATGTGTCCAATTTTAGCGCACCCGATTTCAAGGGATTTGATGTTATTTATGGTCCTTCTACCTCGTCACAGAGCAGTTTCCAAATCATCAACGGGCACACCTCCCAAAGCAGTAGCATTGTTTACACTTTTGTGCTCATGGGTAACGATCCCGGCACTTACACCATAGGCAGTGCCAGCATTCAGGTCGATGGGAAAACCGTCAAGTCCAAACCTGTGCAAGTACGTGTCTTGCCAGGAGGTGCTGGAGGCAGTTCCAGTGGTGGAGGGTATTCCGGCAATAGCCGCACGAACCATTCCTCTCCCTCTTCTTCCTCATCTTCAGGTCCTAACATCTCAGGCAAAGATTTGTTCATGACAGCCACCGCCTCGCGCACCAATGTACATGAGCAGGAAGCTATCTTGTTGACTTACAAGATTTACACCTTGGTGGATCTTACGCAGATGGATGGAAAACTTCCCACTCTCGATGGTTTCCAAATTCAGGAAATTCCATTGCCACGCAACAAGGAGTTTACAGTCGAGCAATACAACGGACGAAATTATCGCACGGTTGTATGGAGTCAGTATCTTCTCTTCCCACAAAAATCGGGAAATCTAACCATTCCTTCCATTCCTTACGAAGGTTTGGTCTTGACACGCAACAGAAATATTGACCCCATTGAGGCCTTCTTCAACGGACAGAGTGGCTATACAGAGACAAAACGTAAAATCGCCACTCCAGCCCTCACCATCCATGTTTCCCCTCTTCCTAACAAACCTGCTGAGTTTTCAGGGGCTGTGGGAAAATTCTCTCTCTCTTCCAGCATCAGCACTAAAGAAGTGGATGCCAACGATGCCGTCACTTTGAAAATCGAAGTGAAGGGTAGCGGTAATATGAAGCTGATAGCTACTCCTCAAGTGAAATTCCCAAAAGATTTCGAAACGTATGATGCCAAAGTGAATGATAAGTTCCAATTGACCAAAAGCGGTTTGGCTGGAACCAAAGAGTTTGAGTATCTATTTGTTCCCCGTCATGCAGGAACTTACGAGATTCCAGCTACGGAATTTATCTATTTCGACACAGACGCTCGTTCCTATAAAACCCTCAAGACTGAAGGTTATACCCTCAAAGTCAACAAAGGGAAAGGTGGTTCTGGGCAGTCTGTTTCCAACTACAGTGGTCAGCAGCAGGAAATCCAACAGCTGAATCAGGACATTCGGTTCATCAAAAAAGGTGATGTAGCCCTGCACCGCCAAGGTGACACCTTCTTCGGCACATGGAAGTACATGCTTGCCTATCTCCTTCCCGTTCTGCTTTTCGTGCTCCTCATGTTCTTGGGTAGAAAGCGAATGAAAACGAATGCCAATGTTGCTCTTTCACGTGGAAAGAAAGCGAACAAGGTGGCACTCAAACGTTTGAAGACATCCAAGAAATTATTGGACGAACACGATACTGGCAAATTCTTCGACGAAGTGCTTCGCGCCCTATGGGGATATGTAGGCGACAAATTCAACATGTCTCAAGAGTCCTTGAACAAGGAAAACATAGAACAGTCGCTCAAGTCTCGCCAAGTGCCCGACGAGTACATTCAGCAATTCATGAAAGTGCTCAACGATTGTGAGTTTGCTCGCTACGCACCAGGCGACGTTAATGAGAATATGGGAAATGTGTATAATAGTGCAATGGATGCCATTTCAAAAATGGAGGACAACCTGTAAAATTGTTGAATAATCAAGAGCTAAGAATCAATAACATCCGATTAGTCATGCATACAGTTCAAAAGATATTTCTACTTGTCGTTTTCGTGTTTTCTTTTGCTGCCAGCTTTGCTGCATCAAAAGAACAAGCCGATGCCCTATATGAACAAGACAAATTTGCCGAGGCTGCATCCATCTACGAAACGTTGCTGAAAACAGAAGGAGTGGCTGCTGAAGTCTATTATAATCTGGGCAACTGTTACTATAAACTCGACGAGATTCCTCTTGCGGTACTGAATTACGAACGTGCATATCTGCTTGAGCCAGGCGACGAGGACATACGTGCCAATTTGGCTTTAGCTCGTGGCAAGACCATCGACAAAGTGGTGCCTCCTTCCGAAATGTTCTTTGTCACCTGGTGGCGCGATTTAACCCATTGCATGAGCATTCAAACATGGACAACGTTAGGCATTGTGTCTTTCATTCTGATGCTGATAGGGGTGCTTGTCTATATGTTTGTCATGCCAATCACCATCCGCAAAGTGGGTGTGTATGGTGCCATGGGGCTGTTTGTCATCGTGTTGGTGGCCAACTTGGCAGCTTTGTCCCAACATCTTGATCAAGCCCATCGCAACACTGCCATCATTCTCACTCCTGCTGTCACCGTGAAAAGTTCACCAAGCCACACCAGTACAGATCTCTTCCTCATTCACGAAGGCTCGAAAGTCCAGATATTAGATGCTTCGATGGCTGAGTGGATGGAAATTAAGTTTGAAGAAGGGAAACAGGGGTGGATTCCAACCAAAGCCTTAGAAGTCATATAGATTTGCACACTCCTAAGTTATTGTAAACGAAAAAACATGAACGAGCTAAACGAATTAGACCATCAGCTTACACTCGCCATCAATGGCAGTAACAGTCTCTTCTGGGACAATGTCATGTACACCGTGACCAACACATTCTCTTGGTCAGTGGTCATAGTTACCTTGCTTGTCATTATTTTCAAGAACAACACTTTGAAAGAGGTCATCATGATTTATGTCACCATGGCCTTGCTCATCTTTGTGGCCGACCGCATTTGTTCTGGCTTAGTGAAACCGATGGTGGCTCGCTGGCGTCCCGCACAAGACCCGCAGCTGATGTATTTCGTCGATGTTGTCCGCAACTATCGTGGTGGGCGGTTTGGATTCTTCTCAGGTCATGCCTGCAACACCATGTGTATGGCTGTATTCCTTTCGTGGCTTTTGCGTAGTCCTAAAATAACTATCACACTCCTGTTTTGGTCTTTGACCACCACCTTCACTCGGCTTTATTTGGGAGTCCATTATTTAGGCGATGTCATCGTTGGCTTCCTTGTTGGTGCTGTTCTTGGTTGTCTTTTCTATTGGGTCATGGAACGTTTTGTCCATCCCCTCATTGGCATGAAACGTTTCATTTCCGAACAGTTCACTTCCTCAGGCTATCTTAAAAGCGACATGGACACCTTTATGACCATCATTTTCTTCAATTACATCTGCGTCATCATTTTTGCGATGACATTAGGAATCGGTTAAGAATTCTCTTCTCCCATTCTCGCCTTCTTCAGACTGTTATATCAATTTTCTGGAATAATTTTGACCTTGCTGCTCGAGTGGTTGCCTTCTTGAAGCACCTGAATTTGTATTGGAATGCGGTCTTGTAGTTCTTCCACAGGACTGATGATGCCCACATGGCGTCCCGACTTTGTGTGCAGGGAACGGAGGGTGTTGACTGCGTTCTGCAAAGGTTCACCACTGAGGGTACCAAATCCTTCGTCAATAAACAACGTATTTACAGCTAACTGTTTCCCTATATCACTTAATGCTAATGCCAACGAGAGGGATACCAGAAAACTCTCACCTCCCGAAATGGTGCTGGCAGCTCGGTTCACATAGCCTTGATAAGCATCTTCAAGCATGATAATGAAAGTGCCGGGAGCCACCTTCAGAGTATAGCGGTCGGTCAACGTCTTCATGTAGCTGTTGGCAGAATGAATCAAGCTTGTGAGCACATAGCTTTGGGCAATTTTTCTGAACTTGCTGCCAGTAGCGTCGCCAATCAGTATGTTCATTCGCCCCCATTTCTGGTAGTCAGCTTTTTTGTTCTCAGCATCAGCTATCAGTTCACTCAGTCGCAGTTTGTTCTCTTCGTCTGCCTTTAACTCCTGGCTGAGTGCTCCTTTTCTCACATTGGCTTCCGTCATTCGTTTGTCGCTCTCCTGCACTTGCATGTCAAGCCCTTCTTCCGTCTCTCCTTCGGCATAGATAGGTTTGTGCTGCCGATGTTCCTCCTGCTGTTTCGTCACAGCCTGTAAGAGGGTCTTTTGTGTTAGTTCTTTGCGTCGAGAAGCTTCCAACAAAGCATTTTTTTCATTGATGGCGCGAGAGGAGTAACTGCTTAAGTGTAGCAACCTTCCTTCCGTAATGCCTTCATGTTGCAGATAGAAACCGTCTATGCGTTTTTGGTTCTCTTCAATCGTGCAGCTCAATTGTAGCAGATCATTCTGTTTGGAATTTGCCAGCTCCTTGGTCACCTCAATTCGGTGGAAACAGGCATCAACACTTTGCTTATTCTTTTCTACAACAGCCTTCTTCCCATCCCATTCATTCCTCATCCTGTCAAGTGCTTTTCTGAGTTCCTTCACCTCACTCTCTTGTTTTTCGCCATCTTTGATTTGCTGCTCCAGTCCACTCAATGCACATGCGGTCTTGTCCTTCAGAACTTGCAACGTCATGCGAACGTCCTCATCTGTAGAATCAATTCCACAGGCTTTACACGCAGAAGCCAGTTTCTGCTCCACGCTCTCCACGGTCTTCTCTTTCTCCAAACTATCTTTATCTCGTTCGTATGTCCGTTGAGCGGTTTTGATTTCCACCTCCAACTTGTTCTTTTCTGTCACGATGCTGTTGTAATCCCTTTCAGCCTCGTTGAACGTCGTCGTCAAACTTTTTACCAATGCAGCCAGTTCTTCATCATGTGGCAGTTCACTCGCAATTATCTGTCCGCAAACAGGACATCGGTCGCCTGCCCGAAGTTTCTGGCGCATGGCGCGAGCAAATTTGTCAATTGTGTCTTTCTGTTTGTCAAGCAATGCCTTGCATGTGTTCATTCTCACTTCGGCATCATGAATCTTGGGTGTGTATAGTTCCAGTTTCTTTTTATTTTCTTGAATGTTGGTCAACGACTCTACCAAAGCTTGGCGTGCATGATTTACTTTTTCTTTGGCCTCTGCCAGTGATGTCAAGAGTTCTGCTGCAGTTCTGGCCGATAGTAACAAGTCTTTGGCTCTCTCATGTTCTTTTCTCAGTGTGGGCAGATTGAGTGTCGCCAAATCTTCCTCCTGACTCAGCAAAACCATTTGTTGCTTTTCATAACGTTCTTTTGCCATTTCAGCTTCTTTGCGCGATTGCTCTAAGGCTGGCTGGAACGTTTCCACCTGTTTTTTGTTTTCCGTATCGAGGGTGGTTTGTAGTTGAGCAAGTTCCTTTTTCCGTTCTTCCACATGCAGACGCGCATCATTTCTTGCCTGCAGCCAGTTCCTTACATCAATAGTTGCTTGCCAAAGGCTCACCAAATCCTCCTCTTGCTTAAAATCTTCGCTGTGGGTGATAGCCTCTGCTTTCTCACTTTCTTCAG
>Ga0326511_10003480_pt1 | contig 12671 bp, 12 predicted proteins | sample 0_2496_0518_D_FD_203701 | JGI IMG/M metagenome (GOLD analysis project Ga0326511, IMG submission 203701) | Bovine rumen microbial communities from UC Davis, California, United States - 0_2496_0518 | ecosystem: Host-associated > Mammals > Digestive system > Stomach > Rumen | place: USA...
AACTTCTATGTCTAACTTTACCTAAATATATTATTTTATGTATTAAAATAGATAAAGGTGCTTTTTCAGGAATTGCATCATCAGACTGGTCCAAATCTGGCGCAACAGAACCCCACATACAACATGGATACATTATAAGTAATTGTACTACAGGATTGATTGTTTCTACTAACATATCATGATTCTGCATAAATTGATATGATAATAGCATAGCTAATGCACCACCTGCACGGTGCGTCTTTCCCATCATCTCAATACCCTCTAACTTCCTTCTTTATTGTACTTGATACTGAACCTCTTAATTCTGTACGACCATCTGCAAACCTTGTCTGTGTTATAGTAAATAACCCAGGAACCGTTATGCTTTCACCATCCTGTAAAGACATTTTCAAGTCCTGAATATATGCTTTAACAATATCATTAGCTAACCTTTCTGAAATACCCGCACTGTAAGCTACGTCAAGCAAGTGGTCTCTGTGTGTTCTCTTAATCCTATACGCCATAAAAATCAACCTTTCCTATGTTTTTATTTATATATAATATAAAAACAAGTCAAATAATTTTTATATAAATGCCTCAAAAACAGCAAAATAAAAAAGGTTGCAATTACTTATATAATTGCAACCAAATTATTAGTAAACTAAACTCTATAAAGAAAACCTTTGTATATGTAACAAACCTTAACTGAATGTCCGTTTTCAACTATTGCTGAAAATATAATACACTAACCGACTACTAATCTTATAGTAAAAAGATTAAGAAACCCATTCGATTTCTTTGGCTTTGAAATTGTACAATGTCTCTGTAACTTGTTCAAAATCATAATCGGTCGCAAACTCGTCCTCAACTATTGCTAAGAACATCGATATGTACTTTTTATCAATTTCGATTTGTACAATATCATTATTTAATAAATACTTTTGCAACTTCTCACGAAGCTCCAATCGCATCTGATTCTCAACTTTCTTTTCTTGAACCGTATTACTTGCTTTTTTCTTTAACTTTCTTTGCTTGGTATATTCTTTATATTCATCAAACATTATATCACCTTATAATGTACCCAAATATTATTTTAAAAGTTTACACCATTAACATGCGTTACAATCCATTCACCCATCTTCAAACCTAAATCTGTAAATGCTGTGCAAGAAAATGCTATAATGCAAACACCAAATAATACTAAAAATACAGTCTTTTTCTTAAAATAGCACATAAGAAGCATCTTGGGCTTTGCAGGAGCGGCTGCTCCGCCTCCCATGCCTCCCATCATGCCCATGCCACCCATGCCGCCACCAGCGCCACCAGAAGCACCACCGCCGCACTCTTGAACAGCATCTACAGCCTCTTTAGAAGCCCACTGACCTATAGTCTGCAATATACCAGTCGGCTGACCACCAGCACCACCAGAAGCACCACCCATGCCTCCCATGCCACCCATCATACCCATGCCGCCGCCTCCACCAGAGGAACCACCTTGAACAGACATCATAGCATTTCTTAAAGGCGAAACTGTCAAACATAAAATATCAAGTATCGCATTAAATAACATCAATGCAGGTAAAATTGCAAGTAAAAAACTCATTGCCGTTCTGATAACTTTTACAACAGGTTTTGCAACTGTCGCTGCTTGCGCTGCCTCTTCTTGAGTTATTGTAGTATCACCATACAATGTCTTAAAAGTATCTACATCAACATAACCATCATCAGAACTTCCACTATCTACCGACGCTGAAACACTTGAACTATTACCCACATCATTCAGATCTACAGCAGATACAGGAACAGTCATGAAAGACATCGTTAAACATATTGCTGCTATAGATGCAATCTTAGAAAACTTACGCATAAAAATCAGTCCTTTCAAAATTAGTGATACAAATTCGTATCATAATAATATATACAAAAATGAACTAATTTTGAAAAAATCCACTTAATCGAATAAACTCTTGTCACCTGTAAACTGCGTCACATTAAAAGCTTTCATAACATCATCAATTGATGATTTTGCAGTTCCATGATTTGCTATTTGACTGATTTCTACAGCTGATGCAGTTGTCATATTTCTAAAAGCATCTGAACTTAAATTCTTTTCATGTGCAACATCAGATTTTACATCTGATTTCTTCAATAAATTTTCATTACTATCAACAATTACATTATGCTCCTTAGGCTTTCTCAAACCCTCATATCCTAATAATATTAACCTTGCTTCGATATCAGATGACTTTCGTATATCAAGTAATGTATTTAATATATAAGCTATATCTACTGTTCTGAAACTATTAAATATCTTCTGATACTGCTTCATTTCACCCTCTTCAACACCATCCACCTTTATGCCATTATACACATAAATTCCACGCTTTGTAAATGCAAGTAAACCATCAAGAAATTGATCTAACTTAATTCGTTCTTTTAAAGTACCCAGAAAAGCTATGTATTTGAACACATCAATCCTACGTTCTGTCATAATCTCATAAAACTGAAAATAATAAGTATCAGATACAGCATTCAAAACCTCTACTGCACTTTCATACAAAGCATTATCTTTGGCTACTATTACACTTTCTAAAGATGTTAATGTGTTTCTCGGTACATAATCTCCTGCTGTACATATCAAGGATAACCCTTTATCTTCATACTTTTTACCTTCTGCCATACATACTCTTGCCAAAAGTTCACAAAGTTCCTTTCTCTCAGGCTTAGTAACAGTTAAAATGTATTGACATCTTGAAAGCAAAGTATCAAGCATTCTCTCTGGATCTGTAGTACAAAAAACTATCAAAACTTTTTCTGGTGGTTCCTCTACCATCTTCAAAAGACCACCCATTGCTCCTGCTGTTAAAAGATGTGACTCGTCAAATATAAATGTTTTCCAACCACCTGAATAAGTAGGTGCTTCCATCTCTGCCATTATTGTCTCAGCTTCTGACTTACCCACTTTACCCGAATCTATTTCATTCAAATCCATGAGTCCACCTGACTCACCTGATTCTATATATTCATCAAATGCCTTACAATTATCACATACACCACAAGCACCTTTTTCATCATCTCTGTTCTCACAGCAATACTCTTTTGCAAGAAGTCTTGCCATTGTTGTCTTACCACAACCAGAATGCCCCTGTAACATTATTACCTGAGGTCTGTTGTTATTATGTAACATATTTTTTACAGATTGCTTCAATTTTGTATTACCTATGTATTCTGCAACAGTTTTAGGTCTGTACTTCCTGTGATATGCTTCTACTACCGCCATTATTATCATTCTCCTCATTAAAATTTTCAAGACCTGGAACAACTGGTATTCGTGCCCAAAACCTTATATTCTTATACGCTGGTATTCCATCTCCTCGATAGAAACCTGTATATACCCTATCTTTTCTATATATGACTATATCTCTATCGTATATTTCAGATTTATAGCGTTTGTTTGCAACCAGTACCCTTTCATCCTTATTAGGTTTTTCACCATCATCCTCCACCTCTACCCAACCATGACCTGGTGGTTCTAATACTTCTGCTACATATTCTATGTTTTCGTATCTCGCTTTTTTACACCCTCTATAATACTCCTGAGTCTCTTCCTTATAAATTGTATAATCTATGTCGTACCCTTGACTATTCTTGTTTGCTACAAGATAACCTTGCCTGTTTTTAGGCATAACTTTACCTACTAACTTCCATTCCATAATAACACTTCTTTCGTTCATTAAGGTTTTAATTTATTTTTATATAAAAAACCTATATTATCATATAGTTATACAATAAAATATTCAAAATTTTTGAAAACAAAAATAACACCCATCATACTTAGTATGATGGGTGTTAGTTATATTTTTGGGCTTCGTTTTAAGTTAAACCATTAGCCATTAGACTTCTTTGCATACATATCGAGAAGAACCTTACGCGCTGCGGCTGCAGAAACAATGCTCTTGTCGCGATCGGGAGAAATTGTACCAGCCTCTGCAATCTTGTGATGAGCCTCTCTCTTTTCAAAGAGCGGTCCAAACTTAGCTGCATAATCAGGAGACTTGAATACAGGATTTCCATTATCATCCTTAGCATCTTCACAAATATCTTCAATAAGATCCTTAGCTGTCTTAGTCTCTGCTCCTACCTGAACAGGAAGCGGATAAGGAGTAGGAAGAGCCTGAGGCTGCTTGGAACCACCCTCGAACTTGCTCCACTTGAGTCCGATTCTGAAACCATTCTCTGTTACATCGCTACCTACTACATGAGAAGCAAACTTGAACGAGAACTCAGGCTTAGAACCAAGAATGAAAAGCTCAAGAGTTGTAAGAAGAACAGTAGAACCAGCAGGCTTCTTAACCCACTTAACATCTTCAGCTGCACAACCACTTACAATTGTCTTCTTAACATCAATCTCAGGAACTTCTACATCAGCAAGTGCCTCGAACTTATAACCTACTGTTGTACTGCAAGGTGCATCATCATTTACAACCTTACCATCAGGAAGAGTCCTTGTTCCAACACGTCTCGAACCCTTCTTGAGAGGATTACCAAGCAATGTTACAAATGCAAGACTGTTAGAAAGAGAACCGAGAACTTCAAGAGAACCACCATTATCTACCATAGCCTGAAGTTCTTTTCTACCAAGGTCAAAATACTTATCATCGAGTTTCTTTGCAGCCTTATCAACTGTTGTTGCTCTTGCATCTGCTGCGGGTGCTACAGGATTTGAAAATTCGTTTACGCCTAATCTTGCCATATAAATTACTCCTTTTTATAAAAAATTTGATTTAATATGTTTAACTAACAAAAGCCCGTAATTACATTTATTAGTTATTTACCTTACAATTATATTATAACTCAAAGATTTCTGAATGTCAAGTCTTTTTTTCAAATTTTTTCAAATTTTTTATTTCATCAACATTCATACTCTGCTTTAACTTACAAATATATTATAACTCACCTTTTCTTAAATGTCAAGTCTTTTTTTCAAATTTTTTCAAATTTTTTTTCTAAAACCAACCTCAATATATTTTTTATAAAAGACAACATAACAAAAACCTATATAAAACTAAATATTCGAGGAATAATTGTTATTTGAAAATCACATTCAGAAAAATTTACCTACTTCACTTTCCAACAAAATTAATCGGATTAAGATATGAACCATTATAACGTACTTCAAAATGACAATGATTACCCGTAGAATCTCCAGTACTACCCACGTAACCTATAAGTTGACCTTCGACCACATACGTACCTACACTAATACCATCTGCTACATAACTCATATGTGCATACATAGTATCGTAACCATCATCACCTGCTATCATTACATGATTACCATATCCACCGCCCCATCCACTGGTATTTGTCTTACTAATAGTACCAGAATGAGCTGCATATATAGAAGTACCATAAGGAGCTGCTATATCAATACCTTTATGACCTCGTCCATCTCCAAAATAAGCTGATATATAACCACCATTATCACCTACTGGCCAGAAATAATCTCCACTTCCACCAGCATTTATATTAGTATTTACAGCAGTTATCGTGTCACGAGTACCCACATGTATTACTTCTTTAACAGGCTGTTTTACAACTGTCTCAGAAATTAATTCTTGAGAAACTATCTCATTATCGTTTACAACTACTCTTACTACTCTCTGCAATTCACCATACTCACCTGAAGATACAACTTCCTGAGTACCCTTAAACATAGTATCATCTTCAATAACTTCAGTTTCAAAAGCTGTCATTTCCGACTGCACAACATCTTTTTCTACTAACACATGAATAAACTTGCGCTCCGCTTGATACTGAATCTGCATACCCACTCTGCAATCAGATGATATATCTTCTACAATCTCACCATTAAATGTTACAGGTAAACTACAAACTTCAGCGGTTGTTAAACCTAATTTATCAGCTATTATAGAAGGACAATCACCAGGAACAACTTCATAATATCTTGCAACACCCTCAGTAGACAGTATTTTATCTACAACTGCCTGAGAATCTGTCAACATATTTGCCTGCATTTCAATTTCTTTATCGTAAGTAATATTTTTATCAAAAGATAAGGAAACTAAACCTTCTGTACCCTGATATGGCGCTTTTAACTCATTCAATGCATTTTCAATAATAGTAACATCTGTAACAGCACCTATATATGCATCATCAATATAAACTGCATACGCCTTTACAGGCGCTTCATCAACAGGTGCATTTAACAAATCTATAGCATCAACAGTATCTTCATTACTCACATCTACAATAACTTCCGGAACAGTATCAACATTATTTGTATCCAGAACAGAATAATCAGGTATTAATTGCTCTGATTCTGCTGACTCTTGCTCTTCTATTATTGCAGAATAATCTTCAATCATACTTAAATTATTATTTGCATTATCATTATTTTCAAACATAATTTCTTTAGTATCATCAAACTGATTTAGCTCCGGATTGACATAAAAATACGGTTGAGTTTCTTCAACCGTTTCATCTATCTCAACAATCGGAGCTGTAGTTGTAATTGATTCTGTTTTCTCAGGTATATAAGTTTGAGCAAATATAGAATTCATTACAGTATTATTTTGCTGAATATCTACATTCTCTGCACCTACAGATTCAACTTCCTCTACAGCATTAAGTACCGCTTGTTCATCTTCAAGTACCTTTGCTGTATTTTTATCATAATACACAGGTCTATTTAAAACTTTAATAATAACCTCATCATTTTCTACATTAACATTATTCACCACATCTAATGTATCTACAACGCCTAATGGTACTTCATTATGATATATTAAATAACCTTGCTTATTGTTATTTAAAAGCATTGTACCTATCATGGCTACACAAAAGATTGCAGCTAAAGAATATTTTAAAGTACTTCTTGATTTGCCTTTTATTGAATTATATAATGCCTCTTCTACATCCCCTATAAAATTGCCATACACTTTTAAGCAAGTGCTTTGTACATCCTTTAACTCGTCTGCATTCTTTAAATCAAACAAATTCAAAACCAAAACACCACCCATTAAATTTTGAAAATCCAATATTAAATTCTATTAAACATTAAACACTCATTTTACAAATTTAAATCAAATTTTATATGATATGAATTTCATATATTTTAACAACTGTTTTAACAGTAATACAAAGTACATAGTTTTATGCTATAATTCATATGAATTTATCTTATAATTAAATCAATACTAAATATATACAAAGTAATATACTTTATATATAAACTCAAACATTTTCGCTCAAAACACAAAATAAAACAATAATGGCGATGAGAGTAATATGCAGAATCCCCCACCGCCATTCTACCGTAAATATTATCAATCAAGCGTACTTAAATTGTTTATCAAATAGTATGAACTACCATTTGCAACTGTAAAGCAAGCAAGTTCTACTTTACATTTAGTACCCACTTGCACTGTATTGTAACCTGACTTAGAAACTACATAAGTCAACTGTAAGTTTTCATCACCTACAAGCATTTTTAAAGTGTAATACAATTCACCATCTATTAAAGATATTGTTTTATTCTGTACAACTCCAATTTGCTCAGTGACTTGCGGTTGCGGTAATGTTTCTTCATCTATACTTACAACAGAACTACTTGTATTATTTATTGCTGGCTGTTCTTGAACTACTTGTTGCTGCGTAACAACAGTCTCAGCATCGCTCACCTTATTTAGCTCTTTGCCCTGTTGCTTTTCTTTAGGCTTTGCCGAAACAGCTATAACTACAATAATTGCTAAAAGTATTATCGAAAAGCCAACAATCAAGCCCGCCTTTTTATGCATCTATTATGCACTCTGCTTATTAGCAACAGTTACATCCTCTATATCTCTGATATCAATTTCCCTTGTCTGCATATCATCATCAAACGGAGAAACTCTATATCTGATATAAATATTATTCTTACCAGCCTCACGCTCAGCCTTCGTACTATTCTCATTGCTGATTATATAGGCATTAGCATCCTTCTCCTTAATCGCCTTAACCTCATCATCAGTTACTGCAATCTTATCTACTACTGCAAAATAATCCTTGGTAGAAATATAACCATAACCAACCCTTGTATAAGAAAGCTTTCTCGTAACATTCTTTCTAATGAGCTTAACAACAGATTTTCTGCTGAAAATACCCAAACCCTTGAAGATATAATTGTTCTGCTTTACAAGATCGATAGGCCTTACACAAACCTTCAATGTATCAACAATAACATTGATGAAGTTCTCTCTTCTAACCTCTACAACAGGATTATAGAACTCAAACTGACTAAGTGACTGAATAACAGAAGGTGTAATACCCAATACGATACTGTTATCAGTTACATCAATAATACCTTCACCAATATCAAGTGCTACAGTGTAATCAACCTCTGCCCTCTCGAGTGCTTCACTGAATACAATCTGAAGCTCCTCAAGATTATCATATAAATAGCAAGTGTCCTTGTACTTATCAAACCAATCCGCAAAATTGGAAATAAACGAAGCGTAAAAATGCTCATCAGCAGATATAACAAAACTTGTCTTCAAAGACTCTACAGTACATCTTGCCTTTGCCGACGGACGTACAGTATATCTTACAGAATCAAGAGAACCATCACTATTAGTGTAATATGTTGGAGTTATAACAACATCCATATTTGCTCCACTATTGTAAAATTCCGTAAGAATAGTTTTTGTCTTCTCTGTTACAGTTTTGACATCATCATGGTCAAAAGTATACTTCTTTTTCATTGCTACAAACCTTGTTAATTCTGTACTCTGACCAAATTCCTTTGCACTATGCATCATAAGACTACCTCCATAAATATATATACTTTCAAATTTATTTTTAATATTCATCATCATGTGCATTTCCTTCTGTTGAAGTACTTACCACAGACTTAATACCCAATAATGATGATTTAAAACCTTTTGTTATTAGATTCGAAGCTCCTAAAATTAAATCAGCTAACTTATCATTATCATCTTTCGGTATTTCTGAACCACTGCCTAAACTATTACCAATTGTATTAATGTCGCCATCATTCGCTGAAAGACTATTAAAGTCTAAATTATTTTGCCCTACTTCACCTAAATTTTCAAAATCAGGCACTTCATCGAACTCAAAACCTAAAGAATTGGAAGAATCATCTTCATTGCCCTCTATATCTAATGCAGACTCACTTTCAATATCATCAAAAGTGTCATCATCTTCATCCATAAAACTATCAGGTTCATCGAAAAAATCATCTTCTGACTCATCAAAACTATTATCAAAGTCTAAGTTATCTTCTCCATCTTCTGATAATTCTTCTTCATAATCTGAATCATCTATAAAGTCATCTGAGTCCTCACCTTCTTCATCAAAGAAATCATCAGAATCATCAGCTGAACTATCATCTTCTACTTCTGAATCATCAATGAAATCATCTGCATCCTCTTCAAAATTATCATCTGAAAAATCATTATCAGAATCTTCTGACTCTACCTCTGAATCATCTATAAAGTCATCTTCATTTTCTTCAAACTCTTCTTCAGAATCTTCTGACTCTACCTCTGAATCATCTATAAAGTCATCTTCATTTTCTTCAAACTCTTCTTCAGAATCTTCTAACTCTATCTCTGAATCATCTATAAAGTCATCTTCATTTTCTTCAAACTCTTCTTCAGAATCTTCTGACTCTATCTCTGAATCATCTATAAAGTCATCTTCATCAAAATCATTGTAGTCTGTCTCTGAATCCTTATCAGAAACTTCATCTACTTCTGAATCATCAATAAAGTCATCCTCATCAAAATCCCCACTCTCATCGACAGTCACTAAATCTTCAGAGTCTTCATCTATTTCTGAATCATCAATCAAATCATCTTCTGTATCCTCCTCAAAGTCTTCATCCTCTTCGAAATCTACCTCTGAATCATCAATCAAATCATCTTCTGTATCAAAATCCATATCATCTACTACTTCAATGACTACGTCTTCTCTGCGTCTTGAACCTTCAATTATACGAGCATTACCTGTGATTTTTATTTCTGACTTGTCGACTTTTGACTTACTTTCTCGTCCTCTCTCTAAACCATAGGTCTGTTCTTTATACATAACAGTACCTATTTCTGTTATTGCAGATACTATATTTGCTATAACAGCACTGCTACCATTTATAGGCACTATTAAACTATTACTGATACCTTTTAAATAGTTATCATACGCCTCTTTTCCAGATAAACTATCCTCGGACATATAAACCACCACTAATTATCTTATCCTTAATTATAATATAAAAATACACAGATGTCAACGGGTATTTTTTACAAAATTTAGTCGAAATAATCCACAGAAAGGGACATATCGTCTAATCCATAGTTTAATAAAGCCTTCTCTATATACATATAAGCATAATCAGAATTTTCAATTGTAATATATGCTTCACAATTACTAATCATATACCCATTATCTATATCATCACCATTAAACAATTCTGTGATTTTATTTATATACTCTTGATTAGTGATTTCCTTACCTTTATAATAAAACCTAGTCGGTGACTGTGTGTAATCTAACCATAAATCACAATGCATTCCTTCTTCATCAAAAGAATAATAATCATCACCGACTACAATACCCCAATGCGGAGTTGGTTCCAGATAAAAGTTTAATAATGACCAATCAGAATCAAAATATGTACAATACAAAGACATATCTTTTATGCGATATACTTTAGTTTCATATACATTTAATTGTATATCTTCATCTTCTAAAGGTTTATCAAAATTTGTTACAGATAATTCAGGTATACCATCATTATCCATGTCTATAAACGACACCCTATTCTTAGAACCTTGTAACCAAAATAAATCAGCTTGTATCTTATGAGCTGCTTTGTACACAAAAGAATCCTCTGTTACAGAATCAATATCTTCATGTCGATAAGAATCATCATATTCAATATAACCTATTGTTTCACCAATTTCTTCAACAGTGACAGTTTCAGTATCAATAATATCAGTGGTTACACTTGTTTCCACACTATCTACATCATCTGTTGATGCTATCGCACCTATTACCGTATTACTACTAATATCTAAAGTAGTTTCTGTCTCAGTATTGACTACAACTGAATTTGTCTGTTTTATCGACTTTTTTGTGACTTCAGGAATCTCTGATGTACTCTCAGCTTTTTCACCACAAGCTGTTAGTAATAAACACATACAAACAAGTGTTAAAATACCCTTGTTTTTCAATTTCATCACATCCTTATGAATAATAAGCATTTAATAAAATACTTATTGCTTCAGTTATATTCATGTCATCCTTTATACTTTTACTTTTGATAAACGGTAACTCATTATCTAAACTTATATACCTATTTTCTGCTTCAGTTATAATCGTGTTATAGTCAGGCGTAGTGATTAATGTTCCTGCATTATATACTTGATTATCTGTGTACTCAAAATCATATATAAGATTATAATTAAACTTACCATTTATACAATCGATAGAATATAATGTATTGTCAGTATAATTTAACCAAATTCTCTTATTCTCTTTATTGTCCAATACAAGTTTAAAACTATTGTCATCAAAATAAGGTATTTCCCCAAGAAATTCTTCTTCTCTACCCTCTACACTATATATTCTATAACTCTTTGGTTCTATATTCGAATACGTAAGTAACTCAGGTATACCCGAATTATTCAAATCTATAAAAATTACATTTATTTCATCTTCATACCATGTTATAGGATAATCTAATAAAGAAGACTGTAAAATTGACCTTTCCAAACCACTTATATGTTCTGTATTAACCAAAATACTATCTTCAGAAATTACTTCCTCACTTGTAAGCTTTGTTAATGTACTGAACGGATCAACTACATCTTCAATGTACTTTTCATTTGATAATGAAACATTTTCAGACTGTAATGTACTGATACTGCTTTCCAAAACTTCTGTTTCTACTGCCTTCTTAACTTCTACTTCTCCACACGCCGTAAGTAAACTAACCAGTGCAACCAAAAAGATTTTCTTGTTCATACTATCTATACCTCCGCTAAAACAATCTCCTTAGCTTTTAGACTTCCCTTAATGTCTATAATGCGCTGATTACTTGAACCCCTGTATTTAAGACCTATATCTTTCAAACTTATTTTAAATTCTCCATCTACTATGTAGTCTACCTTGTTCAATATCGAATTTATATACTTATCTGATTCCTTACCCTTAAATGCAAATTGCTGTAACCACTCATTATAGTACATTGTGTAACCTGTATATAATATTATATTGTATTCAGGAAATTGTACCTTTACTTCATCTAACAATGTATCAACTGAATATGTTTGCATTAAAGGTTCTCCACCACTAACAGTAATTCCATTTATTAATGGATTAGTTTTTATTTCATTTATTATATCTGAAACAGACATTACTCTTGCTTCTTTATTAAATAAAGCCCATGTCTGCTTATTATGACACCCTTCACAACAATGCTGACAACCCTGAAGAAAAATTGTATACCTAATACCAGGACCGTCTACTATGCTATCTTGCACAGTGTTTAATACATATAAATATTCACTTTCTTTATTTGCATATATATCCTTAATTAGTTTTGTATTATATGCATTATTTATTAGACTTTCATTGATTATTACTGTTGACCCGACTTTATTTAAATCATA
>Ga0326511_10003481_pt1 | contig 12670 bp, 15 predicted proteins | sample 0_2496_0518_D_FD_203701 | JGI IMG/M metagenome (GOLD analysis project Ga0326511, IMG submission 203701) | Bovine rumen microbial communities from UC Davis, California, United States - 0_2496_0518 | ecosystem: Host-associated > Mammals > Digestive system > Stomach > Rumen | place: USA...
CAGGGTAGGGGGTAGGTTGTCGCAGTCCTGAAAAGATTGAAAATTATTCACCGCGACGACGACGCATCCGTTTGAATTGCCGTTTTTGGTATATTTCAACAATACAAAATACACAAAGAATACAACAAAAATACGCAACCGTATTTATTCATATTGCGTTGAAGTTCAACGCCGTTTGTTGTCCCTATCCATTAAGGAAATACACTGTTTTTCGGTCTTACAATCCAAACGCGGGGAATAGTGGGGACATCAGGAACGGAAACGGGGAACATCCCCGACCGCAGCACTGGCAGACATCAGCACAGGGAACTATTTCAACCAAAACTCTACGCGCAGACTATACAAAGGGGTATCGATTGCAGAGGGGGGGGCGTCCTTTTCGACCCTACCCCGTCCGACTACCTGTCCCGACGGTTGGCAGTCCATCAGGGCGCAGCGTGTCCCCGTGGAATGGAAATAAAATAATACAAATAATACAAACAATACAATATTATTGGTATTATTGCGTTATATGGTTGTGGACGTTTTTTGTTGCTCACCGACACAGGCGACGACCTAAAAAACAACGCGATAGGATAATAGGAATATGGTTTGATATGATACTGAAACAGCAACACAATATTACAGAGGTACAGACGCAGGGACGGGTCGTCGCCACCGCGTCTGGGATATTGACGCCCGAACAGTTGGCAACGTTTTGGGCGGTAGCATTGACAGGACGCGCACCATCGGCGGAACAGATGCAGAGGGCAAAACAACGTGTGGAACAACGCGGGTTGGATTTTATGCGGCAGACGCAGTTTGAAATGGACGTGTTGTCGATAATGGCAGACGACGACCGACGGCAGAACGGCAGGGCGAAACGTCGCAGGGGAAACAAAGTGTTGCATTGTTTGAACAAAACCAATACAAACAGGATATGCGCAAAACATTTATGACTATTAAGGACGCGGACGGACAACCCGTCAGGGATGCAGAACAGGCATTGCAAGCCGTCAAAGAGTTTGTCGCCGACGTATTCCCCGACCGTAACCCTGACGACATCCGCGTTTCAAAGGTAAACGACAACGGCAGATGGTCGGCAACGTTTTAATTATTCAGCGATATGGAATTGACATTTACACCAAACCCACGGGAACAGCAGACGGAAAAGGAACAACAACCGCGCAAACCCTATTATCGGCGACCCGACGACGTCAGGCGGTTGCAGGAGTTCGACAGACAAAACCGCATCGCCACACATCCCAACGTCCCGCCAAACTACATTAAACCCGTACCAATGCGCGACGACACCGCCAACGGATTGACACAATGTATTATTGTGTTCCTTAAACTATCGGGATGGCAGGCGGAACGCATCAGCACAACGGGACGTGTCGTTTTCCAATTCCGCGACCATTCAGGGAAACAGAAAAACCCGCACTACATACCAACCAACGGACAACGCGGGTCGGCGGACGTGTCCGCTACCATCGAGGGACGCAGCGTCAAAATTGAGGTGAAAATCGGCAGCGACAGACAAAGCGACAAACAAAAGGAATACCAACGCGCAGTTGAACAGGCGGGCGGGTTGTATTTCATCGCCCGCGATTTCCCGTCGTTTGTCGAATGGTATTCCCTGACGTTCCATCGGCAGCCGTTCCCCGACGACATCCGCAATTTGCAGATACGGCGCGGACGCAAACCAACAATCACCACCACCGAACAATAACAGCGCATCAGGACGGGGCGATTACACAAAAAACTATCCATGCGGACTATTACGGCAGCACATCGGACAACAGGGGGGGGGCGTATCAAAACACACGACCCCGACAGAGGGGCAAAATTGCCACCATACGGGCGTTTTATCACCACGACGGATAATTTATCCACCGCGTCGAAAATCGGCTTTATACGGCGTTTTTTGGTGGGTCGCTGCGGTTGAATAATACAAACTATACAAACTATACAAATAATATTGACTATACAAACAATATTTTGGGTCGGTTGACGTTATACCAACGTCGAACATAAAAACAACACGATATGGCAAAAACGCACATTCTATCATTTTGCAACCACAAAGGCGGCGTCGGAAAAACCACGTCAGCGGTGAACATCGCGGCAGGGTTGGCACATCGAGGACGGCGCGTCCTATTGGTTGACATCGACCCACAGGCAAACACAACACAGGCGTTTGGGTTGAACCCGTACACCGTGGAACGTTCAATATTGGACGTATTGCAAGACCGCGCCACCATCGAGGAAACACGGCAGACAATCCCCGTTCCTGACGGCGGCGGTTGTTTGCACGTTGTCCCGTCAACATTGGCATTGGTAGAGGCGGAAACGTCGTTAGTCGCGGCAGTCGGTCGGGAATACATATTGTCGGAACACCTGTCGGACATCGCGGGGCAGTACGATTATATTTTGATTGATTGCCCGCCGTCGTTGGGTTTGCTGACTACTAACGCGCTGACAGCGTCCACGGCGTTATTGTTCCCCGTACAGCCGCATTATTTCGCGGTGCAGGGTTTACAACAGTTGTTGGGGTTTGTCGCCACAATCAAACGGCGTTCCAACAAAGGACTGACGGTCGGCGGCGTGTTCCTGACGGATTACAACCCGCGTACAAAGATGCACACCGACGCGGCGGCAGCAGTTCAACAGGCGTTCCCGAATGAAATGTTTAAGACCTACATTCGCCACAATGTCGCATTGTCGGAATGTGCAGCGCGGGGACAATCAATATTTGATTACGACCCAAAATCCAACGGCGCACAGGATTACGGCGCATTGGTCGGGGAAATAGTTAAACGTTTCAAAAACAAGTAAAACCACAGGAATATGAGTAATACAAAAAATACAAAGACATTCGCCGACGCAATGGCAATACGGCGCACCGACACAATGTTTGACGGTATGTTTTCCAACCCCGCGACGGCAGAACCTGAAACAACCGCCACCGATGGCGGCAGCACACCACAGGCACAGGAACAACCCAAGCAGAAACAAAAGGGCGTCGGAAAGTATGCAGACCAACCGACCGCAACAAAGGACGGCAACCGTAAACAAATGGCGTTCAAACTACCTGTCGAAACGATGGAACAGATACGGCGTTTTTCCTATTGGGAACGTGTCGAACAATGGCAGTTCGTCGCGGATGCAATACAGGCAGCCGTTGACAAGTACGAAAAGAAGAACGGGGAATTAAAACCAATCCCCGACAAATAGCGTCGGCGCATCGGGACAGACTATCGGCGGGACAACGTGTTGTTTCTTATGTTTGACACCAAAAGGATTGCACGTCCCGCCGTTTCTTTTATAACAACAACAAAACGGGTAGGGTATGGCGACAACAGGCAATGGAATATTACACACTATCGAGGGAACAAATCAGGGCAATAGCAGCACGGGCGGCAGAGTTGGCAATCGAACAGGCGTTAGGGGGCAATGTCCCGACCTTACAACAACCCACATCCCGAATGATGGACGCGGGACAGGACGTCGAAAACGTCCCCGATTATCGAGAATTGACACCGTTTGAACGCAATATTGTGTCCGCGTTGTTCAAATAATCGGATGCAGCGCGGGGAAAATGCGTTTGTAAGTTGCGGTGTATCAATGCAAAGAAAAAAAGTTGAAAAAAAAGTTGTGCATTATGCACAATAATTAAAAAACTTTTCGTATCTTTGCATCGTCAAACATAAAGAAACAATACAATGGAAACAACAGCAATCGCCACCAAATCAAACGACTATTTGATTATTCAAAACGTCCCCGCGACGTTGTCAATCGACGTTTTAGACAATGCAATAAACGTGTTCCTGTCGTTCCAACAGGTGAACCACAACACGCCCGCCACCTACAAACGCGCATTGCGTCAGTTCTTCGGCTGGGTGAATGAAACGGGGCGCACCATTGCCAACCTGACACGCGCCGACCTGTTGACCTACATTCAGGACATGAGGGAACGGGAAATGTCCCCGAACACCATAAACAGTTATTTGACGGCAATACGTCGTTTCTATTCGTTTTGTGAGTTGCACAACATCGCGCAGAACATCGCCAAAGGCATTAAGAGCGTCCCGACGTCCAACACCGAGGAACACGAAAAATCAGACTTCACCCCGACCCAAGCCGCCAACATCCTGACGGCAGCAGAGGGCAACAGACGCGACCGCGCAATTATGATGTTGATGATGATATGCGGATTAAGAACGATTGAGGTTGTCCGCGCTAACATCGGCGACATTGAGTTGATGGGCGACGTCTATGTGTTGACCGTCCACGGCAAAAGGGACAAAAAAAGACTTCTACCTATCCCGTCGGAAACGTGGTCGGCAATAAACGACTACCTGTTGAATGAGCGTCGCGGGGCAAAGAACAACGAACCGTTGTTTGTATCGGCAGCGCACCAATGCACAGGCGGCAGACTGACGACGCGCAGCGTGTCCCGCATCGCAAAAAACAACATCCGCGCTGTTGGTATCAACGACAGCCGCCACACCGCCCACAGTTGCAGGCATACGGCGTTGGGTTGCATCGTCAGCGACGAAAACCCCGACACAAACAAGATGCAAAAAGCGCAGATATGCGCAGGACACGAAACACAGGCAACAACATATATCTATGTCAAAGACCAAATGAAACGCGACTTTTTGCGCAGCGTTCCAAACCAAATTGTTGAACACATCATATTGGGAGTTTAATAATACGAATAATACAAATAATACAACGATGGAAAAATACGTCATTATAAACGCACACCGCGACAGATACGACAAAGGCGGCGACACAATGACCGTCGGAGAGTTGATTGAGCATTTGCAGCAGTTTGACAAAACCGCGCCCGTTTACACGTCCCACGATGGCGGATATATGTTCGGCAGCATAACGGAAAACGACGTCAAAGGCACAGCGCAATAATACAGATAATACAAATAATACAATATGAGTAAAACAACCAACATTCCCGACAAAAACGGACGGCAGCGTGTCCGCCGTTCCTACGTCGTATATACGGACACCGCCGACAGGTTTTCACAGGTCGCCAAGTTGTCGGGCGTTAGCGCGGCGGAATTATTAAACGCGGCAATGGAACAAACAATATCGGCGTGGGAACAGGAACACGGCGAATTGCCAACCCTAACGGGGAACGTGTCGCCGTCCATCGACCTGACGGCGGCAGTATCAACCGCAGCAGCCGCGCCGAACCTCAAACGGGGCAATCCGCACCCGTCAGGACGCAAGCCGAAAGCAAGGAAAACAATCAATGGCAACCGATAGACAACCCAAATACACGGCAATATATAAGGTGTTCACATTCGCCACATACTGCAAGACGACGCCCGTTGAACGTATCGAGGGCAACAACAAATCGACATTGCGGCAGACCATCGCGGCAAAGGTAACACCCGACACGTCGTTTGCGTGGGCGATATTCACCACCGACGGCGAATGTGTGGACGGTGGAATTGTATCGAAAAACAGGCGGATGGCGACCGTGTGGGCGGCAGCGTATCGGCAGACAATCGCAGAACGTTTTTTTGCCGACGTACTAAACAAAGACAAAAACAATGTCAAACATAAAACAACACGCAATGGAAAACAAAAAAAACAATGAAATGCAACCCGAACCGATAATGTGCCACGGGTTGAATGATTGGGACAACCTGACGTTATTACGCGACGGGATGTTTAACAACCTGACACGTTCAATCGTCGAGGGAATGGAACAGGCGTTTACGGCACAACAGCAAGCCGAAACGCAGGCAGTATTTAACGCCATCAGCGACATAACAAAATATCGGGAACGGTATTTGATACGTCGTATAAACAAGTTGGAACAGGCGTTAGGATTGAGCGACCGCGATTTTGGCGACGACTTATCGCCTGACTACTACGCGGGGAACATCAGCAAATAACACAACACGGGATGGAACACAACACACACAGGACGCCCAAACACTACGGACACCATATCGACACAATGTCCGTGGGCGTCCGTGTGGCGTCCCGACATCAGGAACATATCGGCAATGTGGAAATACATTATCGCCGTCGCCGTCCTGTTGGTACTTGCACCGATAGGGGACAGGTTGAACCGATGGGCGCGAAGTGGCGGCAGAACATCGACACCACCGCCCGACATACGGGGATGGTGGGACAGATTGCGTGTCCGTTTTCGACTATGGCGGACACCGCGTCGGAAAAAGTGAGGTTGAACCGTCGGGGAACAACCCGACATCAGGACATGAAAAAAATATTTGCGTCTGCTATTTCCTAATTGCGGACGCAAAATAATAATACAAACAATACGAATAATACAACACCGAAAATATGGCGAAAAAGTTAATACCAATAAATGTTGCACAGCAAACCGCGCCGTGGTGGGACAGGTTGGGCGCATCCTACGTTCCGATGGCGACACATTACAGCCTGTTGGAGTTTGACGACGGCAATTTGTTGTTGGTACGGTTTGAAAACCCGACATACAGCGTCCCAATCATTAAGAACGACGCGGGACAATATTGTTTCGACCGCGACAACGTGGAATGGTTGGACGACGAACCACCCACGGCAGAACAGGCGGCAGAGATAATCGAAAAAGAGGACGTCGCGGAAACATTGCAATATTTAGTTGATAATTTAGCACCGTCGCGTTATATTTATAATAAAGAAAAATAATAATCATATAAATAAGGGTATATGGAAAGCACAAAGAAACAACAGTTATTGGACGCGATTTTTGACAATCCGTCGTTGGCGTTTCCCGATTTCGATTGGCAACCTAACAGCAAAAACACGGCAAAATATGGTAATTGGCTATCGAAACGACACGTCAACAGTAATTCGGTATATGGCGAGTGGAGTAACAACCCAAACCAAAAAACGTGGATTAAAGACGGCAACACCGAAAAACACGCAATGATTGCCGACGAGAACGGCGAATGTATTGAAATATTTAAGGCGTGGGAAGTGTTGCACGACGACAAATATCCGTGTCCGACACTATATGAACGATACAACATCGAACCACCGCAGCGCGACCCCGAACAGGTGAAACGGGAGCAGAAACAGAAAACCGACACCGACAACCTACTGTCGGACATCCGCAGGGATTTTTTGGGTAACGAGGGCGCAGCCGTCCGCGACTACCTGACACGCCCGATTGAACAGGGCGGCAGAGGGTGGAACGCCGACACCGTGGCGGCAATGGCGGACAAAAATTATATTGGCGTTATAACTAACGACACCGCCCGCCGACTGTCGGAATTGTCGGGGTTGAACATCCCCGCAAACATCGCGGACACACACCCGTTTGTAATATTCACATTCGCCAAAAGCGACGGACGGTTGCAGTATGCAAAGTTTCGCACCATCGACCCACAGGCAAAGGGCGGGGACAAATGGCGCAACCCAACCAAAGGGAAAACGGGTGTCGGACGGGACAACGTTGACCCGTTCAATTATAACAACGTGTCGTTTCTATCCGCCACAGGGTCGCGGACATTGGTTGTTGTCGAGAGTGAGTTATGCGCAGCACACGCCACCGTCGCGGGAATTAAAAACGTTATCGCATTGAGAGGGTCGGACGGTATCAAACCGCAGTTTGCGCACCGCGTCGCCGATACGGGTTGCACAAAAATTGTGTTCCTATACGACGCAGAGGGCGACCCAATCAAACAGGAACAGACAGACAAAAAAATAATCAAATCCATTAAAGGATTGCGGGAACAGGTCGATAGACTACAAATCCACGTCGCCACCATTCCCGCCACATTGAACGCCAAAGACCCTGACGACCTGTTGTCCCGCTACGCCGAAAACGGCGCGGAAATGTTGCAGGGTATTATCGACAATGCACCCACGGCAACGGTATGGATGGCACAACAATACGCTGACAAACACAACGCAGCCACAACAGACGCAGAACGCCAACGCATTGAATACGACGTTATAAATCAAGCGGCAGAATTGCGGGACATTAACGGAATTGTTGCGGTTGAGGGCGTCCGACTTATAGCCACATTTTGCAGCCTGTCGGGAACAGTTATTGACGCCGAAACAATGGCACAGGCAGCAAACGAAAAAGCAATGCAGGCGGCGCGGGATGAGTTCAACAAGAACCGCGCCAAACTACTGAATGAATACGACGACGCAAGGAAACAAGGCGACAATGAAAAGGCGTCCGACATAATTATTAGTTTGGGACACCTGACAGAACCACAGGGCGACCCCGAATTGAACCAATCGGGGAAAACATTTGACGACATCGCCCGCGAGTTGTATATCGACGAAACGGCGAACATTGCGACATCATATCAGGTAAATGTCTGTCGCCGCGATAATCAATTTGAACAGCAACCTATTATCCTACCAGCCAACGGTATAACGTATGTCGCGGGCGGCACAGGACACGGCAAATCGACGTTATTACAAAACATTGCCTACGACCTGTTGAAACAAGGGAAACGGGTGTTATACTATGGTTTTGAGGAAGTGAAACGCGACACCCTGTTTGAGTTTGTCAATATAATGGTACACGACAAGCGACACGACCTGTTGGAATTGTCAAAGGACGGCAGCACACAGGGAATAAACAGATACCTGAAAACGCAAAAAACAGACGTTTTCAGTTATAGGACGTGGAACGACATAAAAGGGGAGTATGGCGACACAAACAACGATGAAACAGACCCCAACAAACGGAAAAAACGCGACGGGGAAATAAAAACAATGCAAAAGGACATCGCGGACATAATACACGGGTTTTTCCACCTATACAGAGGGATGGACGGCGGACAACAGACGTTGTTTGTGTACGACGACACATTTACGTCGTCGGAGTTGGTCGAACATATCGACCGCATCGCGTCCGTGGCACGTCCTGACGCAATCTTTATTGACTACATTCAGTTTTTGCAGTCCGACCCGAACAACACAAAGGCGGCACAATGGGAAGATTTAGGGAAAGTATCGAAAGACCTTATCCGCATAAACAAAACACACCAAATCCCCGTTGTCGCGGCGGCACAGTTGAACGAAAGAGGTATAAACCTATCGTCGCCCGACCAATTAAACTATACACACATATTCGGCGCGTCAGCAATCGCACAGGGGGCGTCCGCCGTGTATGTGTTGGGTAAGGGGTCGAGGTATCCCGACGGATGCACAGTTACTTATTGCAAACACGACGAAACACCGTTTGGAAAATACCAAATGTGGTTGAAGTGTGTAAAAAACCGTTTCGGCGAGGATGGCGGACAAGCCATTTATAAGTTTGACGGCGCGAAACGATACATCGACCCCGAAAGTTTGGTATTGCCTGACAAAATAGTGTCAGTACCAAAGAATAGTAATAATAAAGGAACAACAGGCGATTTTTAACTATGGACTATCTATATACAAAACGACGCGTCAGGATTGCCGACATTGAGAACGGTAGCCTATCCCGCCAAACAGAGGGCGACGGGGACGGATTGCACATCCTGACGTTATACGGACAATACGACGAATACGCGGATATTATAGAGATTGAAAACAACCGCCTACCATTGCCCGAAAGGGAGTTTGTAATTGACGCCGACGACCTGTTGTACATCAGGGGAATAAAGTTCCGACCCGTTAAGATACTGACACGGGCAGAGTGCAACACCATTGCGGGACGTACACGCCTGTTGGAATGGGAACAGTCCCGACCCTACATCGACGACGACAAAGAGGTTTCGGGGGTTAGGATGGAAGCCGCGCCGATACACGGAAAACCATTCACAAAGACAACCAAACACACGCCACAGGACACTATCGAATATATATTGTTCGTCAATTACAGCGAGTTTATCCCGTCGCCGACACAAAACTACATATACAACGGTTTGTGGACTTGGGACACATCGCGCGGGTTATTGTCGAGGGCGTCAGCGTGTGAGGGATACCACCCCGATTTAATGTTTGCAGCCATTGAGGGACACGACATCGCCAACCGCGACGAGTTCCGACAGGTTGTCGAGCGTTACGCCGTGGACGTTGATTTTGACGCCACGCAGAGCAGCAGCAAACGCAACCGCATCACCCTGACGCGGGAACAAGTTGTCGGCAAGTTGATGGAGATATACGACAACAGCCAACATTTGATTGATTGTCTGTTTGCTACATACGAATTGTTTAGGACTGAACAATACGCAGCAATTAAGGATATGCCGTTGACCGCCCGACGTGTGGCAATACGCAATTTTTTGGCGACATTTTGGGCGTATAATTCAAAAAGCGGACTTAATACAAGAATAAGCAACGCCACACCGATACGATACAAAGGCGCAGTCGCGGCAAACGTCCGCCGTCGGTTGAACATCCCCGACGAGGTGTTTAACTACGCAAACAAAACGTTCCACACCGAACCGCTGACCGACCCAATACCAAAGGAACAAAAACAGGACGCCAATACCAACCTACGCGGGTTTTATACATCCAAAGAGGCAAGGAAACAGACCGACCCCGTACAAACCAAAATGATATTCGCCCTAAACAAAGTTGAATTGGAAAGCACACCCGAAAAACTATCGGGGAAAACCATTAAACAGGCGTTGGCGGCGGCAATGAAAGATGATGTTTTAATGCACAAACTATTCGTCAACCTTATGGCGGCAGTCCAAAGCGACCCAAGTTTTGACATTAAGGCAATCGCCCGTCGCGTGGCAGAAAGTAAAACGACAAATGATTTAGACGACCTGACGTCAATTCCTATTACTATTAACGCGTTAGACCTTATAAAAGATGTTTGGCGCGGCAGACAATCCATCAACAACGCGGTATTGTTGGAACAGATATTGCGCAATTTGCCAAGTGAGCCGTTTATCCACTACCCGTTATATACCTACAAGAACAAAAAAAGCGGAAACGAAATATCCGTCAGGATTGACAGTACCAACATAAAAAAGTATAGAAAAAAAGGATATCAGGCTGTCGCGTATCTTGCACCGCGTTTTGGGTTTGTCGGTTGGAAGTTCAAACTGTCGGAAAACGATTATTATAAGGAAGTAGAGGAAACAGACAAAGACGGAAAAGTTATCGGGAAAAAACGTGTCCTGAAAATGACACCGCCCGAAATACAAATAACAGTAAACGCATTGCATTATACGGCAATGTATGATGAAAACGGCAACCTGACAAACTACGACTACTTTTCGCCACAATACAAAGAATACACAAACAGCATTGACAACGATGTTATGCAATACGCATACCCAACGGAACGTTTGATATTCAAGGAATACGACCGACATTTTAAGGTCGCCAAAACATCCGTCGGCAGGGCAATTATTAAAGCAAAAACCGAAAACGTCAGGTTGAGCAAAGAGGAAATCGCAGCAATACGACACAACGCGGAGATTATAACAATAAACAAACAGTCGTTTTACGAACAGGTATTAGCATACACCAACAGGACGCCCGACGACATTGTGTTTGGTGAAAAATCAAAGAACAAAGGGCAGTTAGACCGCAAACAGAAACAACGCATCATTAAACAGATTGACGACGCATTGCGGCGGATGGTCGAATATGGGGTGTTGATTAAGGAATATTCATCGACACCTGACGGCAGCGCGTGGAACATTAAGTTTGTAGAACCAAACAGACCGTCTATATAATCCATATACCCTAACAAATGGACGGCACGGGATGGGGCAACCTGTCCCGTTTTTTATGTCCCGTCGCGGGTGAAAATGTGCCACAAAAAGTTGATGTTTTCACTGAATAAGTGCCACTTTTCACTGAATAAGTGCCACTTTTTACTGAATAAGTGCCACTTTTTTTTTTGACTTTTTGTTGTATGTCAGCACGTTACACGATTTTCAGGGCGGTCTTATTACTTATTGTTTAGAATAAGTAATATAAGTTATTGTCGCGGGGCTTGGACGCCCGCGCCAAACTTATATTCCTTTTAAGACACAACAGAGAGGGTCGCAGACCCAAAACCATATTTCTTTTTCCCTTTTCCGCGTGGCAGACATATTGTATATGTCAGTAGTCAGGGAACAACCAACCGCCGCCCGCCGCGCCTACGTTTCGGGATGCACCGCCGAAACACCGCCGAAAAGTAACAAAAAATCCCTATAAACACACCATCCACAAAAAGGACGTTTCAGGGATTTAGTGCGACTTTTAATTTTGATATTATATTGAATATCAACACAAAACGTTTTTTAATGGCGTTTCTTATATGGCAATCGACCATCGGCGCAGCACATAGAAAAGTGGCAAAAAATATCTATAAAAGTGGCAAAAAATCCCGTGGATTGTAGTTGGGGGACACCACCGCAACGACACCCAAACAGTGAGAAAATACGCATAAATATTTTTGTATCGTTCCAACGCGGACAATATCAGCACGTTATAAAGGTATGCAATCGAAAAAATACGCATAAATAGTTAAAGGGGTAGAACACCATCGGCGGCAGAACCGACAACATCCCGTGGAAACACACGATATGTTATCCGCGCGGGTGTATGATGTCGGGCGTCTGTCAAAATCGTTCAAATAGCAGACGCAAAGCCGATTAAAACGTGCAGAAAATGAGGGTATAAAACGCACCTTAATTTTACAATGATACGCGCAATAAAAGGTGTTTTTTGTATTATTGGTATTATTGTGGTCGGGATGGTGGGTCGTTCATCAGGGCAG
>Ga0326511_10003482_pt1 | contig 12669 bp, 13 predicted proteins | sample 0_2496_0518_D_FD_203701 | JGI IMG/M metagenome (GOLD analysis project Ga0326511, IMG submission 203701) | Bovine rumen microbial communities from UC Davis, California, United States - 0_2496_0518 | ecosystem: Host-associated > Mammals > Digestive system > Stomach > Rumen | place: USA...
GAGTGTTATCTGCTGACCGGCAGCAACGGCGGGGAAGCTCCAACGGGTCGCGTTGAGTGTCATAAAATCATTTTTGCGGAAAAGATGCGGATCAACATCAACCGTCACATCGGTACCCATAGAGGGCACACCAAAATAATAGTTTACATCCGTGCCGCCGCCCATGATAGCCGAATAGATATGACCCGCAAAAACGGAGTGCCCCAGATTATTAATGTGCAGTTCGTCCGAAGTCCAGCAAGAGGGATTGAAATTGACGCTTTCGGCTGCGTTCTGAACAATGACCATGGGCAGCTTTGTTTCGATGCGCCGGATAGTCCGCTGAGCCTGGGTGATCCATCGTGCCCAAACATCATTGTAGTAATATGCCTGTGTGTTGCAAAGAACTACGACAACAACGGAATTAGGAAAGATGGCGTAGGCTCTGCGAACAACATTAGAAATGGCATTAATCCAGGCATCCATGCTAATATTGTAATCGTTTCTGTGCCGCCAGTCATTCACGCCGCCGGTAATAACGACATAGCCGGTTTTGTCGCGTTCCTCATCTGTCATGTTGTTTTCTGCGGTATCAATCTGCGTACGAATGAGATTGCCGGGGATAGAAAAACCGGCTGCGCCAACGCCAAAATTAAATTCAGTTTTACCCAGTTTGGTTGCAATCAAGGTAGAAAACCGGTTGCCCTGGGGATCTGCGCCGGTTCCATATGTCCAGGAATCCCCGAAAAACACGATATTTTCTCCCGTGTCTGGGATTTTGATATTGTGAACAACATTACCAAGACGCACACCTTTCATGTCAGCGCCGGCAGTGGGGTCAGAATCGTTTCCGTTGAGAACAAGCATACCCGTTGTGGCATCAAATAGTGCTTGGATGGTTACATCGTCCAGGTGTTCCCGAATGTAGTCGTATACATCTTCATTCAGGTTTTTTGCTTCCTTGGCCAGTTTCAAGATCCGGTCAAGGTTCAAATCGTTAAGATTTGTATAGGGGTAGTTGTTAAAAGGCATAGTATAGCACCTCCTCAAAATACTTTTATACAGAAAGCGTCAGCGAACATATCCGCAATAATACGGTACACGTTCACTCTCTCGACTACCTTTTTTTCAGCAAGCATCATCTGAGCATTGGTAGTCATGCCGATATTACCGTAAGCGTGAAACTTTCGCTTTCCGCTGGTCGTGCTGCTGTCCTTGCTGCTGGGCTGGTAGTCGGTCGAGTTAAAGGCACTGACAAGGTTCTCTCCGCCGCCCGTGTTTTCGGTTTCTTCCTCCTCCGTCCTCTCATAGTTGGAGAGAGGATCATAGCTTGCCGCTTTCAGCTTTGCCAAGTGTTCAAACGTCATTTGGTTTTCCTCGCTCCATGTGCCTATTGCGAACTTCATAAAGTCTGGATCAGCGTATAGGGCCGGGAATTCGCCTTTTTCGCGCAGGATGGTATTAATAGCCGTTGCGGCTTCCAGGCCATCGGGAAGGCTCAGACGGGCAAACAGGGCATTGTCATAGTTATACATCCCGATCAAGGTTATTTTCTTCATTGGTTTTCACCTCCTGGCCGGGCAGCACAAAAGCCGCGAGTTTGACGGACATTTCCAAGTCCGGGAAAATCCTCTTTGCTTCCTGGATATCCCGCTGCATGGTCTGCTCAAAGATTTTCACCCGGCTCATTGTCTCGGCGTTGTTCTGGTTTACTTCATCGGTAATGAGCCGCTCCCGCTTCTCTGTGTTGGCATTGGGAATGCCGATTTCCGTATCGAATTCCCGGAAAATGTTGCGGTAGACTTGCAGCAGATCAGGGGCAATGAACCCCGCTTTGATATCCCGGTTAAATACTTTCCAGGGATCTATATCTCCCCGGCTTTGTTTCCCAGGCTCATAAACGGCAGCGGGTTCCCCGGAATAGATTTTGTCCAGCACGGCCTTGATGGCCTCGGCCTCGCCCTTATTTGAGGCGGCAAACACATTGGCAAGCTTGGAGTTAATCAGGTTCATATCCAGCGCCTGGGAGGCCAGTGTCAGCTTTTCAGCGTAGTAATGGATGATATCGGCCACACCGAAAAAGTCCGGTGCCAGCCGCACGATAGCGCAGTTCTCACCAATTTTAAGGTCGCTGCGGCTCAGCAGATTGGTATGTACCTGGGCGTCAGTCGGGAAGTAAAATACATTGAATCCCGTGAATGTGCCATACATGGGAATAATGCCGTATTTTTCTTCCCGAAACAGCAGCATAAACCCACCCATATAAAGAACCCATTCCATAAACGGCTTTTGCCATAGGTCGGGGATTTTCCAATCCCAAATGCTGCAAAAGCGTTGGAAAAGCGTGCGCTCGAAAAACCAGTTTGTCGCATTATCGAACGTGTGAACGGCTGTCGGTTTGTTCCAGTCATTATATAGGTTTATGCTGTCATAGTTAAAGGGGTAATAGTTACTCAATGTACACACCTCCGTTTAAATGCGCCATGATAGCCGCGCTTTCGGCAGCGTTGCCGATCCCGAGTGCATCTGTCTTAAATATAGCATAACCGGTCAGGGTGTCAAGCCTCCGTTCCCTATCATCCGGGTAATTGAACATTCCGTGAACATCGTTTCCGTTGTCTGGGCTAAAGTAAGTCGTGGTAAGCTTTGCCTGGATGTTGTTTTTGATGTAAAACCGGTTGCCGTTCGTGCCGCAGCTTTCCAGCGTGGGGGACATGGCATCTGTCAAGCTGCTGCCGTCAAGACCCGGAATCCGTTTAATCAGCCCTCCGGCCATGCCGATAACCTGGGTAATGGCATTATGTGCCAGTCCTAACAAACTGGAATCATCGGCTTTCTGTAAGCCCTTGGAGAAAAAGCCCCCTGTTACACCTTCCAGGCCGCCGATAATATTTGTTCCGATATTGGATGCATCAACAGCAAGCTGTGAAAGCTGGATAGGAATACCAAGCTGCCCAGTCATTCGCCCGACATAATCACTTGTCAGGCTGCCGGTGCAAAGATCGCAATTCGCCTGGCCGGTTGCCCAATCCATCCAGATATTAAGATATAGCTGCTTGCCGCTGTATTTAGGATCAATGGGGAAGTTACCGAATCCAGGCACGTACAAATCATGGCGAACCCATGCAGATGAATAGCTTGTATAATCGTCCCCGTTAACCTTAGGAACCGTAAAGCCGCCGGTGAAGTTGTACCCCATTTCATATCCATTACCCAACAGGGTTCCCAGGTATGTGCTTTCCCAAAAACCGAATTTAATCTTGTTTAATCCAGTACCGGCCGCAAACGGAACCCAGTGACAAGAAACAATGTACTGAAACGGGTTAAAATAGGTTTTGGTGATATCGTCTTGCAGTTCATCCCCATAAATGGACGCAGACGGGTTAAAAATCTCGGCCATAAGGCTTTGCAGAACTTCCGGCGTGACAAGATACAAAAGGACGCTTCCGGCCTGTGAAGCTGCTCCACCTCCGACAGTAGCCAGCACATAAGAGCCGGTCGCACTCATGCCAAGATTAGAATTGCTTTCAATGACGGTAAGGTTATTTTTATGCGTATACATCGGGTCGGGCAGCATCCGGCTCCCGGCGCTGCTCCGGACTGAATAGAGCGTGTAAAGGAAAAGCTCGTCACGGTATGTTCCAAGAACATCAATAGACAGATAGTAATTGAACGTTTGATTATGTGCGCATACGATATCCTCAATGAAGTAATAACGGTTGAAACTCGGAATGAACGCATACCGTGCCCCCGGAATAAACTCCGTCAGGGTAATGACGGGGCGCTCGATGCTGGTCGGGGTTTTCAAAGCACACTGGTACGGGGCTGCCCCCTCAAAGGAAAGCCGTTTTGTGCTGTTCTCTTTCTTCCCCCCAGTGGTAATAAAGACATCTATCATGGTATCACATCCTTTATGAAAAATCCCCCGTGGTTGGTTCACGGGGGATCCCCCCTGTGGTTGGTTCACGGGGGATAAATGACGGTTGACGGGAAGGGTTAGCGCCACCCGCCCCTGTTGTTAGGTTCGGTTGTTAGTGTGCCGTATCCAGCAGCAAAAGCACGCCGTTCTCGGTCAGATCCTGGGTGATACGGACTGTTTCATTATGCCAGACGTTGTAGTATTCCCCGGCCGGGTTGTAGGGCGTGTTGCCGGTGTAATCGTCCAGGTACGATACGGTCAGGGCATCACGATCCATGATAACACCGAAAACATTCTCGATGTTTAACGGCTGATCAGGAGAAAAAACCGTCACAAGGTTGGGCATAAGCGTTTGGGGGGTGACATTGATAGCAGTGGGGTTATCAATGCTCTGCCAGAAATCAACAGCTTCCCATTTAACATCACGTAGGTCGTCCCGGTTGAACGTGTTGGACACGACACGGGCGGTCATGTCAGCTTTAAAGCCGGTATTGAAGAAACAACGCATGTTTTCGGGGCTGGTCTGCCGGGCAATATTGCCGCCGATAGGAGTTGCATCCGTGGGGTTGAGATGGTATTTGTACGACCGGTTGCCCATCAGGCCAACAAGCTTCTGGATGTACCCATAAAGCCATTGTGTGAATCCCTCAAAGTTGGCCGGGGCAAAAACGCTTGTGCTGGTCAGGCTGCTACCGGTAGCCGCATTGTACTCATCAATCAAATAAATGGTACGGCTCATACCATAACTGGACAGGCTTCCCATGTAGTTGATAAGCGCCGTGCGCTTGTACTGCTCACGATCCTGGGCGATCTGTGCGTCAAAGTGGGTCATGACGCCGGTAAAAAATTCGTCCATCGCGGCGGGGGACTGAAACGCGCCTTTGAGCTGGTTTTTGTAGATCGTGCGGCTGCGGGTGATCTGGCCGCCGCCATAGCTGCGGGTTTCAATGACTTTCGGCTTGTTGATCTTCCAGGGGTCAATGCTGCCGCCATCGGTCAGCTTGAAGGTCTGGTTTTCCTCGACAGGGTCATCAATGAAATTCTCTTTTCTGGTGATCCAGCCATATTCTTGGGCATCCACCTCGATCCCGCGAAGCTTGTCCCGATAGGGGCGGACGGCCATGACGGTGCGCCCCACCATCTGGGACAGGCGGGTAACAACCGGGTCGGTGTACGTAGCAAGGTCTGCTGTGAAGTTCGTGACCTGGTCGCCGGTAGTCAGGGCGGCCAGGGCGGCAGCACCCTTTACCTGCTGATACAGGTTGTTCATGTAGGTGTGACGATCATTTGTAAATGCGTTGGTAGCGGACATGTATATTACCTCCTTTTACTTTCGGGCGAAAACATCCTTGATGTAGTCGTCCATTCCATACGGGTCTGCTTTGTCCCCGTTGATGTTCTGCCGCTGGGCTGCGGCAAGCTGCTGTTTCAGTTGCTCGATTTCTCGGTCACGGGGGTCTGGGTCGGCTCCCTGTTCCTGGGTTTCCTCCCCGGCTTCCGGCTCGGCCTGGGACTGGGGGTCGGTTCCTCCCACCGGCTGCGGCTCCATCCCGTTGTCGGGTTCCACTTCTTCCGGCTCATGCCGTTCCGCCTCCTTTGCTTCCATTTCTCTGATTTCACCGATTTTGTACCCGGCGCGAATCAGGGTAATTCGTTCTGCGATTGTCATTTTCAAAAACTCCCTTCATAAACATAGGGCCGGTTTTTGGCTGACAGAACCATGCACCGGGGGCGGCCCCGTTTGTCGTGTGCTTCCGGCCCTTACTTATTATGTACACTAATATTTAAGAGTTGTCAAGAACTTATTCTTTACACTGTAATTCTGAAAGAACAAATCTCCATCAAGGTAATAGAAATACAGAGCCGGGAAGAAAAGCCGAAACTGTGTCCAGCCTATATCTGAATCCGGGAAAGCTGCCGGGGCCGGAAGTGCTTTATTAATAATATAGCACCGATCCCCGTTTTTGTGAACCATCACTGTATAGTCCCCAATGCTGCATTTTGGCGTGAACTCCCGCAAGTCAAAAGACTGGATGTTTGAGAAGTCATTGTACGAAAACTTGTTTTCAAGGGCCATCTGCGTAAAGTCTGAATCCGGCAGCGCCTTGTATAAAGCTGTCTTGCGCTTGCGCTGGGAAATGGGTGAATCCATAGCCAGGACAATCATAATGCCACGATCCGGCAGCATTGCGAATTCCTGGCCGCGCTGCTGCATCTGCTCAATCTTGGAAGTTAACCCGAATCCGTCAATAATGGGGCTTTCCAGATTGTTTGCATTCGCCAGCATCCATAATTCAACGGCCGGCTGCCCCTCCAATTCCCGGTTGCTGTTCACCGTTTCATACATATTCGCAAGGGCCGCAAATTCATTGTTGATCCGGGCAACATGGCGCTCCGGTACAAACTCATCATAGCAGATACGTTTGTACCGGCTGCCGTTAAAGCCTCGGATTTTTGCAACAACAGTCAGGGCCGTTGAAAATCCCACGTTTTCAACAGTTTCAACATCGTTTTCAACAATGGGGCGGTTAATATCAAAACTGTACTTGCTGCCGCGATCCAGGGCCAGTTTATACAAGCTGCTGCCGGTCGTGGCCGCGATTTTTGAAAAGGGGTTTTCTTCCGGGTCGGAGGCCACAAATTCCAATTCCGAAAGCGTCCGGCGCAGATAGATAAAAGGCTCCCCCGTGTCGATGCAGTATTTACACACACCAAACGTTTTGCCGATCTGCCGCGATCCGATCAGGATATAAAAATTAATATCGTTTGCCTTGCCGATTGCCGCGATTTTGGGAATATCCAGCCAGCCTTCTTTTGAGTATATTTTCATGACTGCCGCCTCCTTTCTGCCGTGCGATCATAGCCAGCGCCCCGCGAGGAATCGGCAGCACGCCGGGCGGCAAGTCCGGCTGCCCTGGCTCATAGTCTGATAGGATATCAAACCAATACAAGGCATTTTCCCGGCGAAGGGCGCTGGGGGTTCCTCGCTCGTAGTTTACAAGCCAGATATCCGCGCACAATTCCGGGTCGCTGGTCATGCTTTTAAACATGGGGTATGTAATGGCCTCATAGGGGGCGGTTGGGATGTAGTCAGCGTACTGGTCAATAAAAAGCAGTTGGGCATACCCGTCATAGCCGCTCCCCGTACGGTTGGAATAGTTGGGGCCGAATCCAGGAATAGCACGGGCGCGGGAATCCTTGCAGTATTTTCCGGGCGGGGTAAACTGCCCCAGGCCATAGCCGTTTGTTGTACTACTGTCGATCCGGGGATCATCACTTGACAGCACTGTATCACTTTCCCAACGCCAGGGGTTTAGACCGGATTCAACTTGGAAATTCCCCAATACTCCTGCAATCGCGCCGCGCTTCCAGCCAAGGGAATTCAACACAGCAAGAATCTCCCGCGCATTTTCAAGGGCGGCCGCGCTCTCACGAGCGTGGCCGCCTGTTGCTTGATTATTCCACATACTTTAATACCTCTTGGATAGCTGCCGCCAGGGCATGGAGGGCAGCAGCAAGGCCGCCATGATCCCCGGTGTATTCGTTGAACGTGTCAATGGTCATCCAGTCCAGGTCAACCGGGCCAACAATGCCGGGGTTCTCTCCCTCGCTGGTACTCTGCCACACATCCCAAACAGCCGGGGGATTAGCGCTCCATTTTGCTGTCCAGCGGGGGATATCTGACAACATATCCCCGTTGAGTCGATCCCGAAAGCCCGATACCTCGGAGGCATAGACCATATCTTTATATCCGGCCTCGCGGACAGCCGTACAAAAGCCGCGCACGGCTCCCGTGTTCCCGGCCGGGTTGCTGGTGTCAGGGGCTTCAAAGTCGATAACAAGCGGCAGCACAAGCAGCTTTTTCACCGGCTCACAAATCACCGCCGCCCGGTTGCCATCTGCCTCACCATCGGCAAAGGATTTGCACATTGGCCCCACGTAGTAATATGCACCACACACGATCCCGGCGTGGTTCGCTGCTTTCACGTTATCATAAAAGCGGGGGTCGGTGTAAAATCCCGCATCCGATCCCCCGCACTTGATAAACGCGAATTTGATACCGGCAGCGGCCACGGCCTCCCAGTTAATAGAGCCGTTCCATTTTGAGACATCAATACCGGGTATCATTTGTTCTGTTCCCTCCCCGCCCTAACCTCAAGAATAAGCTCTTTCATTGCCTGTGTGTTATTGTTGATTGCCTGGGTGAACTGGGCGCTTTCCTCCCGGTGCTGCTCCTGGTCATGATTCATTTTCCAGAACATGGCCACACAGCAGACGATAGGGAAAGCGTAGTTGCTGATCAACTGAGTGATCTGTTCAAATTCCATAGTTCCCGCCTCCTGTTTCACGTGAAACAAGTTATTCATCCTCATATTCGAGGGCTTCCATATCCCAATAATAAGCCAGTTCAAGGGCTTTGTCAAATGTATCTGCAGCGTCAAGGGAATATTCCACACGATCCAGCCGAACAGCGCTGCCGTATTCGATAATTTCCCCGTCAATCTCTATCGTATGAATCCCTTGTACATCAATGTACACGGCTGTGTTTTTCTCGACCGTTTCCCCGATATCGTTACCCGGGCGTATGGTGCAAAACGTGATCCCGGCGTGAAAGTTGCTGATATCGTCTTTCAATTCATTAACCGCGGCTTTCGGCACACCGGCAACAGTCAGATGCAGTTTGTTATCATCTGCCTGGCGGGCACAATACCGTTTGCTGCCTAAATACCGGAATTCTGTATAATCCGGGTCGCGCTCTGCCACTCCCAACACAAAACGCTTTCCCTCATGTTCCACGATCCCCACACCCATTTTCTCGGCCTGGCTGATAATATCCCGGTTGTAACGGTCAACAGCTTCCATATCGATTCCGGTGCATTTTACGCTGTCCGTATCACTGTAAAGCCATTCTGCCGGATATCCTTCATAGTCCTTTGCGGCTGGAAGCGTGGTCAGAAAACCAAATTCAAAAAGGGCCTTTTGTGCATAAGCCGTTGTATATACGCCCCACTGGTACAAGAGATACTTTTTCCAGTTGTGATAAAATTTATCAAGCTGCTCCTGGGCCTGTTCATCGTTCTCTATGATCCGCTGCACATACATTTCCCCCGTTGAAAAATCTTCCTTTACCACGTTTTGTATTATCTTTTGAACACTGCACCCATACACACCGTTAAACTCGCCCTTGCTGATCTGGTAATTGACAGGGTCAACACCTTTTAATGTACATTTCTTTCTGAATAACTCCATCAGAAAATCATGCCGGATAAAGTCAGGAAGAAAACCTTTTTCGGCGGCGAAACAGTCCAGCACGGTTACTTTGTCGTAGTTATATGACATGATAAACGGAATTAAATCCGGGTCGGAAAATGGGAAAACAACACGGTCGGCAGATACGATTTTACCATTATCAACAACGGCGTTTTCCCGCAAGCTGCACTTGTGTTCCGCGATAGACGGCATAGGCCAGTGCGGGGAACACCGGAGGCCCTCAACATACAGAAAACCGATATACGCGAATCTGTCCATGTTATTTAGAATATGCTCAAAGCTTGGATGCTCAACCGTGAAAAACGGCCCCATAGGGAATTTTTCATAACACATCCGGGCGGGGTAGCTGGAAGTAAAATCAAAGTTTAATACGTTCCGGTGCGTGATCCCAATTAAAAACCGGTTGCCGTGCGTGTAACCGCCATGATAGCATTTCAGCAGCATCTTGTACTGGTCAAGCGTCACTTTTCCGTCCTGGAATCCTTTTTTATGCCAGTCCGGCTGTTTGGCTTTCATGGCCTCCAAGCCGCGCCGCCGCACAAAACCGGTGCTGGTCAATTCGGTTGTAACAGGGGAAACTTTACGCTGTCGGAAGAATTCCACAAGCGCCTCATTCAATGCTATGGTGTCGGTCAAGAAGTATTCCCGTTCCTCCTCCGTGCGGGGGCTGCCGGGGGTACGGAATTTGTGATAATCCCATTTTCCGCTTGCTTTATGGGTAACGCCCATATCCTTGCACAGCTTGTCAAGGCTCTTTTGCGTCAGGATGTAGCTATCCCTAAATTCCAGGTTCCCCCAACGGATATAGAGGTATTTGTGCGGCTTGGTCATCAGGTATTCATCCGGCCAGCCAAACGCTTCTATCATGTGATTCCGTATGAAACAGTAATCATACGGGAAGTTATGCACATAGATAATAAAGCGTTCGTCATTCTCGCAACGATCATTTATGCTTTTAAATAGCTCAATCGCGTCTTGTACCTTATGACCCTCAATAGTGATTTGATCCTGGATGGTAAAACTCCAATCCGTGACAAAGAGAATTTCCGGGGAATACTCGCACGTCTCTGTGTCGAAAGTCACCACCTGGGACAAAAGCCGTTTTGCATTTTTGCCTTTTTTCCGGTTCGATGCAAAATTAAACGGGATATCATCCAGAATCCCCGGCCTATATAATTTTGCATCTTGCCAATTCATAAGGGCAGCAAGTCCTCACTTTCCTCGATTGCTTGCGTTATCGTATCTGCCGACAGACCAAAAATCCGTTGGATTTCCTCGCTTGTCATTTTCCGTGCATCAAAACCGTCACCAAGCTTTTTCATAAATTTATCAAGCCTGGCATCCATTGCAGCAACAGTCGAACGCCTGTTTTCCGTTCCTTTTTGAAAGCGGCGCTTACCGGCAAGCCTCAAAGCCATAGAGCTGCCGTATATCTTTTTTAATACTTTCCAGCTTTCAGATTCAAGAAACTCATTCATGATTTTGGTATCTTTGAATTTCAAACCGAACTGTGCAAAGCGCTCTTTGCGCTGCTGCTCAAGTTTTCGTGTTCCGGCCGGCGTTGATGTTATCCAGTCATTCGAAGCGTAATACGTCAACATATCCAGCTCTTTCCGTAGGGATATACCAATATTCCAACGGGCTGCACTGTTAACAGTACGTTTTTCCGGAAAACGATATAGACCGGTTTTTGACGGCCCGTAATATTCTTTTATCCAATCCTTGTACTGTGCGATTGCCCCGTAGTTGATCCCGGCTTTTTCAAGTCTAACCATACGTTGATTTAACAGCTTTGCCAACCTATTACGCTCGGCCAGCATAGCCGATCCTACCCAATCTTGTGCCATTATTTACCCGCCTCCAGCTTTTCCAGAATATCTGCAAAAGAAACATTACTAAAAGGGTTATATAGGAAATCGCATAACGGGGAATTCAAAAAACGCCGCACATCTTCTTTCTGATCCGGGTCGTGAAAGTCCTTTACCGCCTGATCAAGGACGGCAACTTGCAGCTTGCACATTCCTTCTTTTGTCAGCATAAATCAATCCTCCGTTTCTGGTGCATATGCCATGAAATAAGGTTTTCTCACCGGGTTTTGCCTTGTAACCCGTTTAATACACCACACGCAGCACGGCCTTGATACGGTATTTTTTGCTATCTGCTCGGCTTCCGCAAATGTGTACGCGCTGCATAAAACACGGCCAATGGGCATAAACTCCGGTTCATACGGGTCATTAGCTACCGGCTCGACAATGTAACAGTTGTATGTATTTTTCATTGTATACCTCCCCACTGTTCTGCCATAGCTTTTGCGATGCCGGAATAAGTCTTGCTGCGTTCTTTTGCTGTCCGTGGATCATTCCAGGCAATCCATTTGCCATCCACGATCAGTTTGTTCTGACCGTCTTTCGTTTGGTTAGACCAATACCCACATACCGGAAGTTCAAGCAGATCTGTTGCTTTAAGTAACGGTAATCCCTTGAGCCAGAGACAGGTCTTTTTGCTTTCTGGATGTCCAAACATATAAGGCTGAATAATCTGGTCCGGTTTTCTCCAGGCACTCGACATGATGGAGACCGGGTTCTCGACTGCGACATGATCGCAATGCGCCAACGCTAACTGCATAAAAAAGACGATGCTCTTCTGCTGCCTGCCGTCCTTTTGTTTTTGCGCGAAGTGCCGCGCTCCGGAAACCGCAAGATCCGTGCAAGGCGGGTGGGCAATAATTAAATCCCACGTTCCCTCAACGAAATGAATCTTCTCATCCATAGTGACAAACTTGATCCCTTTGTATACAGAAACATCGTGTTTCCCACTTTGCTCGTCTCCGTACTCTTCGTAAAACGGTTTTGGGTTTATAACTTCCAGGCAATCACCCATGATGTGCCACTCGGGATGCCCGCCGCTGCACTCCTGGATGTCGCAAGAGAAAGCCCTGTGGCCACGTTCACGGAAAGCTTTGCACACTTCCTGCGATTCTTCACACGCAACTAAAATACGCATTAAATAACCTCCTTATTAATAAAGGGAGGGTTTCCCCTCCCTCTGTTTCACGTGAAACAAATTAGACAAGCTGAAGCGAAAGAATCCGGCGGTCGTTCCCCTTGTTGATAAACACGGGCTTGACCGTGACCGGCTCGGCCCAGGTCGGCACGCCGTAAACGCTCATGATCTTTTTCAGGCTGCCCAGGATACCGAACGACACGCAGCCATAGGAAACACCGTCAGCGTCAATAATGACAATACGGGGGCAGGTCTGCACCTCGCCGGTGTCCTGCTTGACCATATCGACCTGCTCAACGTAGATATCGCGCATGGCGATCACCTGGTTGACGCAGTCGGCAAGGCGCTTGTCAGGGTTGTTCATGGCGTTGGCCAAAAGCTTCTTTTCGTCTGCCGTCTTGGCCTGGCCGGAGAAAAAGCTTGCACCGATCCCGCCGAAAACGGATTCCAAACCGGTCTGATTCTGAACGGCAAGGGCATTGTTCTGATTTTCCATG
>Ga0326511_10003486_pt1 | contig 12664 bp, 8 predicted proteins | sample 0_2496_0518_D_FD_203701 | JGI IMG/M metagenome (GOLD analysis project Ga0326511, IMG submission 203701) | Bovine rumen microbial communities from UC Davis, California, United States - 0_2496_0518 | ecosystem: Host-associated > Mammals > Digestive system > Stomach > Rumen | place: USA: California...
GCTTTGTCGTCGGCGCGTTTGAGCATGAGCTTCTTCACCTTGTCGAGCTTGTCGGCATCGCAGGTCTTTGCCAGGTCGCTGACCTCATCATAGAGAATCTTGCGGGCCACAGCCTGCTTCTCTGGCTTCATTGGGCAAAAGGCCTGAATGATAGCCAAGTTGTAGTTGTCGTAGTCGATGTTCATGCCACCGAAGGCCTGTACAGAATAGGCGGCGCTGCTGTCTTCGCGGATACTCTGCAGATATTCCATGGTGAGGATTTGGCCGGCTATGCTGGCCTGGATGTCATGTTCGGTGGTGTAGGGAATCTTGTGCGAAGTCCATACGATGAGGGCTGTTGCTTTGGGAGTTTCCATCTTGCGGTTGAAGTCGCAGACGCGTACGCCCGGTTCTATATCGGCCATGCGCTTTCCGGTTTCAGCCTTCTTGCCAGCTGGGAGTGATCCGAGATAGGTCACGGCAAACTGCTTGAGTGAGTCTACGTCGAAGTTGCCGATGAAGGTGAACTCCCATCCGCGTACATTGGCCAGACGCTCTTTTGCCATGGCGAGAATGCGGTCGTAGGATGCAGTCTTCAGATCTTGATCGTTCAGCGGAGCCACACGCTCGTTGTGGTTGTAGAGCATGCTGGTGATGGAGTCAGAGAAGGCCACGTCGGGATTGATCTTGCGTTCTGCCAGTTCCACTTGCTTCTGTTTCATCAGATTGTCCCATTCATCCTGGTCCTTGGTGATGTCGGTAAAGGTGAGATAAGTGAGCTGCATCAGTGTGCGCAGATCTTTCGGCGTAGAGTTTCCGCTGATCGACATGTGGCGGCTGTTCATCTGGAGGCTTGTTCCGGCAATGACACCGGCAAGGGCTTTCTCCAATTGCTTGTTGCTGAATCCGCCCAAACCGCTCGACTCAATGGCATCGTCGAAAAGTTTGAGGTTGGCACCCTCTTTCTTGAAGTCGTAGACAGATGAGCCGGCACCGCCTTCGGCAACCATCATCACCTGATCCTTCTTGAAGTCGGTCTTCTTGTAGATTACCTTCACACCGTTTTGCAGCGTGAGTGTGGTGTAGCCGAACTTATCGTTGGTTTCCTGCTTCACGATCTTTCCACCCTTAGGCTCTTGCTTGATGAGAGGCTCGTTCTTCACGTTGTCCACATAGGCTGTGAGCTGTTCGCCACGGGCTGCCTTCACGGCATCGAGAAGCTGTTGCTTGGTGGGATATGTGGCGCCTTCCTTCTCGGTATTGAAATTGATGATTACGAGATTGGAGTCGTTGTCGTGGAAACTCTCCTTGACAGCTTCGTTGATAGCTTCTACGGGAATCATGGGCACCATCTGTTTCATCAGCTGATAGGAGACATCGATGCTGGGCAGAGGATCGTGATCCAAGTAGTTGCCTAAAATCTGGTTGTAGAGTTGTGTGTTGGTACGCTTGTCCTTGTTGCTGTAGGCTTTGTCAAGGCTCGACAGATAGTCTTGCTGGAAGCGTTTGTACTCTGTGGCGGTGAAGCCAAACAGAGAAGCACGGCGCAGTTCCTCGATGAGAGCCTTGAGAGAGGCACTTGTCTGTGTGGGATCTTTTGGCAGTGCAGCCATCGTCAGCGCATCCTTTGTCTTGGCAAAAATGTAGTTTCCGTAAGAGGCATCGCCACCGACAAAGGGGCAGTCGGCCTTCAGTGCACGCTCGTTGATACGGTCGGAGAGCATCTTGCACACGGCATTGTTCATATATTCATTGACGTAGTAGTAAGGTGAGTTCTTCAAGCTGTCGGGGAATACGTCTTGCTTGATCATCAATTCCACAATCGACTGCTGGAACTCCTTGTCTTTGTCAACGACTACGATGGGCTCGGCATTGTCGGGTACTTGTTCGTCCACCACAGGTGCAGCATTGGCGGGATTCTTGATGTCGCCGAAGAGCTTCTTGATTTCAGCTTCCACCTTGTCCACGTCCACGTTGCCGACAACGATGATACCCTGATTTGACGGGTGATACCATTTGTGATAGTAGTCGACGAGTTCCTTGCGCTTGAAGTTGTCGACCACGCTCATCAGGCCGATGGGGTAACGCAGACCGTATTTTGAACCGGGATAGAGCGTGGGTAGATTGCGTTCAAACATACGACTTCCTGCGTCTGTGCGCATACGCCATTCCTCGTGGATGACGCCGCGCTCCTTGTCGATTTCGTCCTGTTCAAGCAGCAGACCACATGACCAGTCGCGCAGAATGAGCAGACAAGAGTCGATATTGTTGGGATTTGTCGTGGGTACATTGTCGATGTTGTAGACAGTTCTGTCGATAGAGGTGAAGGCATTGAGGTCGCCACCGAACTGCACGCCGATCGACTCGCAATAGCGCAGCAGGGCATTGCCCTTGAAGTGGTCGCTGCCGTTGAAGGCCATGTGCTCGAGGAAGTGGGCCAGACCGCGCTGGCTCTCCTCCTCCTGGATGGAACCCACGCGCTGGGCAATGTAGAAGTTGGCACGGTTCTCAGGCCAGTTGTTGTGCCTGATGTAGTAAGTAAGGCCGTTGGCCAGTTTACCCGTTCTGACATTGGGATCCATGGGCAGCGACATTTGTTGTCCGACAGCCGTCAGTCCTCCAATAACCAGTAGGATTACTGAAAGAATTAGTTGCTTGATTCTCATTGTGGATGTTAATTTAAAATATTACTGTTGATTGATTTTTACGATAGTGGGTTCTATTGCGACAGTCCAAAATGGCGCAAGGCCTTGGCGAATCCGTCGTCATCGACATGTGCCGTCACGAAGTCGGCACTCTCTTTAGTCGTTTCGTCGGCATTTCCCATAGCTATGCCGGTGCCTGCGGCTCGCAGCAATGGGATGTCATTCCCCCCGTCGCCGATGGCAAAGGTGCGGGATGGATCTATTCCCAATCGGCTGGTCATGGCTTGGAATCCTACTGATTTGTCTACACCCTCAGCTGTGATGTCCGTGAATTGTGGGTGCCACCGGTTCGACATACAATGTTTCAGCCGTGGCATCACTTTCTTTTCCTCTTCAACAGTGATAAATGGGGATATTTGCAGTATGCGCTGGCCTTTGAGCAATTGCAAGTCTTGGCTGTAAGTGTCCATGGGAACGTGGAGACCTTTCTGATAGATCTCATAAACAAGGTTGTTGTTGTTGTACACAACGATATCACGCTCGCCTGCAATCACCACACTGAAGTTCATTTCATCACTTGCTTCAACGATGGCCTGAAGGTCTTCCTCGCTGATATACCGACAGTTTACAATCTCTTGACCAATGTAGCAGTAAGCCCCATTGGTAGTGAGATACCCGTCGATGAGATGTTCTATCTGTTGCAAGTTGTTGATAAATTGCGGGGGGCGCCCTGTTGAGATATAGAATCGGTGTCCTCTGCGCTTGGCTTCGGTAAGGGCTTCGACGGCAGAAACCGGAATGCGGTGTGATGTGAAGCTCACCAGGGTTCCGTCGATGTCGCTGAATATGACGATGTCTTTGTTCATGTTTTTTTATTCTACAATAACGATTGTGTTGGTTACCGAGTAATAAGAGTCTGCCTGCATAGGCTATAACGATTAATCACTTCACCCAGCAGTACTGAATAAAATGACTCCTTATCATCATTTGCAAATATACAAATAAAACATGAAATCCCTACTTCTTTTAAGTAAAATTAAAAATAATATAGGACACTTCCACGTTAATTGAAAATTAACGAAACTACTTTCCTGCTTGTTGAGCCGTTTGCCAAGATATTGTCTTTGGTGAATGACAGGCCGACTATCCCTTTTTAAAGGCATTATTCCTGTGTCTTATGGAGGCGAGAATGTCTTTTTCACGGCACAATTCTCCGAATCCGTCTGTTGATGAATCGCATTCCAAAGGCCTTTTCTTTGTTGTTTTGCCGATTATTTCTTATTTTTGCAACGACAACAAACTGTTCTAAATGAAAAGAATACTCATTATCAATGGTCCCAACCTCAATTTGTTAGGGATCAGAGAACCAGGAATATACGGCAAGAGTTCGTTTAAGGACTTTCTGCCTAAACTCAAAGCATCTTTCCCTGATGTTGAGATCAGCTACTATCAAAGCAATATTGAGGGCGAACTTATCAATAAGATGCAGGAGGTTGGATTTTCATCTGATGGTATTGTGCTCAATGCCGGGGCCTATACCCACACCTCCATAGCGCTGCTCGATTGTATACGGTCGATTAAATGTCCGGTGGTTGAGGTGCACATCAGCAATGTACACCAGCGCGAGGAATTCCGCCACCACAGCATGATTTCGGCTGGCTGCAAAGGCGTGATTTGCGGATTCGGACTCAACAGTTACAAATTGGCCGTGGAGGCCCTGACCGACAATGACTGAGACAGAACAACTCGACAACTATATAGAGGCCCACTGCGACCCGGAGCCCGATTATCTCTACCGCCTCTATCGCGCCACCAACATCCACACCATCCACGGCCACATGGCGTCGGGCCACGTGCAGGGACGACTGCTCAAGATGCTCGTTGAGATGATAAGGCCGAAGAATATTCTCGAAGTGGGAACTTTCTCCGGCTACAGCGCGCTGTGCATGGCTGAGGGATTGGCCGATGACGGACGGGTGTACACGTTCGAGATAAACGATGAGATGGAAGACTTCACCCGACCGTGGATAGAAGGCTCGGCGGTAGCCGATAAGATTGTATTCACCATTGGCGACGCCAACGTGGAGGCTCCGAAGCTTGGCGTCACCTTCGACATGGCCTTCGTCGACGGCGACAAGCGCACGTATGTCGAAACTTATGAGATGGTGCTGCGGCTGCTGCGCCCCGGTGGCTTCATCGTTGCCGACAATACGCTCTGGGACGGCCACGTCATCGACCCGGCCTACGACCGCGACTCGCAGACGCTTGGCATCCGTCGCTTCAACGACCATTTGGCCTCCGACCCACGCGTGGAGAAGGTCATCGTCCCCCTGCGCGATGGTCTGACGCTGATAAGAAAGAAATAGTGGGCAATATGGCCTACATAAACTCACGCATGAACCATCTCTGGAACACGCAGTCGGCTAGCACCACACCGGAATCGTTCTCGTCGATGATTTCCCTGTCAAGAAGTGAAGCCTTTATTCTGGGTATGTTGGACTTTGTACCCATAGGGAACAGACTTGCCACCTCTTTCGACGTGAAGCCAGAGTGGTATCCCGCGCAGATGGCACGGATGAAGTTGAGCTGATAAGTGCTCAGTCCACGGGTCTGTTCGGTGAAGAAACTGGAGTTTTGCGCCAACAATTCTTCTATTCCGTTTCTGAGACTCTCTTCTGTAGCCACCTTGTCGGTCTCAGCCATAACATTCCATGCGAGTTGCTGCACATAGGATGAATAATTGTCAACGGTCTCGCAGATTTTCCTGGCAAGTTCCGTTGAGATGGATTGACCTTTGTCGCTGAACCGTTGCTGAATAAAGGCTACCCAGTCATCCGTCGGTATCGGCTTCAACTCGTTAACTTCCCCAAACTGGAAGAAAGGCATGCGACGGCTTTGAAACAGCTTTGTCATCAGATGTTTCTTACTGCCAAAAAGACAATAAGAAACGTTCTGCTGATGCTGCCACACTCCGCGCATCCGCTTTTGAATGGTGATGGAGTCGGGAAATTCTCCTATTTGCTGAAACTCGTCGATACATACGATGATATGTACATTCTTTTCTTTGGCTACAGCTTCCGGAAGCTCGAGAATTTCTTGGGGGGAATATTCCTTTGGCGTGATTCCCAACGACAGTGAGAAGTCTGACAAAGGCTCTGCGTTAAAGGATATCTTGGGCGAGACGCGCACAAGAAACTTCTTGATATTCTCCAGCACCTGCTCTGCTTTGCTGGCCGTTTCCTTCATGATGGAAGAAGCAAAGCGATTGTAGAAGTCGTACTCACTGCGGCAGTCGTAGATGTCCATCAGCACGACTTTAATCTTGGGGTCATTGATTTCCGACCTCACTTTCTTCACCAACGAAGTTTTTCCCATACGGCGCGGTGACATGAGAATCACGTTCATGCCATTCTCAAAGTCCTTCTTCAGCCGTGCGGTCTCCTTTTTTCTATCGGTAAAGTTCACACCCTCTACCGACATTCCATAAACAAAAGGCTTGTCCATAACTTCTTCATTTTCGGCAAAGTTAAGAATAAAAACCGAAGTTCACAAACTTGTGGTCCACAAAGTTGTGAACTTTCGAAAAGTATAATGCGCTGATTGGTGAGGTACGTCCCTGAATCAGACCGGTGTAGGCGCTGACGTTGCAGGGAGGCAATCCGCTTGCTTTTCGCGATATTGTATTGCGTGGTGTCTCTCAGGTATCATCTATTCTCTGCAGATAGACCTTGCATTCTTTCTATATTCTATCCTTATCCGGCGACGAGTTGAAATCCCTATCCAATTTGGAATAATCCTATTGGCAAAGACGCTGTTTGAGAAAAACAGGCGCATTGGAAAAATACTGTGGGTGATGATATTTGAGGAAAATGGTTCTGAGCAGGCTCCCGCCCCTGACGTCGCATTGGTTCTAAGCCCGGTCGGCATGGCTTGCGAGCAAGCTCTCGCCTGGCCGACCGGACTTATCCCCATGCCTTCGGCAACAAGCCTGCTCATAACAGAAAATTGTCCTTCGGACATAGAATTGCTTCGCTTCGCTCGCATAAAATCCATTCGGCGTTATTGGTGTATTACTTACAAAGGAATGTTACTTGACAAGGGTTTGAACAAGCCCTATAAATTTTATGCCGAACGGAGAGAGGCAATTTTCTGCGAGGCGAAGCTGAGCAATTTTCCCATCCTCAGCGTCATCCCATTAGGGATGTTGGCTGAGCTCTCGCCCGGCTCCATCTTGGACAGCAGACTGAAAGGAACGGGCGAAATCTCGCACTGGATGTCAATGCGGTCGAAGTTTATGTACTCCCGTTTTCTCTCGGCTTTCCTTTCTATAACGAAAAAACAATCACTTTCGCCATATGATTTTATGGCCATTCTGGATAACTAATTGGCCAGGGCGTGGAGAATCAATACGTTGTCCAAGAATATTATAAATATAAGGAGACGGCTTGGCTGCCTCAGTGTTGACAATACCAGTATTGACATACTTGTATTTGGCATCAAGATAAGCCAAACGATTCCTTATCCATTGCTTTATGTACTTCAGTTGGTCTGCAAAATCAAGTTCCAATCTACTAATGTCGGTGTCATAGCTCCATCTATTTTTCTCACGGTCTGCAGCTCCATTGGCTTCTAATAGTTCGTACGCCTTCTGAAAGCGGTCTATGAGTGCAGCTTCACTGAGAACACCATTTCTAAGTGAAGAATAGCGTGTAGCGAGTTGACTGACATAGTCATTGCCCATCACCTTTCTCATACGATAATCAATGGCAGTCACGACATCAGTTCCGTTACACGTTGGCATAATGTACACTGAGTCGTCACTACTTACATCATTGGTGTACGATTGTCCAAAAGTGCAATCCATATCCCATGGAGTAGGGACAAGGCGGGACGTGCTTGTCTGCTCTTGGTCATAAACGCTCCAATACATGTTTTTTCCACGATTGTCCATAGCATTGAGCAGTTGTACAAAGAGTACATAGTCATTATAAACGGGTACATCGAGCCGCAGAGAAATACTATCACGGAAAACATCGTCTGTACTGGATGTCACAAAGGAGATAAAGTCATAAAGGGGCATATAAGAAGTAGAATCCGCATCATCCCCAGGCTCAGGGTACTTGGCTTCAAATCCCATCCATGTTGCCATTATATTGTCATAGGGCGTTGGAATGTCCCAAAACGACGTACCCTCATACGAGAATGCCTTCCACAAGCATCCGCGAACACCTTTTTTACTATTATACTTCTTCAACTTAAGTTGCTTGCGATCGACAGGCTCCATAAGAGAATACACGCCTCGATAGTCGTCGTTGAAGAATAGTTCCACAATACGTGTGTGACAACCGTTAACCATTTCAGACTCTTGGGATTCATAATACGGTTTATTGGAAAGGTCAAGCCAAAGCTGATGGCAGATGTTGTTGCGTAGTCTGAAAAGGTCAACTTGCCCGGCATCGAGAAGCCAGCTATTGTCGGATCGCATTCCAAGCACAGGCATATCCATTCCGTTTCCATTTTCATCTATTAACTTAAAGTGGTAGTTACGCTTGTGTTTGTCCGCGGTATTAGTGGAACCTCCACGATGTTTGAGTAGAATGTGTTGGTTCATAAGAAAGACGCTATCGCCAGTAGAAAGTGTGAGCGTAGCGGCGGAATAGTCATTGGTTACTAAGTCGCTTTTCTCTATGCGTAGTACAGGTAGTGAGGTGAAGCGCAACGTATATTTTGCGATTGTATCAGTCCCCATGAGTTTAAGTTCAAATGTCTTTCCATAAGATACTGGCCCTAAATCAACAGAATCATCCTTGTCCACCTTTTTATCATTTATAAATATTGCATCAAAAGGACTGTCCGATGGTAACTTTAGCACGGGCATAAAGTGGGAAAGATTCGTCGAGTCCACTACAAACAATAGACTATTTGTTTTTGAATCACAGAAAGGTTCACGTCCGTTGATATTTACTTGAGCCATAGAGGCAAGTGTAAACAACAAACAGAAAAGAATACTTAATCGAATTTTCATAATAAACGAACTGAACTTATTTTTGTTATTGGCATTTATGCTTTGGGTACCCTATAGTCCTCTCTACCCAGTCAACGTGACGGCCGACAGCTGTCTATCCTCTTTATCGAGTCGAGATTCACGGGAGTGGGCTTTACGGCCGCTACGGTCTGCACCACCGGCTTGTCGCCCATTACGTAGGAGCACAGACGTAGGCAAAGCAGACACACTGCGACTGCCGACAGAGCCGTACAGGCTATCCATATTTTGTTCTTGAGTTTCATTGTCGTTGTGATGTGATTAGGGCTTCTTGGAGAGTTGGTCAACAGTGCTTCCGAGGTCAATCACGAGGTGGTCGATATCCACGCTCGACGCGTAGGTGATGTTCACCTCAGATTATTCCTACAACCCCTGGTCGGCCCAGTCGGCCCGGTCGAGCTTGCGGTAGCTGATGGCCTCGCCGATGTGTTCTGCCGTCACATTGGGCGAGTCGGCAAGGTCGGCAATGGTGCGGGCCACCTTCAGAATCCGGCTGTAGGCACGCGCTGAGAGCGACAGCCGCTCCATGGCGTCGCGCAGGCGATTGAAGCCTTCGGCGTCGGGCTCGGCAAACTGATGGATCATGCGCTCGGTCATCTGCGCGTTGCAGTGTATGCCCTTCACGTTTTTGAAACGCTCGGTCTGGATGGCACGCGCCGCTATCACCCGTTTACGGATGTCGGCTGAGCTCTCGCCCGGCTCCATCTTGGACAGCAGACTGAAAGGAACGGGCGAAATCTCGCACTGGATGTCGATGCGGTCGAGCAATGGACCGGAAATCTTGTTGAGGTAGCGCTGGCGCTGTCCGGGCGTGCACACACAATGGTGGGTTGGGTCGCCGTAGTAGCCGCAGGGACAAGGGTTCATGCTGGCCACGAACATGAAGTTGCACGGGAACGTGACGCTGTAGCTGGCCCGGCTGATGTTGATGACATGGTCTTCGAGCGGCTGGCGCATCACCTCGAGTGTGTGCTTGTTGAACTCCGGCAGTTCGTCGCAGAACAGCACGCCGTTGTGGGCCATGCTGATTTCGCCCGGCATGGGATTGGCGCCACCGCCAACGAGCGCCACCTCTGAAATGGTGTGGTGGGGAGAGCGGAACGGACGTTGGGTGATGAGCGACGAACCCTGCTTCAATATTCCCGCTACAGAGTGTATCTGTGTCGTCTCCAGACTCTCAGAGAGCGTCAGTGGCGGCATGATGCTGGGCAGTCGCTTCGCCATCATACTCTTGCCGCTTCCCGGCGGGCCCACCATGATGAGGTTGTGGCCACCGGCCGCGGCCACTTCGAGCGCACGCTTCACGCTCTCCTGCCCCCTCACGTCGCTGTAGTCGAGGGGATAGTCGGTCTGATGCTCATAGAATTCCTTGCGGGTGTCGACAAACGTGGGTTCTACTTTTTTCTCTCCCTGCAGGAAGCGTATCACCTGGGCCAGCGACTCCATGCCGTAGACCTGAAGGCGGTTGACCACAGCAGCCTCGCGGGCGTTGGCCTTCGGCACGATGAGTCCTTTAAACTGCTCCTTTCTTGCCTGTATGGCGATGGGCAGCGCTCCCTTGATGGGCTGCAGACGGCCGTCGAGACCCAACTCGCCGACAAACATGTAGCCGTTGAGGTCTATCTGGACTAGTTCTGTGGCAACAAGCAGTGCCAGGGCCATGGGCAGGTCGAAGCCGGTGCCGGCCTTGCGGATGTCGGCCGGTGCCAGGTTGACGGTGATGTCGCGGATGGGAATCTCAAAACCATTGTTCTGAATGGCAGCCATCACGCGGTCGCGGCCTTCCTTCACGGCTTCGTCGCCGAGTCCGGTGAGGTGAAACAATGTGCCGACGGTGGTACTCACTTCCATGGTCACCGTGGTTACGTCGAGGCCGTTGACGACGGCCGAATAGGTTTGTACGAGCATAGGCCTAATGGGATAGATAGGGTTGCAGTCGGCTGCTGAGTTCCTGCTGAGACAGGCTGTGGCCGATGAGTTGTCCGTTGCGGAAGAGGGCGTTGTCGGGCAGGTTGTAGAAGCCGAAGATTCTTGCTCCCTTGCTGTCGAACATATTGCCGTCGCAAATCGTGGTATAATTCATCTGATTGTTCTTCAGATAGGTGCGGCATTGTTCGATGCTGGGGTCGAGCGAAACGGTGAGGAACTTTATGCGTCCGCCGCTCTGCTGTTGCCACATCTTCATCTGCTGCATCAGCCCCGTACTCTCATAGTTCAGGCTCGACCATGCCACGACCAGAGCGAGCGGAGCCTTGGCCAGGTCGCTGCTGCTCACGCGCTGTCCGTTGATGTCGGTCAGCACGAAGTTGGGCATACGGCCGTTCAATGCCGACTGCTGCATCAGGTTCACCTTGTCGTTGAGCAGTTTCAGCATGCCGTTGTCCTTCTGCTTCTCCTCCATCATCTTGATGAGGGTTGACGCCTGGGCATAGTCGGGATTGCGGTCGTCGAGCACGTAGGTCATGAGCAGGTAGGGAGCCACGGCTGTCTCCGGGTTCTCCTTGATCACCTCTATGGCGATGCGCTTCTGCTCGGGTGGCGACATTTGGGCGATGCGCTTGCGGAAGCTGTCCATCAGCTTGTTGTCGTCAGTGCCCTTGATGGTCATCTCGCTCATGTGGGAGGCGTCGCCCTTGATGTCGACGGTCTTGCCGGGTTCGGCGAAGACCACCTGCTGGGTGAAGTTGGGTAAGACTATCATCAGCACCATAGGCCGCTCGCAGGGAATCTCGAGCGCGAACCGCCCGGCCTGCACCTTCAGTGTGTCCAGACCTTCGAGGTCGCCCGTCGGACTGTATACATAAAATTCACCCTGATTCAGGTGAAGAAGCCGGCCTTCAATCTTGAAGTGATGGGAGTCGGTTCCGCACGCGGTCAGAATCAGGGCGAATGCGAACAAAAGAAACTTTTTCATAAAGTCTTTAAGCACAAAAGCGCACCAAGCCTTTTTCTGAAGGTTGGAGCGCTTTGGGGCTGGAGGACAGACGAGTGCTCTCCAAGGGGCCCCGGTTATTTGATGTTGGCAAATTCCAAATCGTCAGCTGCGAGCTGCTGCAGAGAGGGGTCAAGACGGAAGGCCTCCTTCAGATAGCTGTTGGCTGCGAAGCTGTTGCCCTGGCGGGCACTGACGATGGCATGGAGATAGTTGGTCATGCCGTCGGGATTCTCCACCTTGTTGAGTGCGGCCTTGGCGCCAGAGAGGTCGTTGACGAGGATGCAGGCCAGAGCTGCGGTGTTGGTGTTCTGTCCGTTGAGGGTCTGCATGGCAGCGGTATAGTTGCCCTTGGCGATGTCGAGCGTACCCATGGCCTGACCGTAGCCCTTGCAGTTGGCAGCCTTGCCGATGAGGCTCTCGGCCTGAGTCATATTACCGTCCTTGAGGGCCATGAGTCCTTCATTGGCATAAATCTCACCACCATTGCGGTCGATGGCGGTAGCCTTGTCGAGATAGGTCTGAGCCTTGCTGTAGTTGCCCTTGCTCATCTCCAAAGCGGCGAGGTTGTTGTAGGCGCGGTAGTCGCGATCGTAGAGTTCGCTGGTCTTCTTATAGATATCCTCTTTCTTGGCCTGGTCTTTCTCGATCGATGCAGCATAGAGCAGCTCGTCTACGCTGAGTTTGGCGGGATCGCTGGCAAGCTGAGCCTTTATCTCATCGTCCGAGCGGCCCACGGTCTCATAGTTGATGGTGAGACGGCTGCGGCGCAGTTCGGGCAGAATGCCGTCGGCAAGCTCACGGAAGGCCTCGCTCATGTTGCGGATCTGCTCCTCGCGCTCCTCGGGATCCTTATACATCGACAGCACGCGCAGGATGACGTCCTTGTCCTGTATGTTGCTGGCCGAGACGAGCTCCTTGAAGCCTTCCCAGTCCTGTGCGGTGTAGTTGGCGTCGATGTCGGCATCCTTTATCTTGGCGTTCTTGAGTTGCTGCTTCACGTAGTCCTCCGAGTTGTCCTGACGCTTTGTGGCGAGCTTGTCGTTGAAAGCGAATCCGCCTTCA
>Ga0326511_10003487_pt1 | contig 12664 bp, 15 predicted proteins | sample 0_2496_0518_D_FD_203701 | JGI IMG/M metagenome (GOLD analysis project Ga0326511, IMG submission 203701) | Bovine rumen microbial communities from UC Davis, California, United States - 0_2496_0518 | ecosystem: Host-associated > Mammals > Digestive system > Stomach > Rumen | place: USA...
AATAAGCAGTAATAACTGCGGGGGATAAGGTTTTTTCCTTCCTTTTCCTTATCCCCTTTTTTACTCCAAAAGGAAGAATAAAAAATAAAGGTAAGGTAATATAATATGTTATATACTGAATGGTCTGTAAAAGACAAGACATTTAAATTAAGATTAACCACTATGGGCATTATGGAGTTGGAAGATAAACTGGGCAAGAACCCTACTGATATTTTCCTTGCTCTGAGTGATGGACAGTTGCCCAAGATTAAAGAAGTAGTTTTAACGCTTCACCAGTCGCTTCAGCCTTATCATAACGGATACTCAGTAGAGAAGGCTGCCGGTCTGCTTGACAGTTATTTTGAGGAAGGTCATTCCATCTATGAATTCTTATCAGATACTCTAATGAAGGTATTCCAAAATGCTGGCTTACTGGGAACACAAGAAGATGAGGAAGCGACAGAGGAAGACTCAAAAAACTAATAGATGAAGGGCGTAGTCTAGATTCACTCATATTAGAGTTGTGTGACTACGCCCTTAATATTGGTCTTAATGAACAAGAGTTTTGGAATATGACCATTCCTGAAGTTAATAGGGCAATAAAGGCTTGGGGCTGGAGAGAGAAGCGGAAGAATCAGTTTGCCGCAATGTCTCTGTATAGACTACCTTCTCTTATCGGTGTTGCTATTTTGGATAGTAATAAATATCCAGAAATATATGAGGTTTTCCCTGAATTATTCCAAGAGGATGATATAAAGGAAAAACAAAAAGCAATGTAGGTAATGAAAGATGTTAATACTTTTAAAGCCTGGGCTGATATGTTCAACCAAAAACTTGAAAGGAATGAATAATGGACGAAACTATTAGAGTGCGGATTGTCGCAGACACACAGGCGGCAAATACCTCACTTAAAAAATTAGGACAAGATACAAAAAATCTCGCAAAAGGTGCGGATGCTTCAAATGTTGCTATTGAAGCAGTTAATAGGTCTCTTCATTCTGTTGGTCTTAATGGCATTAAAATTAATTCCTTACTTAATATCTTTGATAATTTATCTAAAAAGATAAAAAACGTATCGGATAGCATTGATAAGGCTAAGGTAAGTTTTAAGAATGTATTTAGTGGGATTAAAGCGTCATCCAATAAGGCGGCAGAAGATGTAAGAAAAGTTTTTCAAGAACTTGCTGATATAGAATTTTCTGGTTCAAGTCCAAAGGCAAGAAGCGGCAAATTAACCCAACAGTTATATGATTATACGGCAGAACTTTCTGCTGGAAAAGAAGATATTAATGATGTAATACTTGAACTTAAGGGTACGCTAAAAGAACTTGGTGAGTCAACATTTAAATACACAGAAAGAGCCGGATTACAAAAAGGTCAATCACCATACCGCAGATTATCAAAGGATTTAAGGGAAGTAGAAAAAGCAGCAAAATTAGCGGAGAAAGGCGGCGTTGGCAGTCTACAAAGATTAGACAAAGCCATTCGCACTTTTGAGGCGAGAACCGCTAATCTTGCGGTGGGGAAACCTTTTGCGAAGATTAAATTAGATAATGATGAAAGTATCGCAAATGAAAATAATTTTGGCTTTTTAAAGGCTATAAATAAAATAAAGAAAAAGGTTAGAGACGCTTTTGACGGTCTGCGTTCCACAATTAAAGCGGGAATTGAAAAAGCAACAAGACCATTTACAATTGGTGGAAATATAAAGAATGTATTTGAAGTTCTTGGCAGCCAAATAAAGAAAGGCGCCGAAAGCCTTGGTAATTTAATTACTAAAGTTCTTGATACTACGTTTAATATTATCAAGAAAACATTAAAAGTCGGTCTGATTGGTGGCGTCGTTGCGGTTATCGTTGGCGGAATTGCCGCAATTAAAAATGTTTTTTCAGTTGCTAAACTGGGAAACGAAATTGATAAGACAAGCCAAAAAGTAGGTATGTCTACCACAACCTACCAGAAATGGTCATATATACTTGAAAGATGCGGAGTTGAGGCAGCCAATTTAAAGACTGCTATGCGTGGTTTAACGGCGGCTTCAATGAGCAGTCAAAATAGTGATTACTTCAAACAGTTAGGTATTAACCCAGATGAGTTATCACAAGAACAACTGTTTGAGAAAACTGTTGAAGCACTCCAAAAGGTAGAAGATAGTACAACGCGGGCACAAATGGCTTATAAACTGTTCGGGCGCGCATCTGCTGAACTTGCCCCTGTATTAGCCCTTAACTCGGCAGAGATACAGAGACTTAGTTATCAGTATGACCTCTTGGGGGCTACTATGGATGGCAGAGTTGTTAAAGCAAGCGTAAATCTTACTGATGCTTTACAAGATATGCGTGCGGCGTGGCAAGGATTAAAGAACACTTTGGCACAAGCACTGATGCCTCTGATTACTAATATTGTTGTTAAAATTACAGTTCTGATTGCTAAAATCAATATGATAATCCAGACCCTGTTTGGTGTTGATATTGAATATAGCAATGTGGTTGAACGCACTCAAGCGGTCAAAAAGAACACTGAGGCAACCACAACCGCAGTAAAGAAACTTAAAACACTTATTGCCGGCTTTGATGAACTGAATATCTTCCCTTCACAGGATAATCCTAACGGAGACATTGGTTCCTTCCTTGATGACCTTGATGATTACGGCTCAGATATTCTTCCATCTTTTGGTGAGATGTTGCCAGAATGGGCAATTAAAGACCTTGAGAATTTCCGCGATAATGTTCTCCCTGGTATCGTAGAGAAGATTAAAGAATGGAAAGAAACTTGGGAGAAATTAAAAGAGGCTTACAATGAAGGCGACCTTGGTGGTATTTTCAAAATCTTAGGAGAGCAATTTGATTCACCATTCTTAACAGGCTTAGGCGATGCTATTGATTGGGTTATTGATAAAGTTCACGCGCTTGAAGAAGCACTTGGTGGAGCAAAACTATTTGGTTGGGAAATGCCAGATAGTTTACAAGAATTCCTTGGCTTTACTGAAGATTGGGATATTGATTGGGAGCATCTCTTTGGGTTAGATTTTGATTATGAAAATAGCCCATTAGGTAAATTAAATGCCTGGCTGCTTAATATAATGGACGAAGCGGACAAGATAGTAATTAATACTTGGAATAAGATAAAGCAGTGGTTTACTCAGAATGTAGCACCTAGGTTCACCTTAGAATACTGGAAGCAAAAGTTTAAGCCAATTAAAGATGCTTGGGAGCAAGGCGGCTGGTTAGGTGTTCTTCAATTAGTATGGGGAAATATTAAGCAGTGGTTTAGCCAAAATGTTGCTCCTAAATTTACTCTCTCATATTGGCAGACCAAGTTTAATTCCATAAAGACCGCTATTTCTAACACTCCATTTTATCAAACCGTATCGGGCGTTTGGAATAGTATAAAAGGCTGGTGGAATTCAAGCGTTGCGCCTAAGTTCACATCTGCCTATTGGAAAACTAAGTTTGAAACAATTAAGACTGGTCTTGGCAATGTTCCAATAGTTGGTAAGGTTAAAGAAACTTGGAATTCTGTCAAAGAATGGTGGAATAAGAATATTGCTCCTAAGTTTACAGTTGGCTATTGGAAAGAGAAATTCAATATTATTCCTAACGGCTTAGGTTATGCTTCTATTTTAACTAAGATGAGAGAAAAATGGGCAGAAGTTAAGTCTTGGTGGGATAAAAACGTATCTCCTAAGTTTACTTGGACTTATTGGAGAGATAAATTTAATTCTATTAAATCTGGTCTTGAAAATATTAGTTTAGTACAAGCCGCTAAGAATATGATTAACGGTCTTATCAATACACTTGAAAGCGGTCTTAATAGAATAATAGATAAGTTAAATGGTTCTGGTATTCTTTCTGCTTTAAGAACTGTAGGTGTAAATGTCTGGCTTAACCGTGTTTATATTCCTCGTCTTGCCAAGGGCGGCATCATTGATGAACCTACTATGGCTATGATGGGCGAATATCCTGGCGCGCGCAATAATCCAGAAATTGTAACGCCGGAACGCAAACTGACGCAGATATTTGAGAACAGCAATGATGATATTGTCGGCGTCCTCGTCCAAGGGTTCCGCCAGATTATCAGCGCCATTGATGATAAAGACTTATCTGTTTCTCTTGGAGATACTCAAATAGCAAAATCCGCCGCACGCGGTAACAATCAATATAGGCTTCAAACTGGCACAAGCCTATTCTAAATAAAATGGCTGAGGGGCTGCCGCAAAAGCAGCCCTTCGGCAAGAAAGGAATAAAATGCCTTATTTAAATACTCAAGGTGAAGTGGTTATATCTTCAACCGCAACACCTTCTAATATTATAGATTTAACTGAAGCCAATGCCGCAAGTGTTACCAGTTCAAATAGCATTCGCTTTGCTCCATTTCAAGGCGGCGGCTTAAATGTTGATTATGACTCTCTTGCCACAGAAGATAGCGGCAGAAGCGTAGATGGCTATATTCATATTACCTGGATTTTAAGCCGTGCCCGCAAAGTGGAAATACAATTGCCGCCTTGTAGCGCTTTATTTGCTAGCAAGATTCTTGATAGAGTTATGGGACGTAAATACTATATCACATTTTATGATATAGCAACTAACTCAGAGAAAACTTGCTATGTATATACTTCCAATGGTCGCGGCTCAATGTATAGTGGTGTTGTAAGAAATGGCTTGTGGCAAGGCATTCAATTTAACGCCATAGAGATAATGGGAGAGACTTGATATGGATATTTATATTGTAAAAAATGGCGTCAATCTATATCCCACACATATTTATGATTGGAAAATATCTGGTATCAATTGCCCCACAGAAGATTATTCTATAGGTAATGTTTCTACTGTAGCCATTACATTTAAAACAGATGAAGTATTTTCTGTAGGGGATACTTTTTCTATTTCTAGTATTAACTCAACAGTATTTAATGCCACAGTAACAAGCGTGGTTAAGAATAAAACAGCACAAGTAACCTATTCTGTAACAGCAAGGGTAGGATTATGTGATATAGATAAAATACTTCCTGATACTTTTATGGAAGAAATTGCTGGAGAAGAAAGTTTTACTTTAACTAATTTATTTAATAAGTTAAAAAATGAAGGATACATAGATGCTATTCCGAATTTAGCAATAAATCAAAACTACCAAATTAATAAGAATTTTGGATACACAGGATTAACTGTAAGACAATTATTACAATGGGCTACACAACTTGCCGGCATTAATATTTCTTCCTTTAATGCTAGAGGTAGTTCTATGAGTAGTGTAACCATATTCCATCCCCGCACTGTTATTCTTCCTTTAGAGTATACGGATAATAATGTTAAATCTATAGATCTTGCGGAATATGCTGTGCCTCAAATAGATAAGATTTGGTTTGGAACAGATTCTTCAGATGTAGGGGTGAGTTACGGCACCGGTAATGAACAATTATCTATGCCCTATAATCCACTTATTGATGGAGATACTTTCCTACAGCCTCTATATGATAAAGTTCATTCACTTCAAACATATACCCCAATGAGGATAGAAACCTTTGTATAGGATAGTGTTTTATATGATTGGACTAGAATTCTTACTTACTCTTGGATGAACTATACCAAGAGTGGAACAACATATAATTGCCCCATTTTTAATTGGGAAATATCTCCTTCTGGTATCATTCTAGAGGGCACGGGTAATTATTCAAGGACAGTATCAAATTCTTTAATATCCTCTGAAATTGCCCAGAATGGCAAATATAATAAATTTAAGAGAACATTAGACAGTACTGTTTCCACTATAGCGGATTTACAAGGAGATGTATCTACTTTAAATCAGACCGCGGCAAGTCTTACCTTAGAAGTTGCTGGTAAAGTTGGGTCAAATGAAATTATTTCAACTATTAACCAAACAGCAGAAACAATTACTATTGATGCTAGTAAGATAAATTTGAATGGTGCTGTCGCGGTTAGTGCTAAAGCCCAAGGTGGGGATGAAGAAGAAGGAGATACTGAATCTGATTCGCTAAAAGCGATGCTTACAATAGAACCTACTCAGTCTCAGATGGCTTCTGACTATTCTCGTTCTGGGCTGTATAATAACTGTTTCTCAATATCAAAATATAATTCCAGCGGAACAAGATATGCTAACGCAAGAATGTATGCGGATAGTTTTGCTATGGGCGGCGTAGAAATAGTTGACGAAAACCAAAGTTGGAATAGACGCAATACCGTTTTCTTAGATAGCGGTAATGTATCTGATAGCAGTTTGGGTTATGGTAGACTATTTTTATTTAACCCACAGGCTATGGCGGCAACGGGAGCAACTACAAATAATCAAGTTGTAACAATATCCTCAAATTATACAACAGATGATACAGCAGTTGGTTCTATTACATTATATTCTAAGTATGGAACTTCCCACGTCCCTTATATTTATTTTTACCCTTATGGGTATGAGACTGGAGCGCAAGACTACGCAAGAATTGATAATGAAGCCTATAAATTTTACAATAATGTAAATGGCGGAGCGTCGGTTTTACAGGCTCAATATGATAAAAATGGTGCTTTATTTCCTCATCAAAGTGGTAGAAATACTATGTATGGGAAAGACGCGGCAGTAGTTGGCAGCACATCTTCTACAACAACCTACTCATATAATTCTCCATCGGCACTGAATTTTTATAATGGAAATACCAGTAGTCCAAATGCCTCTTATAGTAGCACAGGAGTAACAGTTAGGTCAAATAGCGCAACTACTACTTATTCTTCTTTAAATGCGTCTGGCATTACTTTCTACGAAGATAATGGGAACGGAGCAAGTGGTTCAAAAGGTCATTATACAGGCAAGGAATTGACAGTAGGGCTTGCTACATCTGGCGCTACTTATACCCTAGTTTCTCCTACTCAAATAACCTGGAATAATTCTGGGCAAAGTAAAGTTAATAAATTAGTGCCGCAAGGTGCTTCAGTTATTGCGCACGGAACAAGTTCTGGTTGGACTTACAGGAAATGGTCTAATGGAGATTATGAGTGCTGGAGAACAATTGCGGCAGCATCAAGAAGTTTTTCCGCCTGGGGAAATTTATATGCTTCTACTGTGGTAGGTGGACTTGCCTATCCTGTAACTTTTACTTCAGTGCCTTTTGAATATGCTTCTCCATTTGGTACTAATTCAGTAATGTTGATAGAAGACGGTACTACTAATACAAAAACTACTTCTGGTAAATATCAAGGGGTTAGACCAGTATCTGGTAGTGCTACATTTGGCATTTATTTATACGTGAGAGGGACAGTGTAATGAGCAGTGAAATAATTGCGGCTATCATATCGCTAATTGGAATACTTGTTTCTGCGTTCGTGTCACTTTAGTTAGTGAATTGGCGGCTATAGCAGTTGGAAACGAAGATGGACACTATTGATAAGATACTGCGGGAGCATAACCAATACGCTGAAAAGTTTGCGGAACTAAGCGGCGACATAAAAGTTATTGCCACTGAAGTATAGTTTATAAAAGAAAATCAAAACAAATAAAATTAAGCCCTAAGATGAAATAGTCTTAGGGCTTTTTTTGCGTTTAGACGAAAATAAGTTTACCCTACGCGCTGTTTATAAGTTCCTTGCTCGCACAACAAAGCCAAAAGTAAGGCATAAAAGGGGACGTAATAATGTACAGTAATTAGAACCTTAAGCCGTTATTTATTTAACGATATAAGTAGAACAATGCCGCCGCGCCGCTATATCCGATCGGTTTAATCTGGAAACCGGCGACATTACCGCGCACGCATTTAGACGAAAATAAGACGAACCTAACTATTGACATTTCTTCTCTTTTGGAATATAAAGAATATGACTGTATCTAAGTTCTTGTTAACTACAGATATAGTAAAATATACAAAACGTATTAGTATACCTCTTGTAAAAATATGCTTCGTAGAAAGGAAGACGCGGTATGGCAAAGATTAAGCGGCAGCACCGCTAAGGACTGTGTTCCTGGAAAGATATGATGAGTTTGCGGATTTAAGACCGAAGAGCGGTAAGGTTCCGCTCTGGAAAATTATTGAAGATTTATAAGGCAAAAAAATAAAGGGTAAGAGAAATTAATCTCTTACCCTTTTCTAATGGAAGCCGCTTCGCGGCTTTACTTAATAGTATAAAGTATATAACTATATATCCCTATATATAAGTTTTTTGTTTTTGTTTTTTTTAAAAACCCTCTCAAAGAATATTGAAAATTACAACAAAGGGATTATAAGGTTTTGTCCAAGATTTTTAAAAAATTTTTAGTCGTATATATACTTAGCAAGCCCGCATTTCTCTAATTCGGCAATAACTTGTTTGTAAAGTTTCTCATTACATTCAACTTGAAATTTATAATTCCAAGAGCCAGTAAAATATTTACGTGTAGTTTTACTAAGTTGCGCAAGTTCTTCTTGCTTATAATCAGTTTTGTAAGTTAAGTATTTATTCATTCCCAGCCTCTTTCATTATCTAATCTAATCTGAATAGTATCGCCAATTTTTCTAGCGTATCCTTTTTTTGCTAATTCTATAAAAATGCTGTTGTCCGCCTCGTTTGAATAAAGGACAAATGTTTTTTTGTTTGGGAAAGTGCTTAAATATAACATAGCACTAATTTCACGCAATGATAAGTTTTTAAACCACTGCTTAATGGTTTCTCTACTTAAGATTGTATAATTTTCATTCTTCTTTTGGTTTTTGATTAAATAAATTGGTTCCATAAGTGGTTTTCCTTGAAAACATAGTATTCCATTGAAAAACGAACCGAAGACCTTTTCACCAATGCTCTTCCATTTTCCGTAATTCCAATCGCATTGGTTCGGCTTCGTCTCGTTTTTCTTAAAGATATTATAAACTAAAAAATTTTGAAAATCAAGTGAGGTATATACTTATCAACTTTTTTAAATAATACGTTAATTTGAGTTGATTTTTATAAAAAAATATTTTAAAATATATATGTAAGATAAAAAAAGAGGCGGTCGCGTCTCATTCAACCAAAATCATTATCTTACAAATTCACTCTCTATAATATATAAAATGACAATTGAATACCAAAAAGCCGAGCGTAACTTGATTATGCGATGACGCTTAGTAGGCGGCTGGCAGCGGATATGCTAGGGTAATAACCTTGTTAGAGGGATAAGATGAGAAGATAAGCAGGTTCCGTCTTTAAGTCTTATCACCTCTAACAAAAGAATATTCTTCGTGGACAAATACTAATAATAACAGGTTAGTATTTTTCATATATAAATGAGATTATTGCCATAATATATCTCTTTTCCTCCTTATATGGGCGGCAGGTTGGTAGGGCTTGCCGCCTTTTTTAGTGGGGCTGCCGCCTTTATTTTTCTTCTTTCCTTTTGGAATGTATTATTTTATTTTTTTTATAAAAAATGTTATAATATATATAGAAAATAAAAAAGGAGAAAAATACACAGTGGCTAAATTAACTATTAAGAACGTAAATTATGAAAACGCACTTCAACTGATGTATCTTATTAATCGTAAGATTTCTTATGGTGATACTGAATACGCTTATACTCTTGACGCTGATGTTCTATCTATCTTTGCTAATGGCGATGGCGTTTTTACATCAAAAGATGATATGATTACAGTCAGTGAAGATAGCGAAGGCTGGTATTCAGAAAATAAGCATTGGGTGTCCAATTATTTTGTTCTTGAACTTGACAAGTATGGGCTGATTGATTGGATTAATGAAGAAGAAGAAAAAGAACCTTATGAAGCGGAATATGTTTTTGATTTGAATAAAGTTCGCTAAAAGGCATTCTAATTTATTTTTTTAGAAAATTATAGTATAATATATATATAGAAAATGAAAAAGGAGAAATATTATGGCAAAAGAACTTTATTACTTTGAACTGAGAAATAGCGATGAGACTGAATTACTTGAAATCATTGAAGGATGGTTAAACAAAGGATATCAGCGCAATACTATTAAAGACTTAATGTGGTTATATTATAATAATGTTGCTTTTATTGCTGACGGTATTGAAGTAAGTTGGGATTGGGAAATTGATGATTATAATCTGAAAGAAAGCGATAGTTTATCTGATTATCACTTTTCAAAAGATGATTTGAAAGCGCATAATGCTCTGGTAGAAACCAAAGACCAGTATGCTTTTGAAGATTATGTTATTAATAATACAGGTGATAGAGATTTGCTTAAACTTATTAATTTAAGTGAATATGATAAATATTATATTATCACAGCATAAATAACAAATCAATTTATTATTTAAAAATAATATGTTATAATATATATAGAAAATAAAAAAGGAGAAATATTATGGCTAAAGTATTAAAAGTTAAGAACCTTTATAGGTATGACAACGATATGCGCTCATTTATTGGCGTTATTGATGAACTGATTTATTCAGATAAACTTGGAAACCTTGTTGACTACGACAGACTAATGTTCATTGATGACGTGCTTGGTATGTATATCAATGGGGGCGAAACCTATACTTATCTTGAAGATGAAGAAGAATGGGGAGATGACGATACCCAATGGTATCTTTCCAACTTTGATATTGAAACTATGAAATCTCTTGGCTGGATTACTCAAGTTGATGAGAATACACTTGAACTTGATTTTTAAATAAAAAGAGAGCGGGTTTAACCGCTCTTTTTTGGAATAAGGAACGAAGAATGACGATAGAATGTTGCGATTTATGTAAAAAACCGATGTGTAACTATACGGATAGAAATGGACACTATTGGGAAGGTATATCATTCCAGTCTAAAAAATACAAGCGGAGACTATCTGCTTTCGGCGATTCGTGGACGGAATACTTATCTATATGCGGATGTTGTAGAGCAGAGATAGCAAAGAAAAGGAGCGAAGATGGCAAAAATTGAAAATGGCACCTTGATTATAATGGAAGGTGATAAATATATAATGGTAGGAGACACGCTAGTGTTTCTGCCGGAAAGTGGTGATGAAGATGCCGCAAGCGGGATTGACCGCAAAGATGAAGAAGTTCATTGAGAGGTTTGTTGAAACGGGAAACAAAACTCAATCATATAAAGACGTATATGATGTTGAGTTGATGACAGACCAAGCCTGCTTGATTGAAGCCGGAAAGATTTTAAAGCGGGCTGGCGCAACCGAGTATCTTAATGAGGTGCGGGCGCAGTATTTGGCACACATTGGCGATAAGGCACAACTGATTATGAAGGAATTAGTTGATGACATTCAGTACCGCGATGAGAAAGGAAAGAAAAGTCCAACTTGGGCGAAGAGCATTGACTTACTACAAAAGCAACTTGGCTTACAAAGCCAAAAGGTGGACGCAAATATTAGCACGCCAAGCATAAAGATTAATATAGGAGAAGAAAACGATGATTGATTGGAAAAAGAAGTTATCAAGCCGCAAGTTCTGGTTGAGTGCTGCCGCATTCCTTGGTAGCATTGCCGCCAGCATTACTGGTCTTACAATTGAAAATCAGACCGTTACTGCGGTAGGTATTATTTGCGGAATGTTGAGTGCCGCAATCTACAGTTTTTGTGAAGCGTGGGTAGACGCTGAAAGAGAAAGAAAAGAGCCGGATGGCGAATAAATAAAAGGAGAAGCGTATAATGGAAAGCACATACGAAATGTTTAAAGATATCCCTGGTTATGAAGGGAAATATTAGGCGACAACGGAAGGTCGCATTTGGTCAATTGTTAGGTAGAGATATTTAAAACCCAAATATGATAGGTATGGCTATCAAAGAGTAAATCTTATTGCGAAGAACGGCAAATAGAAAACAGAATTAATTCATCGGCTTATTGCGCTAACCTGGCTGCCGCGCGAGGAAGGCAAGAATATAGTAGACCATCAAAACGGTATTCCAGATGATAATCGTGTTTCTAATCTTTCTTGGACTGATATAAAAGGTAATACCAAAAAAGCCTGGGATAATAACGAAGGTGGTTATAAAGAAAGGAACTGGGTGCCGCGCCCTGTTAGATGTGTTGATACAGGTGTTGAGTATCCCAGTATGAGTGAAGCAGAGCGGCAGACCGGCGTGAACTCATCTTGTATAAGTGCCGCGTGCCGCGGTTTAAAGAAGACTGCCGGCGGGTTTCATTGGGAGTATGTATGAATATTGAATTAAACATTTCTCCCAAAGAGTTCTCTTCAAAATTTTATCCTTACCTTTTGGATTATTCACATAGGTTTGAATGTTATATGGGTTCGAGCGGTTCTGGAAAAAGTTACTTCATTGTCTAGAAATTGATTGTGCGGGCTTGCCGCGAAAAAATTAATATATTGGCTTGCCGCCGCTATGGAACAACTATTAGGAACAGCGTCTTTAGTTTGTTTAAAGAGATACTTGGTAAATGGCAACTGCTGCCATATGTTAAGATTAGAGAAACAGATTTTGAAATAACATTCCCTAATGGTTCCCGCGTTATTTTTCTGGGGCTGGACGATGAAAACAAACTTCTTTCCATAAACAATATCTCCTGTATATTTATTGAAGAAGCATTTGAAGTTCCAAAAGAAACAGTAGACCAGTTAAACCTGAGAATGCGCGGCAGCGCCGCAAACCAGCAAATAATAATGGCTTGGAATCCAATTTCTAAGTCCTCTTGGCTTTATGACTTTTGTGAGGTTAATCCGCCGGAAAACCTTTTGTATATACATAGCACTTATCTGGACAATCCGCATTTGCCAAAAGAGTATGTAGAT
>Ga0326511_10003489_pt1 | contig 12662 bp, 20 predicted proteins | sample 0_2496_0518_D_FD_203701 | JGI IMG/M metagenome (GOLD analysis project Ga0326511, IMG submission 203701) | Bovine rumen microbial communities from UC Davis, California, United States - 0_2496_0518 | ecosystem: Host-associated > Mammals > Digestive system > Stomach > Rumen | place: USA...
ATGATGGTTGGACAGCTTGTATATCCTGCTCAATCATAGATTCAAAAGAAGCAGCAAAGCGTAGGAAACAGAGTAAAGGTTTCTGTGGGTATGATTGGATGGTGCAGAGCATTCTTTCCGGCAATATAGATACCCACAATTCAAGGATAATTCATTCAGATAAGTAAGGAGAAAACAATATGGGTTTAGAAGAAAAACGGATATGTAAGCTCGGTGATTTATATGATATGGGCTATTATCTTGAGAATAAGTGCTACTGTCCGGGTGAGATCTATGACATAAGTGGGTTCTTCTATCAGGTATTCCACGTTGATGATAAGTGTATACTTCTCTGTGTGGGTAAGCTTAAAGACGATGATGTGGTAGCTGTTTTATGTAAGGATCAGATACTTGCGTTCTGGGTGGAGGATGAGCATATAATTTCAGCAGAGCGTTATGATGCTACTGAGAATAATATCTCAGAGATAAAGGCATTACTCACAGGTAAGAAGGATCATATTACTTTGAATGAATATGACGGTAAGGACTCAAAGAAGTCATTGTCAGAGCTGATGCAGCTTGTAGATGCTGTCATCTGTGATTAAGGAGGAATAATATGTCACGTAAAGAAGATATAGATAAGCTCAATAGCTTATTAGCAGAGGTAAATGCTCTTGCTGAGAAGATCAATAAGGAGTATTCCGAGAGTGCGATAATGGAAAACAAGGAACCTGATGTACTTGCAGATTATGAATCTGCTTTTCAGAAAGATTATGATATTGATGTATACTTCCTTGATTTTAATAGTGAGATAAACGATACACACAATTATGGTGATGGGCTTCCATTCTCTAAAGGTGGTATATATGCATCTAATTATTACAATCCTTATCATATGTATCTATCTGAGGAGTATGCAAAGAAAGCAGCAAAGATGAAGAAATTCAACGATATGCTGTTAGCATATAAGTGGGGTCATGATAGAACATACGAACCTAATTGGTCTGATTCCGATAGCATCAAGTATTATGTCTATTATGGCACAAGCTATGAATCGTACTCCGCAGATTGTACTTATGTCTGTGACAAAAATACAGTTTATTTCAGTACAAGAATCAGGGCTGAGGACTGTGCCGATTGGCTCAATAGTATAGACCCGAAAGGGGAGTTGGTGAGATGAACAATGGTATAGATAAGCTCAAAGCAGAGATGCAGTCTGCTGTTGAAAATATATACTCTCAGATTGATATCAATACGCATGGCTTAGAATCTGCTACTGCTGATTTTGAATCGCATAGAGAAGCATATCTCGCTGGTCAGCAGTATGAAGCAGATATCCATAGAGATATGAGAGACAACTATGCAAGATTGCAGGATAGGTATAACTGCAAGGTTCAAGAATTGAGCGCAGCAAAATCCTACTTATCTGAATTGATAAATATAATCGATTCTTTTGGTTTGGCTGATATTCAACAGTGTGGTCGAAAAGATTATGCCTGTATGAATTGTAAGTATTTCAGTAATAATCTCAATCACGCATTATGTGAGGATTCAGAATTTTTTCAGTGGAAACATTATCAAGATGCTAAAGCGTTGTTGGCTAAGTATAAGTGAGGAGGTGAATATATGGGTGAAAGAAATTACGTGGTATATGAACCAACACCGTTAGGAATAGGGATCATCATTGCTGTGTTTGTCTCTGAGTACGCAGCCCAGCAGTTCATTACAAATGTCGCTGGTGATTACGCTATTGCTGAGGTGGAAGTCAACGGTAGTACATCAATCCACAATTATATGAATTTGATTAAGGAGAACGCCGATGAATGATAATAACATAATGCAGAAGTCATTTCATTTATATCTTGCTAATGACAGCACAGAAGTAATTCATTCTTATGCTAAGACAAAGGAAGCAATAGAGAAAGATTTCCCAGTAATTCTGACAACTCAGGTTATGTTGTGTAAAACTTCTCTGATAGAAAGAGGGTATCGTATCTTTATCTATCCGAAGATCGGAGAGCGATTTGAAATAACTCTTGGAGCTTGCGAGTGTACAGATAGAGAATTACGTATGTGTCATAATCTTCCTAATATGCTAATTAACGGTGCGTTCTATCGTGATGAAATGGTGTTATTCTGAATCGTTATTATATATAGAAGTATAATTAATGTCTTGATTTATGTGGTGGCGGAATAGGTAACGCAGAAATTTGGGTTGAAATAAATAAATCGGTGGCTATATCTGTGAACAGGTTGTTGAAAGGACACCCAGATGAACCCGTGGGAAGATTAAATACATGGAGTCTAATCCTACAAAATGCCTTTACTAAAAACATGATGCCGACTGTAAGGTGCAAATCCTTACCCACATAATATTTATTAAGGAGGGACAACTATGGATTATGATACCATTTATAATGGGGCAACGGCAGATGGAGTTAAAGCTATTACAGATGCTTTAGAACTATCAGCTTATGAGCATAAGAAGTTGGAGAGACATCAGAAATTGAGTCAGCTTGCCGATGAAGATGCAGCCTATATGATTAGAAAGAATGTCAACTATTTATGGGTTGATTATTATTTCGATGATGCGAAGAACTGGCTTTCTATAAAGACACAGAAATATGATAAACGTAAGAAGTACGCCGAAAAGGATGCTTATGAATACCTTGTAGGCAAACTCAAAGAAATCTTTCAGGTTGATACTTGTGAGATAATTAGAATGTGCTATGAGGGTTATGAGCAGTATTCCAGATGGATTGAGTTTACAACTGATAGTGATTATGTATTTCATATGACTGTTCCGGTTATAAAGAGGATTACACCGGAACTTATGTCTTATGTTTATTATGGTCAGATCACATTAGGGTTTTATGTAGGTGAAAGTTATAGGAGAGTATGCGGAGCTTCTTATAATGCGACAGAATTAAAGCCTGTAATGGATGAAATTCTGACATCAGAAGAACATAAGATACATCTATCAAAGATAAAAGAATAACTTAAACTGGTGCTCCAGCTATGACTACATCAATAACGTTTATGATGTGGAGGCAGCCGCCTGTAGAGGGCTTAATAATCGGCTTTGAGTATTATACGAGTAGGAGTTAAATGGAGTTTGATGAACAGCCAGTATATAAGGAGAGTGAGAAATTATGGATGACTACATAAGCAGAGAAGCAGCTTTGAAAAAGCTACAAATGCAATTGCTTGACCTCGAAGCCGATCAAGACAAGGGAGAGTATTCAGAATTGTGTGAGAACAGAGGTGCAAGAGACGCACTTGATGAAGCTATATATGATATTAGGACGCTCAAAGCCGCAGACGTACAGCCTATTAATAGGTGGATAAAGGCAGACGAATCATTGCCGGTTTATGGCGGTATGGTGCTTATCTGTGATAAAAGCAAGAATATACGGCTCGGCATATATACCGATATGGGGTGGTGCAGTCAATTCGGAAATCCTATGATGTGTAAGATTACACATTGGCAGTCGTTACCAGAACCACCGAAGGACGGTGATACAAATGGCTGAGAGAATATGCTTAATGACATTTTGTCCGACAGATTGTAAAGATGACTGCTTTAACTGCAAATGTGGTGGAGCGGAGGCTACAAAGGATTTAGTTGTCACAATTCATAACGTACAGCGAGTATGTGAGATAATCGGTAATGCTGCGGACACTGATGATGGTGAATACGTAGCTAAGACTATCAGAAACAACCTTGAACGTATGGTTGAAACTCGCAACAAAGGGCATTTAGTTGTATATAAGGAGGAAATAAGCAAATGATTGTTATTAGCAAAGCAGAAATGATAGGTCATATAGCTATGTGGCTCTACAGATTAGCACCGAAGCATAGACCGAGGAAGGTTGATTCCATTATTGATAGTGCTATCAAGTATATGGATGATACTTTTACAACACCGCTGAAGTCTGATCCGGAGTTCCGTACACACGATTTTGAGAATAAAGATTCTTTGTATTCATACATAGATACTATGATGAAGAGCATTAAAGAATTCAGAGAACTCAATCTTACGTGGCGAGAGTACGTATCCGGCATAGATGTGGATTCTCCCGATAGAGAACCAGTCGTTGTATTCACATCAATGTACAAGGTTGAATCTGCCGATGCGTGGTTTGAAGAGGACTTTGTAGATCTTGATGCCTTTGTACAGGACGTTACTTCTTCTTTGCTTCAGGAGCAGGCGATTTAATATTTTAGGCAGGAGGTGATAAATAATGAGATTAATAGATGCAGATAGATTAGAAGCCCATATTCATCGTAATGGTGTTATACCATATGATGAACTTGCACCTGATGTAGATATGGAAACTATTATTGGTTTGGGTATAGAGGATACCATACGTAGAATCATTGATGAGCAACCTACTGTATTTCCTCTATTCTCCGGTAGATCCTCCGGTAAAAAGTTGGTTTCTGAGTATTTGGCTATGTGTCATATCTTAGATGATTACGGTCTAAACAGCATTGACCCTGTGGATACTTTAAGATTTGTGTTAGAGCAGTATCAGAAGGTTATCTGTGAGTGTACAGGCTGCCAGCTCAGTAAACTATCCTATGATGCTTCTACGGTAATATCCGCTATTTGCGATAAGTGTACTGAGGGACAACAATTAGAAACGGAGGATAAGGATGTATGAATACTATGGATACTAATTACCTAACTTGGGAACAATACTTTATGGCAATCGCTATGGTATCATCTCAAAGAAGTAAGGATCCCAATACCAAAGTAGGTGCTTGTATAGTAAACCCGGATAACAAGATAGTCGGCATCGGCTACAATGGTATGCCTATCGGTTGTGATGACAAGGTAATGCCTTGGGAAAGATCCGCTGAATCTCAGCTTGATACAAAATACCCCTTTGTGGTTCATTCAGAACTGAATGCCATATTAAATAGTATAAAGGACCTTCACGGTTGCACTCTATATGTTACACTCTTCCCTTGTAATGAATGTGCAAAAGCTATCATTCAATCCGGAATCAAGAAAGTAATCTACTATGAGAACAAATACCCGGATTCCGATAGCGTGAAAGCCGCTGAAATACTTTTTAGAGTGGCTAAAATCCAAGTTGAACCATATAACAAGGGTGATGCGATATTAGCATTCGCTCCACTATGATTAATGATGATGTCAATTTCATATCAATTAGATATGGGGTTGACATCATTTCTTTTATATGATATAATGACTGTGGGGGTGAGTATATGGCAGGTGGTAAGCTGGCAGACAATAACACACGTTATAGTCTTACGATTCCTAAAGACTTAAAGACTCAGTTGGAGATGCTTGCAGAAAAGCAGAACCGTAGTCTTAATAACCTTATAGTAACTATTTTGAAGAACTATGTATCTGATAGTGCTCAGGAGGGATAAGGTCAATGAGTAAACGTGTATATAAGTTGATATGTGGTATTTGCGGAAAGTCTTATGATTCTAAAAGTCCTAAGCGTAAAATCTGCTATGATGATCACTATCAAACCTGCCCGGATTGTGGCACTAACGTAGTTTGGAATTCTCTCAATCCTTTTTACGGCTGTAAATCTTGTAATCAAAAACGTGCCGTTATTAAGAGAAGGGCGACTCTTTTGGAACGTTATGGTGTAACAGATGTATTCAAGTCTGAAGAGTTTAAGGCTAAATCCGTGAAAACTTCATTGGAGAGATATGGAGTATCTAATCCTAATAAATCACCGGAAATACGTAATAAAATCAAGGCTACGTGTTTAGAACGCTATGGTGTTGATAGTCCGATGAAAGTACCTGAGATAATCCAAAAGGTTCAAAATAAACGATCAGGGCAACAGGAACAGATAGCTTGTAAGCAGAAGATGACTATGTTAGATAGATACGGTGTGCTAAATCCTATGGATGTACCTGAATTTGTAGATAAGATAGCTGATACTATGACTGAGCGGTATGGTGTAAAATCAGCAGTTATGGTCCCTGAGTTTAAGGAAAAGCTAAAAGCTACGAATCGTGAACGTTACGGTGTTGATTATTATGTGCAAACATCAAAATGCCGGGAGAGTCAGCAAGGTGCTATATCTAAAACTAATACAGAGTTTGGGAGTATGCTTGAAAGCTTAGGTTATAACGTGACCTACGAATATCCCATAGGTACTAAGTCTTATGATATTGCTCTTTTAGATAAGAAGATACTTATAGAATTGGATCCATCCTATACACACAATTCAGCTAAGAACCACTGGAGTGATAATGGCATTGATAAGAATTATCACGCAGAGAAAACAGCTATAGCAGAATCAAATGGGTTCAGATGTATCCACGTATTTGACTGGGATTCAGAAATAGCTATACTCCGATTACTTAGCAACCGGGATGTGGTTTATGCACGAAACTGTAGTATATCTGAGGTGTCTGTGGATGATGCTAATGCATTTATCAACAGTAATCACATTCAGGGCAGTTGTAGAGGAACTATATATGCCGTAGGGTTATTCAGCCACGGAGCTCTTGTTCAAGTTATGACTTTCGGCAAACCCCGGTATAACAAATCTTATAGTTGGGAACTTTTAAGATTGTGTACTGCTTGTGGTGTGCAGGTTGTAGGTGGAGCAAGTAAACTATTTAAGTATTGTGTTACTAACTACAATCTTAATAATATCATATCTTATTGTGATAGAGCTAAGTTTACAGGTAGAGTCTATGAACAGATAGGTATGACATATCAATACACATCAACTCCTAACGTGCATTGGAGTAAGCGACACGATCATATTTCAGGATCATTACTCAGACAACGTGGCTATGACCAGCTGTTTAATGCTAATTACGGTAAAGGTACATCAAATGATGAACTGATGTTACAAAACGGTTGGCTTCCCGTTTATGATTGTGGTCAGGCTGTGTATACATATAAAGCAAACAATGGTTCATCAGATATGCCGATTGAGATATTGGATTATGATGATCTATTGAAGCAACGTGAGGAACGTAAAAAAGTAAAGAATTGTGCATATTGTGGGAAAGAGTTCAGACCTAACTCATCACGTCAGATATATTGTGCCGGTCCACATTATCAGACCTGTCCGGTTTGTGGTAAGTCTGTATTAGTGACAAACAATGATAAATTAAAGCATCTACCTACAGCTTGTTCATATGCTTGCCGACAAGTAAGGATTCAGCAGACCTGTTTAGATAAGTACGGTGTCAATGCTCCGGGTGCTATACCCAGTGATATGAAGATGCCATATACCAGACATAAGAAAGATACATAATTCGTCAGAATAAGAATCAACCTTATATATAGATAATATTAGTCGAATCTGCGATTTTCGCAAAATTATCTATAAGTGAGGTTGATTTTTTATGTTCACACCTTTGGCTATGGGTACTAATCATATGCTTGGAATAGACAACTATGTACCACTTACGGTAAATAACTTTGAAGTTCGTGTATTCAATATGGATGGTACTACACCGACTGAGTTCTCCGATGCGCTTACACTTTCCACAGATGAGGTAGGTAACATTCAGGAGGATCAGGACACAATTGTTGTACACTACGGCAACGGTGTTATCAAGTTCCCCTCTAAGGTAACATTCTCCGATGTTGAGTGGACCTTGAACTGCTTCTGTGCTCCAAACGTAGCAGAGCAGTTGAGAGCTTGGCGTAGACAGGTATTCGATCCGGAGACTGAGAAGATGGGTCTGCCCTCTGAGTATATGAAGAATGTATACTTCATCAGATATGATGGTCAGGGTAACATCAAGGACCTCATCAAGTGTCCCGGTACTTGGATCGGTGCTCTTGACAACGGAGCTATGAATCAGCAGGGTGGAGAAGTTGTTAAGCTCAGAGTACCTTTCATTATCTCCAAGGCTATCTATATGAAGCCGGAAGATCTTGTATGATGTGAGATTTGATGAAAAGATACATTATGGCTGCTAAATCCGATGTTGATAGGAAACTTGTAGCTATTGCTAAGAAGTATCTTGTTGGTATGCAGAGTCGTTCAGATCTCAAAGCACATAATTCTGATTCTGAGGATTTCATTGATGTAGCAGTATGGGAGCTGGAATCAGCTCTGCGTGCTGCATATGAGCTTGGTAAATCTGAAATTTGATATTATTTTGATATGAGGTGAATATTATTATTATGAAAATTACACGTAGACCAAGTAGTAAGGTAATGGCTGCTGTTGGTGGTGCTAATAGCACAGGAAAGTTTAAGTGGGAAACTACAAGAACTGCCAATACCGCTAAACAGTATGGTATATATGATAACTTACTCAAGTTTTCAAATGCACTTGTGCAGAACGAATATATTGTTGATGTAGACTTTGATATAGATAACATCTTTGAGGATGCACCGTTAAATTCTTATATATGTGTACTTGTACAGTATTCCGAGGATGTAGATTGGAAAACATTTTCACCATACAAAGATGTGAAACCTTATGTGTTGAGAGTTGCTGGTGACTTTGGTTTGAGACGTACTGAGGATCGTATTGAAGATTATGGAACTTGGATGTATTTTGTGCTTAAAGGTGCAGCTAACAGCTTGTATGTAGCGGATGGATCCGTGGATATTGATGCTGCTTGCGGTAAGAGGTCTATTAAATCTTCAAGAAGAAAGCCTGTAAAGGCATCACAATCATCTATGATGGTAGTATTCCAATCTTTTCTTAGTAAAGTGGATAAGGAAGTATCCGATGCACTGTACCAGTATGGTGATGCCCGATGGGATGTAAAGGGTACAATGAGCTCCGGTGATGGTTCATATTGGTTTGAACTTAACCTTTGGTGCGATGGTGAAGAAGCCGGTACCGTTAATATAGAAGTTAATGGTGACACGTATAGTACAAGTACAGATGCCTATGTTGTTTCAACAGATGATTCAGATACTATTCAGGATGAGGGTAATTCCTTTGATGATATCTATGATACCTGCGTGAGCGAACTTATAAGACTTGCAGAGGATTATGAGAACTTTGTTCGCACAGACTATTGATTACAATGGTAAACTCCATTGATAATACATCCTTTCTATGCACAGATGAGCACATAGGCAATAGCTTGTGTGCTCATTTGCTTTATTCAACCTTTAATATAGATGTGAGGTGATATGTATGTATATCAGAGCCAATACTAACGGAAATAATGTATTTGATATAAATGATACACACGTAGGGTATTATAATAACTTTCTGAATCCGAAGGACTTGGAGTATATGCAGAAAACGAAGAATAGAACCGGGGAGATAGTGATGATGACTCCGGAAGAATACTATGATGCCTGCGGTGAAGTGTTCGGTAAATCATCATCTGAGCTCAAATATGAGCGGAGTTCTAATGCTGACACTATATTAAAGTATACTATGGATATGCTCAAGGGTGATGTGTTCCCTCTACCATATGTCAACTATGCGGATAAGTCTCAGGAAGGTCTGCATAGAATGATGGCTGCCGGAGATGCCTTTGGTTGGGATGAAGAATTCCCGGTATTAGTGGTAAGACCATATGATTATGATAGGTATGAGCGTGATAAACTGTTTGCGGATATGCGTGAGTTTGAGCGTTTTGATTTTAAGCAGGTAATCCAATCAGCCGTTGATGATCTGTCAATCTGGGATTCTGAACCCCCACCGGATATATTATCTCAGCTCAATAAGACAATAGTTGAGAAAGCATCTGATGAATACAATGTAGCTATAACGGTAGATGTAGAGTGCAAAGATGTAGGTAATGGAATAAAGGTGTTCATATACCTTACATCGTATAATGGCCTTGAAGAAGATAGGCATTCTTATTCTACTGCGACAATTTGGCTGGATGATATGTTCGACTTGTCAGATCCTACATTTGAAGCTGATGATTATTATTGATATATTACTGCATATAATAAGAGCGTATAGGTTTATTACAGCCTATACGCTTTTTTGCATTACAATCGTTATAATAACCAGATAGATATTTCATTTTTGTGCAACATTACATATTGACAAATATGGGTACGGTAGTATATAATAAGATTATGGAAAACCTAAGACAGCCGAAAGGCAAGGAGGTACATATGAAGAAGTTTTGCGTAGAATACTATGAGGATCAGAAGATTATCCATAAAGAGTACAGTAGTGCATATCACTTCACTAACCTGTTACTCAAGCTTGGGTTCAAGAACATTCACAGTCTGTACATCAATGGTGATAGAGTAGATAGCTCACCTGAGAATGTGTATAAGGTGTGCAGACGGTATCTGAGATAAGGGGGTGTTAATATGTTGCATATCGTGTTTGAGTATCGTGATGCTTATATCAATGGTGGTTGGAACAGATAGGAGTGTACAATGTCAAGCGTAAGAGAGTGCATAGAGATCTATGGACTCGGCGTAGACTGTGAGTACCGTATCATATCAGTAGAGGAGGTTTGAGTATGTCTGATCAGATGAATGTAAAAGACCTTTCCACATATACCTGTGGAAGAAAGAGTAGATCAAAGGTTGTACCTATTGAGAACAGTACACACGTTCATAGTCCAATCTCTGATGACCTCAGAGCAGAAGCCCGGAAGTATGCATATCATTACGTTGATACAGTACCAATTAACGTGGATCTGATGCTTGGCTTTGCTACAAAGTTCTACAAGATGAGTGCCTTATGGGTCGAAATCATACTGTACCTGCATCAGAACAACGGAGTATATATCGGTAATTACTCTGATTTTACGGTGGCATTGGGTAGGAATCCCGGACCTAAAGGGTCTACTCCTAACATTCGTAAGTGTTGTATCGAATTGATGGAGCGTAGCATAATATCCATAGAGTTCACGGACAGCGGTAGACCTAAGCTGATAAAGCTCAATTCGGACTGGATGTCTAAGATTTGACTAATAACCTTATATAAAGGTGAGTACAAGTGATGTGCTCACCTTATTTTATTCTGAAACTTTCGGAGGGTATTAGTTATGTTATCAGAGAAAACAGCACTTCTATCAAAGGGTATCTATGCAGACATTCCCGATGTTATCACATTGAAGTCAATTCCGACATCATCTGAATTGGAGTTTGTCGGAAGTGAAGATTTCGACAAAACAATGCTCGATGTGATATTTCCACAGGCAATCGAAGAGAAGTTTGATTACTACAATCTTCTTGAGATTGATTATCAGTGGATATGCCGCTGTCTCAGAATGTTGAACTACGGTCCGTATTACACCACCAATTCAGTGTTCTGCGGCAATTGTCAGCAGATCTCATACGGTGAGTATCAAGTTGACCTGAGAACGGTAAATGTAATACCTCTTCCGGAGGATTACAAGAATGAGGTTACTATAAACCGGGATGAGTTCATAGATTTCAATGGTGATATTAAGCTCAGGCTGCTCACAATGCGTGAGACTTTAGCCGCATATAATGACAATGCATTCAAGATGCGTAACGGTGAAGTCAATAGGGAGCTTGCACGTATATGCTACGCTGTTACTCAGTTCGGAGCAGACAAGGGGATGACCCCTATAGATGTTAAGGCTAAGATTCAGAATAGGCTCAGTTCTGCTGACTACATCGTTCTCAAAGACACCGTTATGAAGCTTACCGACTATGGTCTTAGAGCTGGTGGTACAACGAAGTGTCCGAAGTGCGGTGGAGATGCATCATACATTGCACTTGTTGATGATAAGTTTTTTCGTCCGACCGTGGGAAATCTCAGGGCGTGGAGAGCTGATAGAAGTAGAGGGGAAGAAAAGAACCCCACAGGAGATAAGACAAAGACTGTATGAGAATATCATAGATGAGACATTGTTTATCTCCAGAGCATCGGAAGGTGCTGTATCTGCTGAATGGTTAATGCAACAGCCTATCTTCATCCGGAAGAAGTATGTTGAGTCATTTACCAAGGAGCTCAAAGAACGAGAAGCTAAGTTGAATAAGATGCGTAAATAAATTAATCAGCAGGAGGTTTATACAACAAATGAACCTCCTGTTCTTACAGAAATACATAGGAAGTGATATATATGCCGGATGATTTCAACAATGTTAATAATAGTAATACAGGTGCGGATATACTATCACATCTTATAAACCAGACACAGGATACTGCACAAACCCTTAAAGGTATAGAATCTCTGCTGAAACAAGTTGTTGGTGGAGCTAATAGGACATCTGCTTCAAATGCGAGAAATCGAGGGTACAGTAGTGATACACAAAGATACTTCCAAAGTCCTCACAATATGCAGGACAACCGGAATCAGCGTTCTTTTGGAAGAACTGTAGTTGATTCATTTGCCAATGAGTTGTTTGGTAAAGATGTAGTTAATGCATTCAATAAGCAAATAGATGATGCTGTAAAGGAAGCAAGCAGATCAGCTTCCGAAGATATAGCGAAGATGGGGTCGCAGTTAGGTCAGGCAGCATTTAAGCAGTTTGCATCTACTGAGTTCGGTAAAGGGCTCACATCTGCGATTCGTGAGGGTGTACAACGTGCAAACCAACAAGGTGGTCCGCTTCATACAGAACCATCTATGCCTGATGTATATGAAGATTTAGCTAAGAGCGCAGCAAGGACAACTAATACATTTAATAGTATGCGCCGTAATGCTAACAATGCATCGAGCTCAGTATCGCAGTTTACATCACAGATAAATTCCCTTGGTCCGATGTTTGAGCAGTCAGCATCTGCCTTGAATCTGC
>Ga0326511_10003490_pt1 | contig 12661 bp, 6 predicted proteins | sample 0_2496_0518_D_FD_203701 | JGI IMG/M metagenome (GOLD analysis project Ga0326511, IMG submission 203701) | Bovine rumen microbial communities from UC Davis, California, United States - 0_2496_0518 | ecosystem: Host-associated > Mammals > Digestive system > Stomach > Rumen | place: USA: California...
TATGAGTTTCTCTCCACCAAGTTTAATCTCTATCAGTGCGTATGTGCCATTTCGGCGGTGCAGCACAGTGCTATTCTCAATTTATACATTTCTCTTATATTTGCAGTTTCAGCAGCAAAATTACTGATTCATATCGAATTATGCAAATATTTTACCAGTTTTCGGTCGTTTGTAGAGATTTCGTTCGGTCGTTTGTGGCGATTTTGTTCGGTCGTTTGTGAAGGTTTCGTTCGGTCATTTGTGGAGGTTTTGTTCGGTCGTTTGTGGAAATTTCGCCAAAAACATGGCGTTTTCATTGATTTCACGTTGCGTTTTCATTCATATCACGTTGCGATTCCATTGATATCGTTTCATAGTTTTCAATGGAATCGCAACGTGATATGAATGAAATCTCAATGTGATTTCACTGAAACGGCCAGAACAGTGCTCAGAATTATTTCACCATCCATTCGTAGAGTCCTGCTGAGTGGTCTTTGGGCAGGACGATCTCTAAGCGGAGGGCTTTGGTCTTTACGGGGTCGAAGCTGACGGTGCAGGCCGCCCCCTTTTCCGTGGGGTAGCCGCTGGCTCCGCTTACGGGTAGCCACTGTCCCTGCGCGTCTTTGAAGAGGATTCGCCAGGACTGAGGCACACGGCATCCGCCCCACGGGCCGTCGTCATACCAGTAGACAGTGGCACTCTGCACGGTAGCTTCGTCCTGAAACTCGTAGCCAATCCACTCTGTGGTGCCTTTCTTGGGCCACCAGTGGGTGTATGGTATGGAACGGTCGTTCTCGTCCTTTGGCAGTAGGCGGTCGTTGACTGATGCGAGGGCAGGCATCTTTGACGACGATGTCGCCTTGCTCTCCGAAGCCAGTGTCGAGGGCAGTGTGGGATTGGTGGCTTTCAGGTCTTGCGGGAGCCATACGCGCATCTTTCCACTTCCGCGATGGCACCATGAATAGTAAGGAATGAGTGTCAGTGTGCGGTCGGCAGTCACCAGCTTGCCCTGTTTGCTGAAGTTCAGCGTCTGAGCGTCGGTGGTGAGGGTCATGATGGGGTAGGTCTCTCCACTATTCACTTTTAACTTTTCACTCTTCACTTGGAAGACAGGCTCCTGATTGACAAGCACTCCCATGATGTCGAAGTCGTTGTCCGGATGTTCTGCACAGTAGACCAGCGGTCCGCGCTCCACGCTGATCATGCCACGGTCGGCCTCCACCCTGTTGCTTGCTCGGACAGTGCGAGGCTCCATGTCGAAGTGAACCTGCACCTTGTCGCCTTTCTTCCATTTGCGGTCGATGGTGAGGTAGCCGTCGGCATCGGGGGTGACGGCAATCAAGTCGCCGTTTACGCTGCACGTGGCAGCGAGGTGCTTGCCGTCGGTGTACTCATAGAGCCGACTGGGTACAGGCTGCCCTTTCACCCATCCGGGTATGCGAATCTTCATGGCAAACTCTCCGGCACTGTTCTTGTCAATGGTGATGGCGATGTCGCCGTCCCAGGGGTAGTTGGTCTGCTGGCTCAGTACTACTTTCTTCTTGCCTACGGTCAGCGTAGAGCTGTTAGACAGGAAGAGGTTCACGTAGACAGCACGGTCTTTCACTGCATAGACATAGCCAGGCAGTGAGGGAATGAAGCGGCAGATGTTGCTTGGACAGCAGGCGCAACCGAACCAGGGCTGACGCTGGTGCTGCCCCATCGACTCCAAGGGGTTGGGGTAGAAGAAGCCGTTGCCTTCGAGCGATACGCCCGAGATCAATCCGTTATAGAGCGTTCGCTCCAGCACATCGTAGTATTTCGACTCGCCATGCAGCAGGAACAGGCGGTAGTTCACGTAGACGTTGCCGATGGCGGCACAAGTCTCGCAGTAGGCACTCATGTTGGGCAGTTCGTAGTTCTTGCCGAAGGCCTCGCCGTTGGCCGTTGCCCCAATGCCGCCGGTGATGTAGAGCTTCTTCGAGACGATGTTGTCCCAGATGCGGTCGATGGCTCTGACGTAGCCCTCGTCGCCGGTCAGAGCGGCCACATCGGCCATACCGGCATACATGTAGGCGGCACGCACGGCATGGCCCACGGCCTCGTCTTGCTCTACAACGGGCTTGTGGGCCTGCGAGTAGTCATGAACGATGGTGGTCTTTCCGCGATAGTCGAGCAGGAATTTGGCAAAGTCCAGATAGCGTTTCTCGCCCGTGGCCAGATAGAGGCGTGCCATCGCCATCTCGGCAATCTGGTGGCCCGGCACCACGCACATCTGTCCGGGGTTGGGTCCCACCTCCTTGCAGGCCACGTCGGCATAGCGGCAGGCAATGTCGAGGAACTTGCGCTTGCCAGTGGCCTGCCAATAGGCCACAGCTCCTTCGACCATGTGGCCGAGGTTGTAGAGCTCGTGGGAGAGGTCTTCCTCTTTCACCCACCGGCGGTTGCCAGCCCAGTGGTGTGGTTCGGCGGGGTTCTGCGTGCGTGCGGTGTAAAGGTAGCCGTCGGGTTCCTGTGCCGAGGCTATGATGTCGATGACCGAGTCACAGTAGGCCTCCAGTCGTTTGTCGGGATAGGTCTGCAGGATGTAGGCGGCTCCCTCCAGTGTCTTGTAGGGGTCGGTATCGTCGAACGAGTATCCCACGCCGTTTACCTTGAACACCTTCGACGGGTCTTTCAGGTGGGCGGCAGCGTTCTGGAAGTTCTTGTAGCGTCCTTCGCTCTCGCACTTTGAGAAAGCCAGGGGTATCGTGACGTTGCGCGATGCCTCAAGCCGCTGCCCCCAGAAGGTGCCGGGAGCCACCTTGACAGCCGTAAAGGGTACTGGCGAGATAGGATAGCCGCTCGTCTGTTTCGTCTTTTCTGCTGAGGCCGGCAGCAGTGTCAGTGCTGCAAGTGCCAGAGTGGTGAGTCGTTTCATTTGTGCTGATGTTCTTTATGTTTTTCAGTGATTACTTCCTTCAGTTGCCTTGTGGCTCGCTCAATCATGTCCTTCGTGCCGCTGCCGTCGCTCACGTAGCGTACCACCATGGTGGCATAGCCTATGGCGCGATTGGCCTTCGCGTTGTCGGAAGGCAGCTCCTTGGCTTTCTCCAGAAGCTGCATCAGTTCGTCCATGTCCTCCAGTTCCGGCAGGTTGCCGGGGCGCATGGTGTTGATGGCAATGTTCAAGCGGCCTGCTACCTTGTCGATCTCCTCCTGCGAATACTTCCCTTCCGGGGCATCCATGTGTTTCCGGCAGTCATCGTAGAGTGCTTCCATGCGCTGGTAGCCGTTCTTTGCCCAAGGGGCGTATTCCGGCACTTTGGTCGTCAGCGCGTCCCATGCCTTCTGCTCTCTGATGCGGCTTTGGGCAATGAGCAGCAGCTCGCGCAGCTGTGACTTGTCAACGGGTGAACCGTTGGGCACACTGGCGGTGGATGCGGTGGGGGGTGTCGGTAGGTTCATGCGGAAGTAGTGGGTGAGGTGCTTGTCGCCGTCGTAGTCGGGCAGGAAGGCGAGTGTCTTCAGCTTTTCAGCCTCGGCTTCGGGGCTGCCACTGGCAGTGAATAGCGTGAAGAATGAAGAATCTTTCCCGTTGTTCAGGTAGTCGGCCATGGGCTTTGCCGTGATGTTGCTCAGGTCGGGAGCCACATCGACTGTGGCCTCGTCCCAGCTCTTGATGCCTGTGGCGGCCATGACCAGCGGTCCGTACATGAATGCGCCTGTCCAAAGTGGGGCATATTCCGTCTTGCCGCCCTTCTCGTAAGCAGGTGATTGTTCCATCTTGTCGGGTCCGAAGTCAATGTGTTTGGTAAAGGGCATGATGACCTCCACCACGTCGTCCTCGCTCCACTGGCGTGACGGTATCTCTACATAGCTTGATGGCTGGAAGTGTCTGGCTATGCTGCGGCCGTTGAGCTTCACGTCGAATCCTTCGGTGGCCCAGTAGGGGACGCGCAGTTTCATGGTGAATTTAGCCGGGAATTGAGCGTTGAGGGCAGAGGGAGATTGTTGAATGCGGATGGTAGACTTCTCGGCGGGCCACTGGCACTCCTGCTTCACGACTACGCCCATGTCTTTCCAGTAGGCTGTCGTGGGCAGATAGAGTGCCACCCAGATGGCAGGCTCCTCTTTGTTGCCTTCGGCAGCGGGATTGGTGACGAAGTAGGCGGCTTCCTGATATTTCACGTGGTTCTCAGCTCCCGTGCCGCCGCAGCATGTGGACTGCGGAGTTTCGTTGCCCCATGGCTTCGAGGCATCGAGCCCTACGGCATATTGGTAGACAGTGGCATACCGTGTAGGATTCAGCGAACCCACAATCTGGTTGTAGAGCACTCGCTCATAGTAGTCCATGTATCGGGCATCGTCGGGGTTGAAGCAGTTCAGGTCCTTGGTCAGCTTGGCCAGGTTGTAGGCACAGCAGGTCTCGTTGATGGTGGGTTCTGGGTGCAGGTCGCGCCCTCCCCAGCTGGTAACGTTCATGCACATGCTGGTAATCTGGGAGTACGGCTGTCGGAACATCTCGCCGTTGCCCACGCCGCCCATGGCATAGCGGTATCGCCCCTGCACCATGCTCCAGAAGTTCTGCGCCACGTTGTAGTAATAGGGATTGTTGTTGTTGCGGAAGGAGCGCAGTGCGCCGGTCACCATCGGTATGTGCTGGTTGGCATGTCGGGTGCGTATGGCATCGATATTCCGTGCCAGCGGATCGAAGAATGCCGGACTGTCGAAGTAGTTGGCAGCCTCGGCCAGCCGTGCTTTCTCTTCATGCGTGCCGGTCATCTCGGCCAGTCGGGACAGTGATTCGGCCATGCCGCCCACCTCGCCGGCTATGTACATGTTCCACATCTCATGTCGGTTGCCGGGCTTGGCTCGCCTCTCCTGCTGTGTGCCGTCGCTTTTGACGAAGGTTCGGTAGTGCAGCCGGTTCCACACCCACAGCCCCATGTCCTTGGCTGTGAGGAGTGCTTTTGCCGCCACCTCTTTGTCGTCAATATAAGTGGCGATGTCTATGAGTCCGGCCAGCTGCTTATGCACGGAGTAGTAGGGTGCCCACACCCAGTCCTCGTTGTTGTAGGCCCGGTACATCTCGATGAGGGCGCAGTGCTGTGCAGGGATGGCGTTCAGATAGCCGTATCCGTACTTGCGGCAGTCTTTCTTGAAGCGGTCGAAGTCGGCCCAAGTGCCTTTCATCTGTTTCAGTTCTTCCTCAGGTGCGAAGTCGCGTGCCTCCCAGTAACGCCCCAGACGGTCGTCCCACACGAAGGTGAGTTCCTGGCAGTGTCGCAGTTCATTGACCATTGTCTTGATGTTGGAGCGCAATATGTCTTTCTTGTTCGGGTCCTGGCAACTGGCAAAGGCAAATGCCAGGGCTGACATGTAGTGGCCTGAGCCATGTCCCTTGAGCTTGGTGGTGGGCGAGTCCCATCCGTCGGCTTCGGGGTAGCCCTCGGTCGGCAGTCCGTAGGTGTCGCGATAGTTGTAGAGCTGTTGTTTCACTGGCAGGCTGATAAGCCGGTCGATGTCCAGCTGGCAGTTGGATGTCAACCTGTTGCTGCCTTCCAGCCTGACCTGGTCAATAGGCAATGTTTCGGCTACGGGGATGTTTGACGGTGCGGTGAAGGCTCCTTCCACCACCCTTACCTGTGCCGAGACGGGATAGCCGTTGGGCGTGCTGTTGTCGCCTGTGATGAATCCGCGCACTTTGTAGGCTGTTCCGGGCGGATTCATTTCGGGATTGGCTTCAGCCGCCTCGGTTGCCTCCGATGCGTTCAGCCATCTCACCTGTCGGTATTCCCCCTTTCCGTCGCTGTATTCCACCCATAGCCGATAGGGCAGCCGTGGGGCATTGCCCGCAGGGACTTCCACGCTGACCGTTTCCACACTCTTCACCGTCCGGCAGTCTTGTGCCTTCGGCGAGACCGTCAGTGCTGTAGCTATCAAAAAGGTAAGGAGGAGTCTTTTCATGCTATTCTTCCTTCACGATGAGCGCGGTGGCATAAGCGGATATGCCTTCTTCGCGGCCGGTGAATCCGAGTCGCTCGGTGGTAGTGGCCTTGATGGAAATGTCGTCCTCGTCGCAGCCGATGATGGCGGCCATGCAGGATTTCATCTCAGGGATGTGGGGATTCATCTTCGGACGCTCTGCACAGATGGTGGCATCGATGTTGCCGAGCCGGTAGCCCTTGGTGGCTATGAGGTCGACGGTCTTTGCGAGGATGATCTTGCTGTCCATGCCGTCGGTCTCGGCGGCGGTGTCGGGGAAGTGATAGCCTATGTCGCGCATGTTGGCGGCACCGAGCAGGGCATCGCAGATGGCATGGATGAGCACGTCGGCATCGCTGTGGCCCAAGAGACCTTTGCTATGCTCCAAACGTATGCCGCCCATCCACAAGTCTCGACCTTCTACTAATTGATGAACGTCGAAACCGAAGCCAATGCGGAACCCACCCCCTGCCCCTCCCCAGGGGAGGGGAGAGACCCACCCCCTAACCCCTCCCGAGGGGAGGGGAGATGATATAGACTTTCTATTATTTATAGGTGTAGTGGAGTTAGTGTTGCTATGGGGATTATTATATACAGCATGGGGACTGTCATATATGGCATGGGGATTATTATATACATTGGTATTGTCATAAATGGCATTGGCGATTTCTTCCAGAACATTGTCTATATCGCATAGAACTTCTTCGTTCGTGAAGCGAATGACCGTATAGCCTATCTGGTTAAGGTATTCCGTTCGTTCGGCATCTTTCTCTTTTTGTTCTTCTTCAAAATGATACCCCCCGTCTATCTCTATGATGATTTGTTCTTTCAACGAAACGAAATCGGGTATATAACCAAATACGGGATGCTGTCTCCGAAAATGAACTCCCATTTGGTTTCCTGAAAGATAGTTCCACAAAACAGATTCAGCTTCTGTAGGATTTTTCCTCATTTCACGAGCTTTCTCCAATAATAACTGATAAGTAGAAGCATCAGTTGTTTCGTATCTATAATTCATAAGCTTTTTATATCTATCCAATCTCCCCTCCCCTGGGGAGGGGTTAGGGGGTGGGTGTCATGGGTGTTGTGGGTGTTCCTATTTCTTAACTCCCCTCCCCTGGGGAGGGGTTAGGGGGTGGGTGTCATGGGTGTTGTGGGTATTCCTATTTCTTAAAGAGATCGCGGATGCCGTCGAAGTCGAAGGCGAGTGAGAAGCGGAGGGTGCGGTCGAGCGGATTGTTCTGGGCAGTGGATATGACGTAGCCCACGTCGAGCGAGAAGACGCTCATGCGGAATCCGCCGCCTACGGTGAAGTATTTACGGTTGCCTTTTGCCTCTGCCTCATGGTGATAGCCGGCACGCAAGGTGAACTTGTCGTTATAGCAGTATTCGGCACCTACGCTCCACTGCACTTCCTGCATCTCTTCCTTGAAGCCGCCGGGGGCATCGCTGAAGCTCTTGAATATGCCGCTGATGCTCGACACGTCGGAGTACTGCCGGCGCACGCGGTCCTGATAGTCGCTGTTGTTCTCGTCGGGTTCCTGCACTGGCACGGTAGGTACCATGAGCTTGTTGGCATCGGCAGCAATAGTGAAGCGGTTCCACTCGTTGATGGGAATCATGAGCGAGGCTCCCAGACGCAGGTTGGCTGGCAGGAACTGGCTTTCCTCGTCGCCGTAGTAGGAAATCTTACTGCCGATGTTGGTGGCCGCCAGACCCAGGCCTAACTGGCACTCGCGGTTGCCCAGCATGATGTAGTTGTTGTAGTACATGCCTATGTCGGCAGCGAAGGCCGATGCCGGCTTGGAGTCTTCTGAGTATTCGTAGCGCAGGTCGCTGTAAATCCAGCGGATGGCAACACCCAGTGAGAAGGTCTCGCTCAGCATGCGCGAATAGCCCACGTCGATGGCCATCTCATAGGGCTTCACGGTCATCGAGGCATCTTCGGCATTGATGTCGGTGTAGACTTCGCCTAAGGAGAAGTAGCGCAGCGAAGCCGACAGCGCGCCGTAGTCGCCTATGCGGTAGTAGCCTGCCACGTAGGCCAGGTCGATGTCGCTGACCAGTCGCCGGAGCCACGGTGTGTAGTTGAGTGACAGGCCGGCGCGGCTGATGCAGAACGGATATTTGGCCAGGTTCCATGCCTGTGAGTTCACGTCGGGGTCGGTGGCAGCACCCACGTCGCCCAGTCCGGCCGAGCGGGCATCGGGGGCGATGGTCTGCGAGATGACGGCATGCTCAACAGGGTTGTACACGGTTGTCTTATAGTTGTCATCGGCGAGGGCTGACTGTACTGTCAGACCTGCGATGAGCAACGAAAGGAAAAGCGTTTTCTTCTTATTCATCACTTTATAAGAACGCGCGTCGGGTTCAATTATTGCCTATGATGATAAGTTTCTGAGCTGCTGAGGCTTCTGTGCTGCCGTTCGAACTGACGAGCACGCGGTAGAGATAGAGTCCGGTGTGCAGGCGGCTTCCGCTGTTGACGTTCAGGTCCCAGTCCACGTAGTAGGTCTCGTCGGAGGGTATGCCTTTCTCGCTCTTGCGCCAGAGTATGCGTCCGGAGGTATCGAATATTTCGAGTGTCACGTCCATCTCACTGCCTATCCTGTCGTGAGTGATGAGGAAGCGGGTGCTGGTTCGTGCCGGATTCTTCACGCAGACAATGTTCAGCAGCTTGGGTTCCAGTTGTGGGTCGACCTCAAACTGCAGCTCGGCAGTCGACGAGTTGTTCAGTATGTCCCATGCGCGAACCATGAGCTTGTGGTGGCCTTCTTCCAGTTCTGGTATGCTGAAGCCCACTGTTCCGCTGCAGAAGTCGCCGAAGTTGTACTGGAAATAGCTGTTCAGCACGTAGGTCTTCGCCATGTCGTTGTCGATGATGAGCTCCAGGTCGTGTCCGATGCCGCTGCCCGCCACGTTGATGCCGTCGCGGTCGAAAAGCTCTGCATAGAAATAAGGTGTGGCATTCACTGTTCCGCCGTTTTCGAACGTTCGGTCGTTCAGGTAGCAATAGATGGAGGGTCCTGTGTCGTCGAGTCCTATCTCGCCGGAGCCGTTCATGACGAAGTTCTCCTCTACGCCGTGAGAAATGAGCGTCTTCTCATTGTTGATGGCAAAGATGAGCAGCTGTCCTGACTCATCGCTGTAGCTGATGTCGCGCGGCACAGCGAAGGTGATGGCGAAGTGTCCGTTGCACACGCTGTCGTTGCCGCTGTAGATGGTGCTGGGTCGGTCGGTGTAGGTCATGGCCGTTGAGGTGCTGTTCTTCTTGCAGGTGATGATTTCCTCCACGTCTCTTACGATGATGGTGGCCACGCCGTTGAAGTCGGCTTGTCCGTCGATGTGTCCTTTCACTACTACGCGCGAGCCTGAGTTGAGCTGTATGGGTTCGTCAGCGTTCACTGCCACACCGTTGATGGTGTCGACGATGGCTTTGATGGTGGGGGCAGCCAGCTTGAGTGCCGGGTCGCCTAAGAAGGTGTAGTTCAGCTTGTTCACCGTGCGGTCGGCACCGCCTTCCACCAGTTCGCACTTGGCGCGTCGCACAGCCTCGGCCATGGTGACGTAGGTGCCGTCGTCCTGTTTGGTGAACAGTTGTTTTGTGAAGGCTCTGTTGATGGCGAGGTTGCGCTCCATGAACACGGTGCGCGTGGTGCCGAAGAATGCGATGGAGCCGCCTTTCTTGTTGAATATCGACTTCTCGCCGATGTTGTCTATATGGGTGTCGAAGGGCATTACGTCGCAGGAAGCGGTGACCCAGAGCGGCAGTTTCATGGATGTGGCCTCTCCGAAGTCCTCCAGCTTCAGCACCTGTTCGTGGGTGAGGCAGTAGGCGGAGCCGTGTCCGCTGTAGTTCATGAGCAGTGCGCCGTCGCGCATCTGCTGTCTGAGCACTCGCCTTACGTCGGGATAGCTGTTTCCGGTGGCTGTAGTAGTGCGGCTGTATGCATCGAGGTAAACTTTCTTGATGTTGAAGGCATGGTCTATGCTCTGACAGACTGTGGCCAGTTCGTCGGCAGCCATCATGTGCTGGTTGTCATCGCCGTCGTCGCCTATGATGCAGAGCTGGTTCTGCCAGGCTCCAGCATATTCATAGTTGCGGTAGCCTTCAATCTTGTCGACGGCTGTGGTGGCTTCTTCCTCGGTTCTGGCCGAAATTCGTCCCACGGCCACGTCGGGCTTGCCCATGTTGTTGTCAATGCGCTCACCGTCGTCAAGCAGGCAGAAGTAGTCGTCGCTCACGTAGCAGTAGACGTTGCTGAACGAGTTCTCGCTCTCATAGCAGAGCAGGAAGTCGTTTGCATTCAGGCTCTTCGCCTCGCTGACGAGCATGCGGTTGTCCCACATTCCGTCGCCGAAGAGCAGCAGGTACTTGGGAATCTGGCTCTCGTCGCTGGCGCGGTCGTAGAACATCTTCAGGTAGCGGCGGTAGGCATTGGCATCGGGCGTGCCGCTGGAGAACTCGTTGAAGAGTTCGTCGGCCGTGACGATGCGCACGCTCAGACCGTCTTTCTGCTCGTGGAGCGTCTTTAGCCGTTCGGCCTGTGCGCGCAGCTTCTGCGATGTGGGTATGATGATAATCATGTCCACCGGCGAGTCGGCATGGCGGTCCTGATTGGCCACTTCGCCTACGATGGTGGGCTGTCCGAATGCTGCTGAACCCAGGTCGGCTGCTCCCTTGGGCGTGTCCATTGTGAGCGTCAGGTGGTCCAGTCGCATGCGTGCCGTCGGTCCTGATGTTTGCTTCAGCATCACGGTGTTGGCACCCACGTTGAGCGAGTTGAGGTTGAAGTTCCATGTGTATTCTGCCACTGAGCTGTAGGTGGTCTTTTCGCCGAAGTAGTTCACTCCTTTTCCTATTGTCTCGATGTTGACCACTATGCTGCCCACATGCTGTCCGTTCACGAGCACGTCGGCTGAACAGTAGCCGTCGTAGGTCATGGCTACTGAGAGGGTGGCTTGTGGCGAAGCGGAGTCGAGTGTGTAGCTCGTGGCTGTGTTCATGCTGAGCGGGGTCTTTGTGAAGAGGTTGCGTCCGCCGTGATACCATGAATACTCTTCCGGCTCTACCAGTGAGTGATAGTCGTTGGGGCTGGGGTAGAAAGTGTTGCGGAACGTCTGCTCGTCCATCAAATTGGGCGAAGCATCGTTCTCAGTCAGGAAATAGCAGGCATAGGAGGAGTAGTTGTTTCGTGTGCGGAGGTTGGTCTTGGCCGACTCGAAGTTGACGGGGCCTACGGCATAGAACAGTCGCCGTCCGCCCGCGTAGCAGGTGGAAACCTCTTTCAGGTCGTCGGTGGCGCGCAGGTATTCGTCGGTCAGCACTTCGGGCTGCAGTGCGCCTCCATAGCCGTAGACCTTCACCTTGGAGGGGTTGGAGAAGCCGGCCTCCCTGATGAAGTCGTCGCTCAGTTGGTAGACTCCGGTTGAGGGTACGCTGATTTTCACCCACCGTCCGTTGGCCAGCACCGAGTGGCTGGCATAGCGCGACTCGGCAGTCGGGGCTTTGAACGCTCCGCGTGCGGCTGCCACAGGCTGGGCCTGCACCTTCAGCATGAAGCTGACCAGCTTCTTGTAGCGTCCGTCGCGCATCACCAGCGGCACGAACGACACGTCGAGCGAGCCGCGCTTGCGGGCTACCGCCAGTCCCTGGTGTACTACCGGCATGGACGGCAGTGGCGCGCCGCCGCTGATTTGCTTGTAGCGGGCAATATCGGAGGGCGACATATCAATAAACTCGGGATATTCTATTGTGGCCTCGTAGATAGAGTCGGCATAGTTTGTGCCGAGGTCTATCTGGTAGGTGAAAGTGGGCAGTAGCGAGTCGAGCTTCACCTCACCGGCCGTCAGGTTGAAGAATCGCTGTGCCTCGGCACTGAGGGCGAGGCAGAAGCAGGCTATGATTGTCAGGGCGTATCGTCTCATATCGTAAAAATAACGTTGGTTAATCCAGTTTTATTGTGTATGCTTGTACCTGTTCTACTTAATTACCTTGCGTGTCTTCCCGTCGGCTGTGCGCACCACGTAGACTCCCTTGCGTAGCGGTAGTCCTGCAGGCTTGCCGTCAAGGGTGTAGTATGATGCTTGCTGTCCTCGCCCGGCGTTGACGTGATTCACGCCGGTCAGGTTGCCGTCGAGCATTTGTTGAAGCTTCAGCGTCTCAGCCCTCAGTTGGGCATTGCTGAGCGTAGGCGTGGCCAGATACGGTTTGTAGACCTTAGTCAGGTAATAGATGATGGCCGTCTTCACTGCTGCTGAGAGAGTGCTGCCTGTGATGGCACTCTGAGCCTTGTCGGCCATCTCCTGATAGTGTCCCCACAGGCGGGCGTTGAGTGCCAGCGAGTCGGCCATCCGCGAGATTCGCTTCATGGTTGGGGTAGCTTGCATCTTGTTGACGAGCGTGGCTGTGAAGGCCGATTCGTAGTTGTTGAGATAAGACTGGCTGACGGTGATGCCTTCATAGCTTTCGCGCATGTTCTTCAGTTCAGCCGTCCATCGGTTGTAGGCATCGGCTTTGTTTCCGAAGTAGTACAGAAGGAAGTCATCGAAGCAGGCCCAGTCGGCATTCAGTTTTGTGTCTTTCTTCACGCCAATGGTGAGCTGATGGTTGTCGATGGCCACGAAGATGGTGTTCTTGTAGGCATAGAGTGCGTGCATGTAGTGCTCGGCAGCTTCCATGTTGTCGGGGATGTAGAAGGTTGTCTCGCCGTCGGTGTGAGAAGCCTCGCGTCCT
>Ga0326511_10003491_pt1 | contig 12661 bp, 14 predicted proteins | sample 0_2496_0518_D_FD_203701 | JGI IMG/M metagenome (GOLD analysis project Ga0326511, IMG submission 203701) | Bovine rumen microbial communities from UC Davis, California, United States - 0_2496_0518 | ecosystem: Host-associated > Mammals > Digestive system > Stomach > Rumen | place: USA...
GTCTGTGGTATCATAGTCCCTGCAAGTGAGCGAGGCTCACCACGCAGCATTTTTTATTTAGGGGTATAGCTCAGTTGGTAGAGCAGCGGTCTCCAAACGTGAACGCCGCAACGAATATCCGCATAAATACTGAACTTTCAAGGCTCGGAACGTCCGTTTCAAGCCTTTTTTCTTTTGCAAGGCGATAAAGTGATTTATGCAAAATCGAGGTCACAACTTGCAAAAAATCCCGGAATATCATCAAAAGACCAGCACTTTTCCGACAGCAGAGAAAGGATACCTGATACTTTTTTGAGTTATGGAGATTTACTGCTCACGTCAATTCTAATTAGTCAAAAATCAGCTTCATGGTAATTGACAAACACTCACTCAGTAATATCAAATCAACCCAGATTTAATTATAAATCCTTCCCCATAAATCATAAATGCTGTGCTCAACCTTTTGTGTTAAGCACAGCATTTTCTTTTTATATGATTATTCTATTGAGATTTGCCGACAGCATTTTCAGCATGAACAAAATATCCTTTTCTTTGTTTAATGCGGCGCAAATTTTGACTTGATATTTTGCTGCTACGAAAAGAGATAGTTAACTGTTATCTGTTTTTTCTTTATTTTCATCGCGAATATTGCAAAACACTTCAAGATTATACTCGCCCAGCTTGATGTCTGTTTTAACGATGCTAATGTTATGCTCCAAACTGTAAATAATGATCGAATCTCTGGTATCTCTCGCATATAGCGGCGCGTAGCCGCTCTTTTTCAAGAGCTGTTGGGCTTCGTCAACGGTCAGCTTCAAGCCAAAGCAGATCATGATCACCTTGTCGCGCGAGATATTCTTTGTGCTCTTGCCCGACATGATTTCGTAGGCATAGCCCTTGGTCAGTCCGGAGTCGTGCCACACATCCGCTTTTTCCAAGCCCTTGCGTGTGCGATAATAATCGATCATCTCGCACAACGAGCCGAAGAAAATTTCGCTGTCGTTTTCATCAAAATAATCCTCAACGCTCGGCGCTTGTTTAAGGCTGTTCATCAAATCGTCTGTACTCTTTTTCATTTTGCATCTTCCTTTTTCGTGGTTTTGTGATAAGATATAGGTATAGTTTACCAATAATGATACCCGAGGTCAATATGGTTGCCAATCAATCTCAGCTATGGAATTTTTCTTTTGTCGCGCACCTGCACAAAAACATCGATTTGGTACGCAACAACTTCACCGGGCAAATGATGGTCAGGCGGATCTCTCCGGCGGTTGATCTCCCTGTTCTCGCAACGCTTTGCACTATCAAGCAGCGCAATTTGATGGAGATTTATGATGTTCGCTCAGAGAACGGCGTTTGCGTCAGTCTGTGCGAATTCATCAACGGCACAACGCTCCCCAATCAGCTTTATGACGTCAAAACCGCGAAGCAGATCCTCTGCCAAATCTGCGACGGCTTGACGGCGTTGCACAGTCACGGCATTGTCCACCGCGACATCAAGCCCGAAAACATCATGCTGCTCAGCGACGGTACGGTGAAAATCATCGACTACAGCATCAGCCGCCTGATGAAGCCCGATCAGCGCAAGGACACCACCGCCTTCGGAACCGCAGGCTATGCACCGCCTGAACAATTCGGCTTTGCTCAAACAAGCGGCAAGGCGGATATTTACTCCTGCGGCGTGCTGCTCAACTACATGCTGACAGGAAAGCTGCCGAATGAAGAACTGCACCAAGGCATTCTGAAAACCGTCATTGAACAGTGCATTGAGATCGACGAAAGCAAGCGCTTTCAATCCGCCGATGAACTGAAAAAAGTTTTGCTCGGTAAAAAAATCAATTCTCGCAGACCGTTTCAGCCGCTGCCCGGCTTTTGCAGCAAGCACGTTTTCCCGAAGATCCTCACCGTTATTTTCTTCGCCGCGTGGCTGCTCATGCTGCTTGTGTACATCAACGGCTTTCCGATGTTTCTAAAAACAAGCCCGGGCAATATCATCAACCAAACGGTTCTCATGATAGACATCATGGTGCTGTGGACAGCGCTGCCGTATATCCTGTTCGGCGATATCTTCCGCCTGTCGGAGCATATCAACCCCAACAACCCGCGCAACGGCAAATATGTTCTGCGTATTTTGGGAGTCGCAAGTATCATTCTCGGCATCGTGCTGCTCTTTGCCGGCATTTCCATAGCGGATTCCCTCATGCGATAATGATAGCATAAAAAATCATAAAATGTGTCTGCTGCCAGCAGACCAAAATTTTAGAGTAATCGTGTATGATAAATACAGGATTACTCTTTTTTTATGGAGCAGGTTATGGCACATTCTGTTATTCATTTACAATGCGAAAACTGCGGCGGCGAACTGACCGCCGACGCACAGCGCGAGATCCTGATCTGTCCGTTCTGCGGCTCAAAGGAATTGATCATCGACAGCGACGAGGTCGCGGTTGAAAAAATCCGGCAGCAAACCGCTTTCCGGCAATGGGAGCGCGAGGATAACGCGCAAAAGGAAAGGGAACGAGCCGCCTACCGCAACAGCATGGCGGGCGTTGTATCGATCATCTTCGCCGTTGTTTGCGGCTGTTGGTGCGTAGGCAGCTTTTCAACGGCTCGCAACTTTTACAAGGTATTAGATGGAACCGTGTTTTTGGTGCAAACAGCAAGTTTTCTGCTCTCGTATTTGGAGCGAAAGGAGGTTATCCATCTGCAAAAGCGGTTTTCCTTCGGCAGCGTCAAACTGCCGTCGCTGCTTATGGCTGCGGGATTTTTGCTGTTCATTCCGTCGCTTTTGTTAGCCACGTTTTAAAATCTTAAAAAGGAGAAATGAGTATGTATATGAAAATTTTCAAATCAATCGTTTTATCGACGATCGCCTTTTATTCCTCGCTTTTTTCGCTGTCCGGATGCAGCAAAGCCGAAAAGGTGAACCCCTATCTTTCCGACAGCTTTTCCACCGTCAAATGGCCCGACAGCGCGCTTGCAAAGCTGCTGCCCGTGCCGGAATCGACCTCCGGCATGATAGACACCGACAGAGCAGACCGGCTGGAGATCTACATCGGCAGCACAACGCAGGAGCAGTACGAGAGCTATGTCGGAAGCTGCAAGGCAAAGGGCTTTACCGAAAAATACGAAAGCGGAACAGATTACAAAAACTGTCCTTACTACCGCGCCGAAAACGGCGAGGGCTACCGCCTGTCATTGGAGTACCACAAAGAGGACGAAGCCGACGACTATCATCCGATGAAAGACACCATGACGATCGAACTGCAAACTCCGCAGAAGGAAGAAACGGAAGCGGAAACCGAAAAACCAACGGAAAAGCCCACCGAAGCCCCGAAAGAGCCCGAAAACAAGCCGGAATCAAAATCAATAGCAGACGCCGGAGTGGTAACGCCGTCCTTCAAGGAAACGATGGACAGCTACGAAGCGTTTTTTGACAGCTATATCGAGTTCATGAAGAAGTACAAGGAAAACCCCGGCGACCTCACCATGATCAGCGAATACGCCGATTACATGAGCAAATACACCGACTACATGAGCAAGCTCACCGCCATCGATACAACCACCCTGTCCGTCGCAGACTTGGCGTATTACAACGAGGTGCATTCGAGGATTTTGAAGAAGATGGCGGGGACAAGTGAGTGATATATTAGTTTTTTATAAAGCATATTGACAGCCAACCGCGGGTCTATCCTAAATTCTGTGTAAATTCTAAATCGCGGTGCAAAATAGAGCAAAAATTATTATTTTGGGGCGTAAGCCCCTTGTCAACATTATAAGCGGGAAACGGAATGCATGTCAAGGGCGGCGGCTCGAGCCAACCGCTCCGCAGGACAATGTGTTCTGCGGAGCGTAACTTTTTCAGTCAAATTTACTCAAATGATACTTTATAATCTTTAAACACAGATAGCTTTTCGGAAATAACTTCCTTTGCTTTCTTTTCTGCTTCGGCGTAAATATTGTATTCTTGTTCTGCTCTGGCTAGTTCATCAGATTTAATTGAACCGAAATATGTTGGCAAATCACTTACATGTAAAGGATTCAGAATATTGTTTTCTTCTTTGATTTTCAAATTATCCAAGATAATATAATTATCAAATACTTCCGGTGATGACATTTTAACTGTAATCGTGTTGGTTACGTTATTAACTTCGGTTTTGATATCACCGGTAACATAACCGACTTTAATCACACCCTCATACTCTATTTCAACATTGTTATCTGCCAAAGGAACACGCTGTCCAAAAAACTCACGCTGTTTTGTTTTAGAGTAAACACCATTGTACTTAAATTCTGAAGTAGACCACTGGTCAATTTGGCTTAGTTTTTCTTCCACAATTGTATTTGTTATAATTGCTGCTTTTTCATCTTTTGATACAAAGTTGAAATTTGATTGCATCACAAGAATTGTTCCTGCAACTGAAATTATCATTGTGATAATAATAGTAAAAACGTAAGATTTTATACTCCTTTTATCTTTCATAATATAACAACCTCTCTCAAATCATTTTTGAATTAAAACCATCCGGTAAAAAGCACGAATAAATATACAGCAATCACGCCCATTGCAAAGAAACCAACTGCTTTTAACACTCCGCTAGCAAAATTTTTCATTATTATTCCTCCTCTTGATTTTGAAATATATCGTAGAATGAACTTTATATTGTGATATATCTAAACAATAGCTTCCTTGTTCCTCTCAACCTTTTTCCTCTCCTCTCTCAAAACAAGCTCTTTATATGTTGCACCTTGGCAAACATTTGCCTTAGTGCGCTTAATCTGTTCAATGAACAGTATCGTTGCAATTCTTTCACGAGGATTCATTTTCATACCTCCTACAATAAATAATGGCTCCGCAGCACTTCTTTTACCGAAATACTGCGGAGCTGATTGGTGACGCCGTTGAAAATAAAAATTTGAGAAGGTTTTATATGATTAATAAGGAGTTGTCCGGCGTCGTAATTATCTCTAAAAGGTATTTCGTTTTGTTGATGATATTATTATACAGTATTCCTCCGAAAAGATACAGGACAGGTTGACATAAATAACCCCCTCTATTTTGCTGAAATAACCCTTTATTCTGTAAAAAACGCGCCGCAACAGCTCTAAACCGTTGTGACGCGCAAAATGCAAAGTATTCTATTTTTCATCGTATAGTTTATCGTACAACTCACGGTTTATTTTTCCCTCCGAGAGCTTCTTTTCCGCCCAGAGCTTCAGCGCGTTGACCGTTACGGAGATATTATCCAGCTCCTTTTGGATTGCGATAAAATCCGGGATCTCGCTGTCCTCGATCCTTCCGTCCACTGATATCTCAATGAGCCGTTCCTTACCCTTTTGCAAAGAGTTGAGCGAATTGAGAATCTCCAGCACTATTTGCGAAAGATTGGAGTCGAGCTTGACCTCCGGCACATATTTTGCGCCGATTTCACATTCCTTGGTGCAATAGTAATTGCAAAGCGCCGGCTGACCGTACACCTCTGACATTTTTAGCACTTCAAACGGGTACGGCTGGCTTTTATTGCCCTCGATCTTAGCGATCCTGTCGACAGAAATACTATCCAAACGAGACTCCGCTTCCTCTCGCGTCCACCCCAGCCCTTCACGAAGCTGCTGATAAATATTCTTATTCGTTTTCGTCGATTTGCGTCCCATGTGCGCCACCCCTTTAACTGTCTGATACAATTATAGCACATTAAGATTTGCTTTTGAATACCTATTTTTCAAATGATTACTTTTTCGGGTTATCTTTGTTAAAATCGCTAAAAACGGCGCAAACGTTTTTGACGGGTAACTTTTCTCACCTATCTTCAACAAATCGCACACAGGGCGAAATACGGCGAAACAGGGCGCTAATCTCGCTGTTCACATTGACAATCCGAAATATTCTTCCATGTTTTTCTCCTGAAAATTTCTCGTTCACACAAACGCCGCAAATACCGAGGACTCCCTCAATAATCATAGCGTGTGTTCCCCTAAAACTGCAAAACGGTCGTCTCTGCCGTCCGATGTCTTTTGAGAGCCGTCCCCCAAAGGACGGCTCGCTTTTCTTCGGGGCAATATTAATCATAAGGGAGATATTTGCCGCAGAAAAAGCGGAAATCACATTTTTTGCACGTTTCAGGGTTCGCGGCTTCTGCTGAAAAGTTATTGTTCATGATTTCGCCGACGATATTTGAAAAATTATCTATTTCGCTTTTGATGTTTTCCTTTTCGTCGCTGTACTTAATGATAGACTGCGGTTGTATATTTTCTCCGGTAAAGAATAATCTCATCGACATATCCTTTTGCTGCGCGACCTTGCCGAGCATATGGGCGTATACGCGGAGCTGGCGGTTATATCCGGCAATCAGCGCGTCGTTTTTTCTGCCCGACTTGATGTCGAATATCACATAGTACAACGGGTATTCGCGCACCAGATCGATCGTTCCCTTCATGATGTAGTCCTTGCCGTTAACGCTCATCGGAAGGCTGACTTTTTTCTCGGCTTCCGTGATGTTGTGCCACCGGTATTCGGGATTCTTCTTGCCGTAACGCGCACAAATATAGCGATAATAATTCATCACCTGTTTTTCTGCTGCCGGCAAACTCTTTTCGAGTCTTACTTTGCGCGCGTTTGACAGGCTCTTGCAGTTATCGTTGAGCCGTTCCATGATCATCGGCACATCGGGCGTTCCGCCGTTTTTGGCGCACTTGTGGATATCCTCTATGGTCTGGTGGACAAGCGTGCCGAACAGCGTGCCTTTGTTGTCCATGCGAACAGGCACAAAACCAAACCTTCTGAAATATTTGTATCGCTTGGGGCAGGATTCATATAAGAGTATATCCGACGTAAAGGAGTAGCTGTCGCAGATATCGGCGATCTCCACCTTGTCAAACTCCAGCTTTGACAAATCGGGCGTTGAAGTCGAAGCGTCGGGGACAAAGCGGAGCGAATTCGTAAAAATCGCCTCCGGCTTATAATAGTTCGTCAAAATCAACAATGTTTTGGCTCTGGAAAAAGCCGTATAGAATTTGCGGTAGAAGTCGTAGTATTCGGTGTCCTCTGCCGGTTCAAAGAGCTTTCTGCCCTGATCCGTCAATATCATTTCCACATCGGACAGGCTGTCTCTCGCGTTCGGGGGCGCTGAATTCAAGGCGCAGATAACAACGGGGAATTCAAGCCCTTTGGATTGGTGGATCGTCAAAAAAGAAATGTATCCCGACGGCGCACATTCTTTTGGGGATTCGTACTCCTCAACGCCTTCGTCGATTTTGGTGGGCAGGTAGTCGGCGAATAAATACCCGGCGTCCTTTTTGATGTCTTTAATGCTCTTTCGCTTTTCGTAAGCAGATAATATCTCTGTCAGATGCGCAAGATTTCTGGCGGCTCTGGTGGTGTTATAATCCATGTCGGTATTGACTTCGAGCATGGATTTAAATGGTGGAAACGCAAACAGGCGGTATAATAAGGAAACGTAAGAGATATCAAGGGATTGCGCCGAGGCGATTTTTTCCACAAAGCTTTTCAGCTCAGGGGATAGCTCCATGCTTTCCTTTGCGGCTGCTTCTGCCGCGGAATAGAACCCGCCGACCTTTGGATTAAAGTACATGGTGCTGTTTCCCGTCAGAGCCAAAAACATACATCCGACGGCTGTTTTTATCTCGTCACGGTCAAAAAAGCGGTTGGAGCGGGGAGAATATATGGGGATATCGCGTTCCATCAGATAATTCTGGAGCTCAATGACAGCGGGATTTTTGACGCTACCGCACAAGAAGGCGATCTGGTTATAGTCGGTGATTTTCCCGGAATCTTTTAAGTGACAAATCAGCCGAAACATAGCGTCGTTCCAGCCGGGCTTCGTCTGACAGATGATCTTTACCACGGTGTTTGTGTCAACGGATTTCGGAGAGGTAAGATGCTTGGGCAGACGGCATTTGTCCCACTTGAAGCCATGGGGATATTCCATAAAATTTGAATAAAACTTAACTATCTCCTGCGTTGAGCGGAAATTTATGCTCAAATGCTTTACAACGCAACCGTCGTTTTTATACCTTTCCTCAAATTTCAGGATATTTTCAACGGTGGCGCCGCGAAAACGGTAGAGGCTTTGGTCGTCGTCTCCCACAACGCAGATGTAATGATTGGTTCCGCCGAGCAAATCGACCATTTCTTCCTGGATATGATTAGTGTCCTGAAATTCATCGACCATGATGTATTTGAATTTGTTGCGGAGCTTTCCGTTCCTGTCATCATTCGCAAGCATACGATACCCATACTGCATCAGGGTGGAGAACGTCATCAAATCGTTTTCCCTGAGGATCTGCAGATATTTTTCAAGCATCTCTCCCGCAGTGCGTGAAAACGGATCGTTTGACGCTTTCAGCTTATCGACGTCCGCCAGCTCCTCTATCAGCGTGCTACAGAGGTGGCAAACGGATCTTGCGGCGGAAAACGGCGTCAGGCGGCGGTTTGCTTTGTAGTCGTACGAAATACCCGCCAGGTGCGTATCAATGACGTCAAGGGAACCGGGGATCCCGGCAAAGCCGGCAACGCGTTTGTAATCGTCTATGGTCTCGGTATCGATATATTTCTTAAAAAAGTAGATCTGATCCGTTTCCGGCAGAAGCTCTGCGTTTTTGCTGACGTCGCTGCACAATTCGTCGTATTCATTCAAAAGGCGGTGACAAAAGGAATGGAAGGTGGAAATATACATATCGTCAAAATTGATGTTGGTTATATTTTCCTGCCTGAACTCTTTTGAGATCCTGGTGATCAGCTCGTTTGCCGCCTTTTCGGTAAAGGTGATCATCAGGATCTCCTCGGGACGGGCTTTTTTTGATTTTATAATGCTGATGATGCGCTTGACCAGCGTAAAGGTTTTGCCCGTGCCGGGTCCGGCGATAACGAGCAATGGGCAGTCGGTGGTTTGAATGATCTGTTTTTGTTCATCTGTGGGTTCTCTCTTTGCCATAAGCAAGCCCCTTTCCGTGTGGTATTATCATCATTATTATAGTACAAGTCACGCTTGTATTCAAGGACTTATTTTTATCTTGACATATAAGGATAATTAACGATATAATAAGTATAATTCAAAAAAAGAAGGGGATCTTATGCAAAAATCGGACAAAAAACCACATGATGATAAAAGCAAAGCCAAGGAAAGCAAAGCAACTCCCAACGATAAGTTTTTTGCCGGGATACAAAGCAGCGTCGATGTTTTTTTCGATCCGGAAAGAGAAGTGCCGCGCTTTGTTAAAACCGGCTTTCAGTCGCTGGACACGGCGCTTGGCGGAGGTATCGCGAACGGTCTTACCATCCTCGGCGCAAAACCCGGTTCCGGCAAAACCAGCCTTGTCCATCAAATCGCGGAGCATATATCCTCTGCCGAGATACCGGTTTTGTATTTTTCGCTTGAGATGTCGCGCGAGCAGATCAACGCGAAATCAATGAACCGCAATCTTTGGCGCGAGCTCGAAAAGCCGGAAAACCAGCGCGATCAAAAAAAATTCCAAGGCGTTACCTCCCGGAATTTTATATTTAATAATTTACCAAACATCAATTTGTCGGATACCGAAGCAAAAGAGCCGGGCAAAAAGCTGATAAAAAAAGCGGCGGAAGAGGCAAACAAGCGGCTCAAACACTTCTATGTCGTAGAACCCGGAACACTGATCGACGGTTCGGTATTCGGCGGCAGGATAGCGGAAATCAGGGCGGTCATTGAAAAATTCATCGACTTCTGCGGTTCAAAGCAGCCCTTGGTGATCATCGACTATTTGCAGATCGTCGGCACCGACAGAGAATACGCAACGGAAAGACAAAGCGTTGACGCTGTTATCCACGAGCTCTTTCCGATCAAAACCAAGATACCGATCATTCTGATCAGCTCGCTGAACAGAGGGTCTTATACGGCAGAAAACGAAGCAAAGTCCGTAAACACGATCGGTATGGGCTCGTTCAAGGAGAGCGGCAATATTGAGTTTTCTGCCGAGGTTTTGATAGGAATGCAGGATATTTCGGAAAACGAGGACACAGAGCCGCGTAAAATAAGCCTAAAGCTGTTAAAGCACCGTTACGGCAGACCGGGCAGCGAAGTCTTGTTGTTTTATAACCGGAAGCATGACCTGTTTGAGGAAACGCCCAACCGGTTTGACGGCGCTGTCGGCGTTACCGAGCAGGAAATCGAACAAGACCGGCTGTGGAATCAATTTATGAACGCGACCGGCAAAATGAAAAAGAAAGAGTGGGTTCCGGATTGGAAATAAACAACGATACACAATTCTATATCAATAATACAAAGCTTTGCCAAGAGCTTTTTAACAACCGTTTTTATATCGGCTGCAAGACTATCCATCGTTTTGCTCCGAAAAAAGATGTGTTTTTCGCCGTGAATCCGCTGGACAAAAAGGAAGTGCGGTTTACCTATATCGACAGAATGGTTCACGACGCGGTTTACACGATATACCGCAGCGTTCTCGAAAAAAACAACGGGATCAGCTGCAGCTTTGAAATCACCTATCAAAAGATCATGAGCGTGATGTCGGGAAATCCCCGGCAAACGAATCTTAAATCGAATAACGCCAGACGCGTTGTTCTGCGCGACAGTCTGCTCAAGCTCGCATCCACGGATATTTTTATCGACGCTTCGAGCCTGTGCTCGGGCGAGCCGCCGGAGAATTATATCTTTTACGGAAGGCTGATACAGCTCAGAGAAATCACGCCGCCGGAGGGATCCGAACAGGGCAAAAGCAAAGCCGGAAAAACCGATCGCTTTGAAGTCAGCGGAACCATGCCGCTATTCGCTTACGCCGAAGCCGCCGGCAAAAATAACGCTCAAATCGTCTTTTATCCCGCAAAGGTGCTCGATTATCCTGTTTATAACCTGAGCAAGCTCGACGATGAAGCCCAAAAAACCTACCCCGCGGCATTATCGCCGCTAAAGGGGAAAAGCTATCCCCGAAAAGCTGATCGTTTCCTATCAAAAGCAGATGAGTATGAGCTTAGTGCGAATACTAAGAAAAAATCACCTTTGACTTACGAAAACGTGCTTGACCGCATGATGATAAAGCATTACCTGATACGCAGGATCATGATCCTGCGAAACGGCAGCTTTTCAACCAAGAATAAGAATATCAATGAGATCAGCTTTATTTATTCTGCGACGATACAAAAAAGAAAGTATTGGCTGGGATTGATCCCGGAGCTATACGGAAAATACTATAAGGTAAACAGAAAATGGAGACCGGATCTGCCGGAAAGCGCCGCTTATACGCTCAGCTCTTTCTTTGACGACCTCGACGAAAGCAAGAAGATACGCAATGACGTCGCCGAATATACCGAAGCCCTGCTTTGCTCGTGGCTGTATCACGGATTCATCAACGACGCCTCAAAAAAGACCGACGGCGACATGATAACGGGCGTGAGCATAAATGACGCCGGAGAATATTTGTCTGAGGTGATTTATTTTGAGTCTGAAAACAGTAAATACAAAAAAATATACTGCCATATCTGCGAGAGCCAAGACGAGGGGCAAAACGAGGTTTTAAACCACAAGCAATCCCGCGAAAGCTGCCGCAAAATCAGCGACGGGCTGTACGCGTATCATCTGAGCAATCTGAAAAAGAAGCCCGAGAGGTTTGAGCTTGAAAACGCCAAGCAATATTCGGTCATCTTCTATGCAGCCGCAAAGCCGGAAGACAGCATCGGGTATTTGTCTGATGAAGAAGCTGCGGCAGGCAGCGCCGACGAGAAGAAACCGAAAAACGAAATCGTCTTTCTGTGCGCGGACAGCTTTATTTACCCGGATGACAGGCGAAAACACTATAAGGAAAATATGAGCGAAAATCAGTAAGTTAAGAGATTTCTAAGCTATAATTTATATGGTTTTCAAGTATAATAGCAGAGTATAAATATAGTTATCCAGAGTATAGTCAAACAAAGTTTACGGCAAATATCCGCAGTTTTTGAGATTAAATCCGGAAATTGTCCGCATAATATCCGTTTTAGTAAGTATAATTCAGTCGGACGCTATGAAACATTCAGATAACAAGCGGGTTTTTCGGCAGTGTGTTTTCTATAGGTTTTGATATGATTTATATGTTCAACAGGTATATAAATCATCAAAAACATAAATGAACGCTTCAAGAAGCGTATCCTCAAACTCGCTGTTCGCTTAACGTTGAAATTTCAGACATGACGCAGAGCGAACTCAACAATTGCATATTGATTACTTTTAGATGATTATAAATCACATCTGAGGATCATCGTCCCGGGCAGCCTAAAAACTAAGGCTGCCCGTCTTTTTTTATTCACTACAAGTTGCGATAGATCTTATGAAAAAAACAATAAGCAACACGTTGCGAAAGACCTTATGAAAAAAATCAATAAGCAACAAGTTGCGATAGATCTTATAAAAAAAGGAGGTTTAACCACCATGAAATCAAATTACAACAAAGAAAACCACGAAATGCGTTACACGCTAAACAAAGCAATCAATATCGCATTAAAGGATCGCAATGGCGAAAAGACCACGGATGATATCGTTATCGTAATGAATGATGAAAGCGGTACGACCGTCTACAGTCAGGGACATGGCAAACGGATAACCGAATATCTGATCCAAACCGCATGTAAGATATTCGCCCGTTCGGAGTCACAGGACTTTATGGAGACCATAGCAGACGAACCCTGTGACACAGAAGA
>Ga0326511_10003493_pt1 | contig 12658 bp, 9 predicted proteins | sample 0_2496_0518_D_FD_203701 | JGI IMG/M metagenome (GOLD analysis project Ga0326511, IMG submission 203701) | Bovine rumen microbial communities from UC Davis, California, United States - 0_2496_0518 | ecosystem: Host-associated > Mammals > Digestive system > Stomach > Rumen | place: USA: California...
AAAATCTGACCGGGAGAATCGCCGGCTGAACAGGAGAGAAGCCAAAGATGAAACAGAACAGAATCATAAGAGGGAAAAAGCTGCTGATGGCGGTGCTGGTGCTGGCGCTGCTGCTGTCTGCAGGCGGACAGGCTTTCGCAGAGGACGCCCCGGCGGCGAAGAACGGCGAGGTTATCATTCTTTACACGAGCGATATTCACTGCGGCGTTGACGAGGGATTCGGCCTGGTGGGACTTCGCCAGATCCGGCAGACGCTGGAGGACCAGGGCTATACCACGATTCTGGTGGATAACGGCGACTCCATTCAGGGTGAGCCCATCGGCACCCTGTCAAAGGGTGAAACAATCATCGATCTGATGAACAACATGGACTATACGGCGGGCATTCCGGGAAACCACGATTTCGACTATGGCATGGACCAGTTTTTCGCCCTGGTCGATGAGGCCAATTTTCCCTTTATATGCTGCAACTTCACCAAGAACGGCGAGAGGGTATTTGAGCCGTATCTGATCAAAGAGGTATGCGGGATGAAGATCGCTTTTGTCGGCGTTACCACCCCGAAGACCCTCAGCGAATCCACCCCGAAGTACTTTCAGGATGAAGACGGCAACTATATCTACGGATTCATGCAGGACGAAACCGGCGAGGCCGTATACGATGCCGTGCAGAAGGCCGTCGACGATGCCCGCGCGGAGGGGGCGGACTATGTCTATGTGATGGGGCATCTGGGCATGTTTGAGACAGACAGGCCGTGGACCTATGCGGATGTCATCGCCAACACCAGCGGAATTGACGTCTTCCTGGACGGGCACAGCCACGACACCGAACAGGTGGTCATGAAGAACCGGGACGGGGAGGACGTGACCCGCTCCGCCGTGGGTACCAAGCTCAACTGCATCGGACACAGCCGGATCACGGCGGACGGCATTCAGGAAACCGGAATCTGGAGCTGGCCGAATACGGATACGGCACCGGAGCTTTTCAGCATCGACAATGAGATGAGCGGCGAGATTCAGAAAGCCGAGGAGACGCTGGATGCGTCATTGAAAAAGGTAGTGGCGCATACGAATGTGGAACTGACGATCTATGACCCGGTGGCCAAGGACGATTCGGGCAACCCCATCCGGATGGTCCGCAGGGCGGAGACCAACCTCGGCGATCTTTGCGCCGACGCCTATCGTGACCAGTGCGGCGCCGATATCGGCTTCGTCAACGGCGGCGCCGTGCGCGCGAGCATCGGGAAGGGCGATATCACCTACGGCGATATCCTGACGGTCCATCCCTTCGGCAACATGCTGTGTGTGGTCGAGGCAACGGGCCAGCAGATTCTGGACACGCTGGAGTGGGGCAGCCGGATGGCGCCGGACGAGTGCGGCGGATTCATACAGGTATCGGGACTGAGCTACGAAATCCACTGCAGCATCCCCAGCAGCTGCAAGGCGGACGAAAAGGGCATATGCGTCAGCATCGGGGATGAGCGCCGCGTGCAGAACGTGAAGGTGGGCGATGAGCCCATCGACCCCGCGAAGACCTATACCGTGGCATCCATTGATTATATCCTGAAGAATCACGGAGACGGACAGACCGCCTTCGATGGGGCGACGCTGTTGCAGGACAGCGTGAAGCTGGACAATCAGGCGCTGATCGACTATATCACCGGCACGCTCGGCGGCGAGGTCGGGAGCGAGTATGTCAACCCCACGGGCCAGGGCAGAATCGTGGTCGTGGAGAAAGAACCCTGAAAAACAACAGACCAATGGCAAAAAACAGAAGCAACAAAGACAGAGAAAAGCTTCTCGATGAGAAGCAGATCACGCGGCAGTACGGACTGACCAAGAATCAGATCCGAAAGTACTTTCCAAAGCCGCAGCTGAGAACCGTCCGGGCAAAGAGCGGCGCCTGGTGGAAGATCGCCGTCTGGCCGGAGGAGCAGGTCCGAAAAACACTGGCGAATCCGGAACTGGCCCAGCTGCAGGAAGAGCGGCGGAGAAGCCGGGAAGAGGAAAGGAAAATCGCGGAGATCCGCGAAATCTTCAGAGAGTATTCCCCAGACTCGTATATCGAGAGAGGCAAACAGCTGAAGCGCAGCTTTGTGCTGCACGTGGGACCGACCAACAGCGGAAAAACCTATGACGCCATCGAAGACCTGAAGGCGAACACCCCGGGAACCTATCTGGGGCCGCTGCGCCTGCTGGCGCTGGAGATGTTCGACAAGATCAACGCCGCCGGCATCCCCTGCAGCATGCTGACGGGGGAGGAGTCGATCCCGGTAGAAAACGCACAGATCGTCTCGTCGACGATCGAGCTCTGCGACACCCGAAGACACTTCAAGACCGCAGTGATCGACGAGGCCCAGCTGATCGCCGACCCGGGGCGCGGGGCCTCGTGGCTGAAGGCCATCTGCCTGGTGGACGCCGAGGTCGTGCATATCTGCATGGCGCCGGAGGCACTGCATTACATCGAAGGCCTGATCCGGCAGTTTTCGGACCGCTACAGCGTGGTGAGGCACGAGAGACTGGCCCCGCTGCGCTACGGAGGGATCTGCCGCGGATACCAGGACCTGCGGCCTGACGATGCGCTGATCGTCTTTTCCCGCAAGAGCGTGCTTTCCACGGCCGCCCTGCTCGAGCGAAACGGGTTCCGGGCGAGTGTCATCTACGGCGCGCTGCCGCCGGAGGCGAGGAGAAACGAGGTCAGGAAATACACCCGGGGAGAGACCAATCTGGTCGTCGCAACGGATGCCATCGGGCTCGGTATCTCCCTGCCCATCAAGCGCATCATCTTCGCCGAGACGGAGAAGTTTGACGGGCGGGAGTTCCGTCCGCTGACAACGGCCGAAGTGAACCAGATCGGCGGGCGTGCCGGCCGTTACGGCCTGAACGAATTCGGAGAGGTTCTGGTGCTCGGAAACAAGAGCATTATTCAGGAGAAGCTCGGCAAGCAGGTACGGGATATCCGGGCCGCCTGCATCGCTTTTCCTCGGGAGGTGCTGGAGACCGACTACGAGCTGGAGCTGCTTTTGAAAACCTGGCAGAAGATGGAGAGAAGCCAGGCCTTCATGCGCGAGGATATGCGGGATGCGCTGATCCTGCTGCGATGCCTGAAGGGGCTGCGGGCGGTCGTGACACAGCGGGAGCTCGTCTTTGACCTGATTACCTGTCCTGTCGACACAAAGAGTGAAGAACTGATTGGCTACTGGACGGCCTGCGCCAGAGCGATTCTGCGCGGGAAAGAGGTCCCGATGCCGTATTTCGGAACGGAGACCCTTTTGGAGTGTGAGCTACAGTACAAGGCCTATGACATTCATCATCAGCTGCTGCGGCGGATCGGCGTCCCGGACGACTGTACGGCCGAACGCAGCGAAATCTGCGACCGGATCGCAGAGCTGATGCGTGAGAACAAGGAACAGTACATCCGCCGCTGCCGAAGCTGCGGAAAGGAACTGCCCATCGGGGCCATGTTCAACTACTGCGAGGACTGCTTCACAGCGGCAAAAACCTGGAGATAAAACGGAAACGCGCAGACAGCCGCTTGACTGTCTGCGCGTGCTTTTTTGAGAAATTCGGTTTACAGGAGAAGACTCAGGCTCAGCCGTTTTCGGCCTCGTAATAACCGGAACCGGCCCAGCCGCCCTGCTCGTCCTCATTATAACCGGAGCCGGCCCAGCCGCCCTGGTCGCCGAAGCCGAAGCCTGTGGCATATGGCTGCTCGTCATCATCAGGGATAATGAGACCCTGATTGCCGAAGAGCGTCGCGGAGTAGATGTTGTCGCTGCTGGGATAGTCGTTGTAATAGACCACCGCGCCGCAGCCGTCGTAGAACTGGCCTTCCACGCTGCACTTCCAGGCGTCTACATAGACCTGGTCGCCGTTTTCAAGGTCTATGGCATATCCGCCGCCGCCCTCATAGGCTGTGCCGCTCATGCTTCCGGAGACCGGCTCGGGAGGCTCCGGCGGTTCCGGCTCGGGAGGATCGGTGCCGTAGACATCGACCTCATAGACGTTGTCCTCGGTGGGAGTGTCGCCGTAGTACAGGACATCGCAGCGGCAGCCGATGGTCATGGAACCATAGACCATGTTGGCAAGCTGCTGGCTGAGATAGAGACTGCCGCCGCCGTCCAGGGCAACGGTAAAGTAATTCATGCTGGCATCCGTGATGGTGCCGCCCATACTACCGTAAGCGGGCTGCGGGCTGCTGCCGTAGATATAGACATAGGTGAGGTTGTCGGTCGAAGGCTGACTGCCCTGATAGTAGACATCGCAGCGGCAGCCGATGTTCAGATCACCGGAAACACTGCAGATGTCACGCAGCGGCTGAACCGTGGTGCCGTTGTCCAAAGCGATGGTGACGGTGCTCATCAGGGCATCGGTCACCGTGCCGGACATGCAGTTGGTCGTCGGCTGAGGAGCGTCATTTACCGTGATCCAGGCCGTGCTGGTTCTGGCAGACTGGCCTTGGAAGCGGAAGGTGCAGTATACACCCCAGCCGCTCATCCAGGATTCCAGCCTGCTGATGGCTAGTGTGGTGCTGTTGGCGCCGCTGATGCTGGCGCCGGAACCAGCAAGGAAGTCTTCAGGGGAATCCTCGGCACCGCCGGGAGATACAAAGGTCCAGGTCAGAGAATCCCAGGTGTTGGCGCCGGCGATAAACCAGGCGGTCTCACCTACGCTGCGGACCTCATTGGTCGGGTTCTTGGTGATCATCATGAACGAGGGGCCTGGGGCCGGCTTCGGTGTGGGGGCCGGCTTGACAGGCATCTTTTCGCCGATAAAAACGGCATAGCTGTCAGAGAGACGGGTCAGCGAAATCTCGTCATAGGCAAACCAGTCAAAGTTGGTGCCGCTTCTGCTCTGAGACGGGAAGGCGGACACACCGGCGGCATTGAACTGATCCTCCGTGATCGGTTTGCCTTCCATATCCGTATAGGTGACGGTCTGATTTCCGCCATTCGTGACAACGTGCATGACGGCATACTGATCGTAAGACAGGCTGCGGTCCTTCATCGTCACCGAGCACTTGAGGGAATAGGCCTCCTGGTCGGACAGAACAATGTTGTCGAAGAAGAGATAATGCCAGGTGTCGAGCTTGTCGTCAAAGAAGGTGTCGGCGCTTTCGGACATGATATCGGGGAAGGAACCGCCGTCCTCGACCTTTACAACACACTTGACCATCGTGTCAATGCTCTTGTTGACCTCCCACACCATCAGGGTGGTGGTATGGTCCGCATCGTGCTCGGAAGCGGCAAGAAGCTCGAGCTGACCGTTTCGGTCAAGATCCGTGATCGCGTAGCTCCAGGCCTTTTTCGCTTCGTTTTGCTTCATGGTGCTGAGCTTGGAGTAGATGAAGCGGATCTGAGCGTCCGCATCGGCGGCTGAAAGCTGAACCGGGGCGGCCAGCGCGCCGGCGCAGACGGTCAGCAGCATCAGAACAGCAAGCACAGCAGAAAGAATCTTTTTCATCACCGTTCTCCTTTTTCAAAATTTTGCGGGACTGCTGCCAGTAATTTACCATATTTTCGGGGAGAATACAATAAGTCAATCGGGAGAAATAGACGGCAAGATGGCAAAAATGTTGCCGGATCAAGAGCGGATTGAGAAAAAGAAGGAATTTTCGGGCGGGAATATTAAGAAAATCTTCATATTTTCTGTTGGACATTTGTTGGACAGGGGCGGTTACAATGATCGCGACAGGTCGGGAAACAGAAAACTGACCGTCAGAAGTGAGCCGGCAGTCTGTGACACTTGTGTGACAGACGCTGTGCTAGAATAAGCATGCAAAAGCAAAAAGAAAACAAATTTATTAAAAAGGAGAAAAGAAAAATGGCTCTCAACGAAAACGAACTCAATGCAGTCTCCGGCGGCGCCGGCAATTGGCAGCAGTATGCGAAGGGCTCCTATGTGAACTATGGCCAGTACATCGTTTACACGGTCGTCGGCGGCGACGTTCTCTCCGGCATCGCGATCCGCTTCGGTGTCACCGTGCAGCAGATCTGCCAGTGGAACAACATCAAGAACCCCGACCTCATCTACATCAACCAGAAGCTGACCATTTATCCCACCATCCTGCGCTAAGCAAGAGGTGCCGAACCCCCCGCCAAAGGCGGGGGGTTCGGTCTTTACAGAGCAGCAGAAGCTGACCATTTATGCGGCGATTCTTCGCTGGACGATCATCAGCATCCCTCCCCGCCAAAAAGGAGTGGGATTTTTTTATACCGCGCCGGACAGAGATAAGACTTGACGGCTGAGGGCGATTGCGTTTTAATAAGGAAAGCACGGCAGGCAGAGGAAAACCATGTCTGCCCGTACGGAGGAGGAAGACAGATATGTTCAACAAAACCGCTTACAATCTGGGCGCAGCGCCCAACCCGATCCGCCAGGTCTTTGAGTACGGGCGGCGGCAGGCAGCCCTGGTCGGACCGGAAAATGTCTTCGACTTCAGCCTCGGCAATCCGTCCATCCCGGCTCCGCCGGAGCTGAATCAGCGTATTCACGAAATCCTGGACAGTCAGAGCAGCATCCGTGTGCACGGCTATACCAGCGGTGCAGGCGGCGACCTGCTGCGCAGTGCGGTGGCCGAAAATCTCAACCGCCGCTTCGGGAGGCATGCCGGTCCGGAGAACGTGTTCATCACCTGCGGGGCAGCCCCCGCGCTGCTTGCGGCGATAAAGGCACTGACGGTACCGGACAGCGAGATCGTTGCCATCGCACCGTACTTTATGGAATACAGGCCCTTTACCGAGGCGGCAGGCAGCCGCTTTGTGCTGGTTCCGGCGGATCTGCCCGCATTTCAGGTGAACATGGAGGCGCTGGATGCCGCGGTCAATGAGCATACCCAGGCCGTCATCCTGAATTCGCCGAACAACCCGAGCGGGGTGGTGCTGAGCGAGGAGACCCTGCGCCGTACCGCCGCCCTGCTGACCGAAAAGGCAGCAAAATTCGGACACCCGATCTACATCCTGGCGGACGAGCCATACCGCGAACTGGTCTATGACGGCGTGACGGTTCCGTTCATACCAAAGCTCTATCCGAACACCGTTGTCTGTTATTCCTGGTCCAAGTCCCTCAGCCTGCCCGGCGAGCGGATCGGCTATGTCTATGTTTCGGAGGAGGCGGAGGATTCGAAGGAACTCTTTTCCGCCGTGGCGGGGGCTTCCCGTGCCATCGGGCATATCTGCGCCCCCTCGCTGATCCAGCAGGCCGTGGCGGCCTGTATCGACTGCATGCCCGACCTGGAGGCCTATGACGTGAACCGGAAGCTGCTCTGGCAGGGGCTGACAGAGATCGGCTATGAATGCGTCAGGCCGCAGGGCGCATTTTACCTCTTTGTCAAAACGCCCGGAGGAGACAACGCTGCCTTTGTGGAGAAGGCCATGAAGCGAAACCTGCTTCCGGTGGCCTCCGAACCCTTCGGCGTGGAGGGTTACCTTCGCCTCGGGTACTGCGTCTCGCGGGACATGATCGAGCGGGCCCTGCCGATTTTCAAAGAAATCTTCTGAAGAGCTGCAAAGCAAATGCCCTGCCGGAAGGCAGGGCACTTGTTATTTCAGGACGGCAAACCAGAGAATCGGGAGAAAAATGGCCGGCAGCATGTTGGCCACCTTGATGCGCTCGCGAGTACAGCCCAGCATGTTCAGCGCCATACCGATCAGGATAACGCCGCCGACGGCGGACATCTCGGTGACGGCGGCCTCACTGAGGGCCGAGCCAAGAACCCCGGCCAGCAGGGTCAGCGCACCCTGAAACACCAGCACAAACAGGGCGGAACAGGTCACCCCGAAGCCCATGGCGGCGCCGAAGGCCATGGACGAGACAAAATCCAGCATGCTTTTGGCATAGATAATGCTGTAGTTATGACGGAGGCCGGCCTCCAGCGAACCCATGATGGTCATTGACCCGATACAAAACAGAATGCAGGCCGAGACGAAGCCCTCGGTAAAGCGGCTGCTTTCCGATTTTCCCTTCGGAAGCCGGGCCTTGATGGCATCGCCGGCGTGCTCGATGGCGTCGTCAATCTTCAGCAGTTCGCCCAGCACCGTCCCCAGCACCATGCAGAGAATGACGCAGAGCAGCTCTTTTGTTCCCAGAGCGCTCTGAATCCCGATCAGCGCCGTGCAGAGGCCCAGCGCTTTCATCACGGCATCCCGCAGACTTTCCTTGAGGCGGCTGCCCAGCAGAATGCCGATCAGGCTTCCGCAGAGCACCGTCGCGGTATTCACGAGTACAGCAGGCACGTTCTCACAACCTTCCCTTACTCTGCCAGCCAGCCGGCGGGCCTGCGGCAGGTGAACAGAACAATCTGACGTTTCAGGGCGAGCTTCCGCAGAAGCTTCATAGCCTGAGCCTCACGCGTTTCGTCCAGATTCACGAGCGCGTCGTCCAGAATCAGCGGACAGGGCTCGCCCTCCGGCAGGGCCAGCTCGCACACGGCCAGGCGCACGGCCAGATACATCAGATCCAGCGTCCCCGCACTCAGGTATTCCGCATCCCGGGCAACCGTATCGTCCTTCGTGCGCGTGCGGGCCGAAAAGTCCTGCCCGATCAGCACGTCCTCATAGCGGCCGCCGGTCATCTCGCTCATATACTGCGCGGCGAGCGTTCCCAACATGGGGGAAAAGCGGCTCTGGATCTCGGAGTCAGCCTCCCGCAGCAGTTCCTCTGCCAGGGTGATGGCGTCGAATTCGTCCTGAACCGTTTCATGCTCGCTGCGCAGGGCCTCGAGGGAACTTGTCAGAACCATCGGGTCACCCATGGCGGACAGTCTCCCGCTGATGCTCGAAATGTGGGCGGTCAGATCCGATACCTCACCGCGCTTCTGCTGCAAAAGACGGTTCAGCCTTGCCGCCTCCGAGTCACCGCCGGTGAAATCCAGCTCGTTTACGGCCTCCTCTTCCAGGCGATGCAGCGCGCCCTGGGCCCGGTCCAGCTGTTCCCGGCTCAGGCGCTCGGCCTCCTCTGCCCGGGCAATACCGGCCTCCAGTGCTTCCCGATCCTTCAGAATCCGGTCCAGATCCTCAGGCACGGAAATGCCGTATTTTCGAAGGATCTGCTCGCGGCCGGCCTTTGACTCGCGCTGATCCTGCAGGGAACGGGAATAGCGCAGGAAAAAGATGACCGCACCGAGGCAGCAGAGACCCGCGGCAAGAATCAGCGGGAAGCGGTTCGTCATGCCGTAGAACGCCGCGAGCACCACAGCCAGCACCGAGGAGGCGATGGCCGGCAGAAGGGCAAGGGCCGGCCTGCTCTCGGAACCGGCTTCGGCGAGCGCCTCGCGGTCCTGACGCACTTCCTCTTCAAGTTCTTCCCGACTCCGGTTTCCGAATTCGTTCCGCCGCAGGGCGTCCCGACTCTGACTGAGCGCAAGCAGGGCAGCATCGTGGTCTTCGCTGCGCGCCTGAACAAGAGCCCTTCCGTCCCGCAGGCGGCGCATGGCCTCGGCACGCTGGTGCCGGCGAGCCTCCGTCACCTGTTCCTCAAGGGCGGAGCAGTCCTTCGACGCCGCCTCCAGCTTTTCTTCGAGCTCGTGCGCGGCATCCACGCTGCTGTCCATCTCACTGAGACGCTGCCGGATTTCGCCGATCTCGCTCTCCAGGGCGGGAAGCAGACCTTTCTGCTGCCGGCGGCGCGTATGCTGCCAGGCCTTCAGGCGGGCGTCTGCCTCGGAGAAGGAGGTCTGCTCGTCGCCGCTGGCCACAATGGCCTGAATCCGTTTCTCCAGCTCGGGACTGCCCGTCACGGCGACCCCACCCTGTTCGATAAAGGCACTGCGACGGAAAACCTCGCGGCTGACGCCGGTCAGCAGCTCGCCGCAGTTTGAGCCCGTCATACCCTCGACCGGACGGTTTGTCCCGGCATAGACGGCCGAAAACTCGCGCATCGGCGTGCTGCGTGAGACCGTCGTGCGCTGGAGCGTGATGTCAAAGCCGTCCGCTTTGACGTCCATGCTGCCCTCCATCGGCGCGCCGGACCAGGGGGCGTAGCGCTGCCTGTCCGGCAGGGAGCCGGCTTTTGCGTGCTCACTGCCGTCGAGACCGTACAGCATGGCCCGGATGAAGGCACACCAGGTGGATTTGCCGCTTTCATTCGGCGCGTAGATGACATTCAGACCGTCATGCAGGCGCAGACTGTCGTTCTGCAGTTTCCCGAACGAGGCCTGCAATTTACGGATGATCATGCACACAAACCTCCCCGGCATTGTCCAGCGCAGCCAGACCCCAGCGGGCTGCCTGCACGATACGGTCCCGTTCCGAGTCGTCCCGGGCCGCGTCAAAGCGCGCCCGCAGGCGTCTCAGAAAAAGACCCCGCAGGCTGTCCTCGGCGGCGCTGTCCCAGATATCCCTCCGCAGAAGGGTTTTGTCTCTGAGCTCCAGCGCAAAAAACATCTCGTCCAGATTCTGATGCAGCTTCCGCAGGTCGGGGGCCGATTCGGCCTCGCCCGTCAGGGTGATCCGGTAGATGTCCCGCACCGTATCATCCGGCAGCGAGGTGTGAATCAGCAGAAGCGGGTCCCGGTCCGAAATGTCCAGCTCCAGCGTTTCATAGCGGCGCGAGGCGATGCAGGCCGTCCGAAGGCGGGCGTCCTCGCCGTCCAGCTCGACGATGTTCACGGTCTTCTCGCCGCATTCATCAAAGCCGTGGCCCTCCGCGCAGCCCGGCCATGCGTACCAGGTGTTCCCGCTGCGCTGCAGGCCCGAGGAACTGTGCATGCCGCCCAGTGCGGCATAGTCAATGCCGCTGGCAGCAAGGTCCTCGGAGGAGATGGGATTGCAGAGCGAGTCCGGATTGCCGACCTCGCCGTGCAGGCACAGCAGGTTGTAAACCCCCGCCCTGCGCTCGGCGTGGAAGCCGCGCAGCAGCGCGGGTGCGTTCCGGTCGGTAAAGGCGGCGCCGTAGACCCGCGCGTCGGCAGAGGGAACCGAGACGAAATGCACCGCGTTTTCATGGAAAACGTGCACGTTTTCCGGCAGATCCAGACGCACCCAGGGCGAGCGTTCGGTCCAGCAGTCATGGCTGCCGGGCGCGATGAACACGGGGCAGGGGACGCTTGCAAGGCTGCGGAGCAGCGCTTCCCCGGTCTCGTAATAGGTGTTGCCGCTGTCCAGCAGGTCACCGCTGAGCAGCATCAGGTCGGCGCTCTCATCGGCTGCGAGCGCACCGAGCGCGGCAAGCAGCTCACCCTGCTCTTCCCGCCGCACTGATGCTTTGGCAGCGGAGAGAGCCTGAAAGGGCGAGTCCAGATGAAGGTCCGCGGCGTGGATGATTCGGATGCTTCTCATGTCACTCTCACCGCCTCTGCCTGCAGGCACCTGCCCGTATCGGTGTCAACGGCAAAAATACAGCCTTCCAGCTTGCTGGGGCCCTTCCCGGCTTCATAGCGGCGGGGAGGATCCCCCATGAACTTTCCGATACTCTGGTCGACATCGATGCCCAGCACCGAACGGACGGCGCCGGTCATGCCAAGATCGGTGATATAGCCGGTACCCTTCGGAAGCACGCAGGCATCCGAGGTCTGGACATGGGTGTGGGTACCCCAGACGGCAGATACCTTTCCGTCCAGAAGATAGCCGAGGGCAAGCTTTTCACTGGTCCCCTCCGCATGGAAGTCCACGAGGACGATTTTCTCCTGAATCTCGGCAGCGTAACCGTCGGCAATGGGGAAGGGGTTGTCGGTGTTGCTGTCCAGCGTGAAGCGCCCCATCAGGTTCAGCACGCACACATCGCCGAAATCACGGCTGTAGACGGCAATGCCTCGCCCGGGACACTGAGGGCCGTAGTTGGCCGGCCGCAGAATGCGGCTGCGCTCGGCAAGATAAGGCTGCAGCTCGGTGCGGGTCCAGGTATGGTTCCCCAGCGTGATGACATCGGCCCCGGCACGCAGAATGGCGTCTGCCTGACGCGGTGTGATGCCGACCACGTTGGCGTTTTCGCCGTTTACCACGGTAAAGGCGATTTCGCGCTCTTTCTGCAGCTGTTTCAGATTCTTCTCAAGAAACTCCAGCCCGGGATCACCGCAGACATCACCGACCGCAAGTATGTTGATTTGCATGATAACCGCCTCTGATGAATTAGTAAAAAGCATTTTACCATTTTCCGGGGAGAATCGCAACGGGAATGTTTTCGCAGCGGTTTTTCGAAACGGAAGCAAAAAAGATTGTACTGCGGCAGAAAGCTGTGGTATAATCGGCCGAAAATAATCATTACGGAGGTACATCATGGCTGAACTCAGACGACCCGACAATATGCAGCGGATTACCACGCCCGAACTGGCGAAGGCGTTTATCGATGAGCAGATCGCCGCTCTGCGTGCGCAGATCGGAGACCGCAAGGTCCTTCTGGCCCTCTCCGGCGGCGTGGATTCGTCTGTTGTTGCCGCCCTGCTGATTAAGGCAGTCGGACAGCAGCTGACCTGTGTCCATGTCAACCACGGCCTGCTGCGCAAGGGCGAACCGGAGCAGGTGATCGAGGTTTTCCGCAACCAGATGAAGGCCAACCTGATCTATATCGATGCGGTTGACCGTTTCCTGGACAAACTGGCCGGAGTTTCGGATCCGGAGACCAAGCGCAAGATTATCGGCAATGAATTCATCGAAGTGTTTGCCGAGGAAGCCCGGAAGCTGGACGGGGTCAGCCTGCTGGCACAGGGAACCATCTGGCCGGATATC
>Ga0326511_10003494_pt1 | contig 12655 bp, 12 predicted proteins | sample 0_2496_0518_D_FD_203701 | JGI IMG/M metagenome (GOLD analysis project Ga0326511, IMG submission 203701) | Bovine rumen microbial communities from UC Davis, California, United States - 0_2496_0518 | ecosystem: Host-associated > Mammals > Digestive system > Stomach > Rumen | place: USA...
GACGGCCGAAACCGCCCAGGAAGTAGCAGCCGCCGGCTACGATGAAAGCAAACAGCGTCGAGATGATGGTTCCGCGACGGATGGCTGCTTCGTCGGTGACGGAGTAGAACTTGCCGACCATCTGGGGAAGACCCCATGTGCCCAGCGAAGTCAGGATAACCACGCCAAGCAAGTCCAACGGGTTGGGCCCCCACAGCGATGCAAAGCCGCCGTTCACATTCGGGTTCCCGTCGGCGGGAATCGCCGCCATTTTGCTTACGGCTTCCGTCAGACCGCCCTGGTTATTGAGTACAACCGCGATGATGGTCACGATGCCGAAAAGCATGATGATGCCTTGGATGAAGTCATTCAGGGCTGTGGCGCGATAGCCGCCCAGGATAACATACACTGCTGTGAGCGCTGCCATGATGACAACACAGTATTCATACGGAATGCCGAAACCCATCTCGAAAAGCGTCGAGATGCCTTTATAGACACCGGCTGTGTAGGGGATGAGGAATACGAACGCGATGATGGAGGCAACGACACGCAGCATCTGTGAATTGAAACGCGTGCCGAAGAAATCCGGCATCGTACGGCTTTGGATGTGCTGAGTCATCAGTTTAGTGCGTTTGCCCAGGATAATCCAGGCAAGGAGCGAACCGATAACGGCATTGCCCACGCCAATCCACGTGGACGAGAGTCCGTATTTCCAGCCGAACTGTCCTGCGTAACCCACAAAGACGACTGCCGAGAAATAACTGGTGCCGTAGGCAAAGGCCGAAAGCCAGGGACCTACATTACGGCCGCCCAGCACGAACCCATCTACGGAATTCGCCTGTTTGGACGACCGGATGCCTACTGCAATGATTGCAATCAGAAAGATTGCGGTAAGAAGTAATTTAATGAACATATTTTTATTTTACGATTTTACGATTTTACGATTTTACTATTTACGATTTTGCGATTTTACGCTTGTCCGCACGGGAAACTCTTAAACTTTTTTGAACTGACTCTAAACTAATCCTGCCCCCTCCTTTCAAGGGGGAGGCTGGGGTGGATCTTCTGAGGCTCTTAGAATGCCACCTGCACCTGAGCCTGTAGATTCCCGTAGTGTTTAGAGCTTCCTGTCTTCTGAGGCATGCCCACCGGATTTGCCAGCGTGTATTGCAGTTGAACGCGGCACGTGCGGAAGAACCAATGCTGTACGCCAGCCACGAAATTCATCTGTCCGATGTTGAGGTGATCGTTGTATTTGAAATAATCGGCCGAACCGATAACATCCAGCCATTGGCAGACGGGCACCGCTGCCGTCACATATCCGCCCCAGCTGTTCACGTCGCCGTCCTTGCCCGCCAGAATCTCTCCGTGGATGGTGGTGCAGCGGTTCTTCCAGTAATCCACTCCCTGTGGATGACTCTTCCATTCTGCGCCCAGCGTCCAGCGGTTGCGTTTGTAGTTTTCGTCCACGGCGATGTCCGGATTATAGGCGGAGATTTTCACCGCATTGCCGGTGCCGAGCTGTCCGGTAGCTACGATGCGCCAGTTCTGTGTCGGACGATAGTCCAGCCTGGCAATGAAATCCTTTTGGTTGTTTTTATCCTTTTTGTTGATGCCCTGCCCGTTCATCACAGCCAGTTCGTAGTAGAGGTGGTCGCTGAAGAGGTAGCCGTAGATCTCCAGCCCCAAGTCTCGTCCGTATTGTACGCCGTAGAGCGGGTCGGAGCCGCAGCCCGTCAGCCAGGTCACGCCCTGCGAATACACATCAATCAGCTCCATCTTTGTAGGCGAGAGCGGATTCTCCATCGAGAGACTGTTCTTGAACTGTCCGAAACGCACCGTCATGGAGCGATCCCGCGTGATGCGGTAGTCGGTGTAGAATTCCTGGACCTCCGACGAGAAGTCCGTCATAAACAGAAACGACCAGCGGTCGGTGATGTCGGCCTTGGCCCAGAAGAGGGTGCGTTTCACGTCCCAGGTATTCGTTTCCGTTCCGTCCTGATGACGATAGGTGTAGCCTGCCTGGGCGTAGCCGTTTACCTTGATGCGGCTAAGCAAATTCTTCAGCCAATCCGTTTCCGAAGGGCCGGACTGCGCCTGTAGCGACAAGGTGCAGAGGAGCAGCATCGCGAGGGTGAAAAGTGAGGTACGATGTTTCATTTGTTGTTTGGAAAAATGTATGAAAGTGACGAAATTCGATGGCAAATATACATTATTATTTTGAAATATTGGCATTTTATCCGGAAAAAGTGGAATTAAGGGGCCCGTTTTTTAAGATTCGATGCATTTTTATGCATCGGCATTGCGAATAGTATGTATTTAACAGGCATTGACTACTGGAAAATCAGTGCCGGCGGCTGCCCCGGAACATCCGTGTAGGGTAAAAAAAGGACCGGCAGAACCGGTCCTTGGTGAAAAAGGGATTTAGAATTTAGTTATTCTTCGGAGAATTCGTCTTTTCCTACTCCGCAGAGCGGACAAACCCAGTCTTCGGGAACGTCCTCCCATGCGGTGCCGGGCTGTATCCCGTTGTCGGGATCGCCCACTTCGGGGTCATAAACATAACCGCAGATGTTGCAAACGTACTTAGCCATATTAGTTAGAATTTAGTGTTTAGAGTTTAGAGTCTGTTGTCAGTGAATTCATTAACCCGGAACCTTGACCTTGAATCTATTTTCCGGCCTTCGGGGTCGTCTTTTTGGCGGGAGCTTTCTTCTTGGGAGCAGCTTCGGCAGCGATGCCTGCGGCAGCAAGTTTTGCCTCGGCCTCTGCAAGCTGTGCCTGGAGTTTCTCGATTTCCTTGCCCTGGTTGTCAATCTGCTTGACGAGGGGGTTGAGTTCTTCGGTCTCGATATCCTCGGGGAATTCCTGTTTGAGACGTATCTGGATATCGGAAACGACGTTCATGTAGTTGGAGAAGGCATCAAACGAAGACTCGTAAGGCGAGAAGGGGTTGTAGGTGCCGTACTTGGTGGACATGAACTTGAAGTGGTCGGCCGAGAGCAGATAGGAATAGTCCTGCTTGAGCACATCGTTCTTGGTGAGGTTGAGACGCTCGGAGATGCTGTAGATGGCGCGGAGCGCTTCGTGCTGGAGCTCGTTGCCGCACCAGGCCGACACATCCTTGTCATAGCCGTCCCACGAAATGGGGTGCCCGACGGATATAGTATCGACGGAAGGAATGTTTTCGAACACCTCCTGGGGCATTGAGAAAGTAATCTCCTTCTCCTCGGCAAAGCGGGGAAGAGCCTTGAAGAACTCGAAGATACCGGTGGACGCGGGATGGATGCCGCCTACCACATCGAAGTTCATAGCGATGGTATAAACCTTCTCGTCAGCGGGACTCTGTTCGATCCACGACATGTAGGTGCGAGCATCGAGACCGCCCTGGAAGTTGAGGGCAATGTCCTCGGAGAGCTTCTGGTTGCGGAACAGAAGGCCTACGGAATGCTTGGCCGTAGTATTGTAAACGTAGTTGGCCGACTTCCAGCCCAACACGTGCTTGGCACCCTCGGTGATGATGCCCTTGAAGCCCATGGCGGCTACTTCGGCACCAATCTCGTCGTTGTAGATAAAGCCGGTGTTGACAAATGTCTTGGGGCGGAATTTGAAAGTTTCGTAGATCTTCTTGCTCTGGGCCTTGCATTCGCGCAGGAACTCCTCGGAATCCTGGAGGGCAGAGAGGGAGTGTGCGTAGGGTTCGCAGAGCAGTTCGCAGCATTTGGTAGCCACGAGGTCGCGTACACAATCGAGAAATTCGGGGCAGTATGTCTCGAACTGGTCCATGGCAACGCCGGAGATGGAGAGAGCCACCTTGAACTTCTTGTCGGAAGCGTTGATCATCTCGAGCAGCATCTTGGCTGCGGGAATGTAGCTCAGGTAGGCATTACGCTTGAGGATTTCCTCGTTGGCGTAGTCGTCGAAATAATAGTGGTCTGCACCGATGTCGTAGAAACGGTATTTTTTGAGACGGTAGGGTTGATGAATCTCAAAAAGCAAACAAATGGTTTTCATATTGGACTAATTTACAATTTTACTATTTGACTATTTACAATCGGGACATTCAATTCCAGCCGAGCACACGCTTGTAGGCATCTACGACGCGTTGTCCCACCTTCTCCCAGGTGATTTCGGCCACTTCCTTGCGGCCTTCCTCCTGGAGGTAACGGTGAAGCACGGGGTAGGTGATGAGACTGTACATGGCATCGGACATCGCATCAATGTCCCAGAAGTCGCACTTGATGCAGTTGCTGAGAATCTCACCGCAGCCGGACTGTTTGGAGATGATGGCGGGACAGCCGCATTCCATTGCCTCGAGGGGCGAGATACCGAACGGTTCGGAAACGGAAGGCATCACATAGACGTCGCTGGCCTTGAACATCTCGTAAACCTGGTTGCCGCGCAGGAAACCTGTGAAATGGAAACGGTCGGCGAGACCCTTCTGGGCCACAAGCCGGATCATGGGTTCCATGAGGTCGCCTGAACCGGCCATCACAACGCGGGCGTTGGGTGCCTTCCAAAGACAGCGTGCAGCAGCCTCGACGAAGAACTCGCAACCCTTCTGGGCGGTGATGCGGCCGAGGAAGGTGATGACCTTCTCGTCGGTGCCGCGCTTGACGGGAGCATTCACGATGTCTGGAGAGAGGGGGTCCACTGCATTGTGCATGGCGATGACTTTGCGGGGATCCTGGTGATATTTCTCGATAACGGTGCGACGTGTAAGTTCAGATACGCACATGATGAGGTCAGCATGGTTCATGCCGTCGCGTTCAATCATGTAGGTGGGGTCGTCGTCGTTGCAGTTGCCGCGCGTACGGTCATACTCGGTAGCGTGGACGTGTATGCAGAGGGGCTTGCCGGACACCTGCTTGGCGTGGATGCCTGCAGGGTAGGTGAGCCAGTCGTGGGCATGGATGATGTCGAAACTCTCCTTGCGGGCTATCACACCGGCTACGATGGAGTAGTTGTTGATTTCCTCGAGGATATTCTGCGGATAGCGGCCGGAGAATTCGATACAGCCCATGTCGTTGACATACATGTTGCTGAAGTCAGCGTAGATGTGATCGCGCAGGTCGTAATATTCCTGAGGATCCATGCAGTAGCCGAAACGTTTCTGGACGTAGTCCCAATCGACGTCTCTCCAGACGATAGGCGTATTGGTTGCACCTATGATGTGGAGGAAGTCTTTCTTCTCGTCTCCTTGTGGCTTGGGAATCACAAAGGTGACTTCGCAGCCTGCATTGACGACACCGCGGGCGATACCGTAGGAAGCAGGACCGAGACCTCCGAGAATATGAGGAGGCCATTCCCAGCCAAACATTAAAGCTTTCATACTATATTATATATAATAATGTGTTATTGTTGTTGTTGCTGTTGTTGCTGCTCGGGTGTCAGTTCTACGTTGACAAAATCCTCGGCGGTGCGAAGGTCGGGCTCGGGCACATACTTCTCGACCACGTCGATGGCGCGGAGCACCTCGGCCTGGTTGATGGAAAGCATCATGGCACCGTGGCCGCGGAAGGGCGGGTTGCCGTCATAGACCTCGGAGAGGGTTCCGATGCAGTGACGCGACATCTCTTCCTCGTAGCTCTGCAGACGACGTTTGATGAACGCGATGCCGGAACGGGTGAAAACCTTGAGGTAGGCTTCGGTGTAGGCTCCCAGGAGCCAGGGCCATACTGCACCATTGTGGTAGGCATAGTTGCGTTCGGTTGCGTTGCCCCAGTAGTTGGGACGATACCGGCCGGCATTGGGGGTGAGGGAACGGATGCCCTTGGGGGTCAGCAGCTCTTTGGTCACCATGTCGAGAGCGGCCTTGCGCTGCGGCTTGGAAAGGGGCGTGTACTGGAGCGAGAGGGCGAAAATCTGGTTGGGACGTACGTCGGGATCAGAGTAGCCTTCGGTCACATAGTCGTAGAGGTATCCGCCGGGTGCGGTGAACGTCTTGGCAAACGCGAGTTCGTAGAGTTCGCAGAGACGTTCGAGGTGGTGCTTTTCAACATCCCAGTCCTCGCCTTCGCGGAACATGATTTGAGGATGTTCCTGCATGAGCTGGAGTGTGAACTTCAGGGCGTTGTACCAGAGGGCGTTGAACTCGACGATATAGCCCGTGCGGGGGGTGATGGGACGTCCGGCCTCGGTGGCGTTCATCCACGTGATGGCTGTATCTTCGCCATCGGCATAGAGCAGGCCGTTCTCCTGAACCGTCAGCAGAGGTGAGCGGTCGTCGGTGATATAGCTCAGAATGCTGCGGAGCAAAGCTCCGTACTTGCGGGCCGCTTCCTCGGTCGAAACGTACTGGGCATACTGCTGGATGGTCCATGTGGCCCATAGCGGGACGTCGGGATCGGAAAGTTCCTGGATGACCTTGTCTTCATAGTCGGGATCCTCCATCTGCTTGCAGAGGGCCTCGACTGCGGCATCCATCACTTTCTCGAACTCGGCCTTGTCGCCGATGACCAGTGTCGAACCGGGCAGACCGATAAAGGTGTCGCGGGCGCGCACCTTGAACCAGGGATAGCCGGCAATAATGTAGTCCTTGCCGCTGCGTTCGATGATGGAACTCTGGGCGGAAATCTTCAGACAGTTGAAGAAGGACGTGCGTGCCACACGGAGCTTGAGCTCGCGGGTGAAGAGCGTCTTGAGCTGTTTGGGGTCAGCCTCCTGGATGCCTGCGGCAAAGACGATACTCTCGCCCTTGCGTATCTTCATCTCGAAGTAGCCCGGCATGTAGAGGTCTTCTTTGAACGCATATCCGCGCACCTGCTCGCGGGGATATTCCACACCCATGTTCCAGTCGGGCGCCGAGAAGAACTCGGCATCCTTGCTCACCTGCATGTAGAGGGTCGGATAACCCTTGTACAGGCAGGCTGTTACGCCGCCGGGCACCTCATCGTAGGAGTAGTTGATGGCGGTGTTGCGACTCGTCAGGTCGTTCACGTTGCGAAATGCCAGTTGGGGACGCAGTCGTAACGTTGTCTCCGAGTGGGCGTCGACAAGCGTGTAGCGGATGAGCACACGGGGCATATCGTGCTGGAGGAAACTTTCCTTGGTGAGAATCACACCGCCTACACGATAGGTCTTCTTGGAAATTAACTCGCAGTCGAATTCGCGGATGTACTTGTGTCCACGAGGCGCAAAGGTATCCCCCTGATACTTGTGGATGCCTAAGTTGAATTCGGCACCATGCTGGATGACCGTCTCGTCGAGCGTCGAAAGCAGAACGTGGTTGTCGTTGTCGAGTTCGGGGATGGGAATGACCAGCAGTCCATGATACTTTCTTGTGTTGCAATCTGTAATGCTTGTGCAAGAATACGCACCGCTACGGTTCGTGCGGAGATACTCTATATCCAAACTTTGCTCCAGATTGGTTAGCAAGGTTTTGTCAAATTTGAGATAACTCATATTTTGTTACAATTAGTTAGATGTGCAAAAGTACGCATTTATTTTCACATAAGCAATTTTTTAATGCGAAAAATTTCTAAAAATGGGTAATTTTGGCAATATTTGACCCGAAAATGAAAAAAACTGGCCCGAAAAAGTGTTTTTTTGCGAAAAGTTGAGGCTATTTCAAAAGGATTTTGTATCTTTGCACACAACTTAGAATTTGTGCAAAGAATCAAAAATGGCAAATACACGCGCAGAACTGATAGAGGTGGCCCGCAAACTGTTCGTCAGTCAGGGTTTTGATGCTACGACGATGTACGAGATCGCCGAACATTCCGGGCGTGGGCGTCGCACGCTCTATACTTATTTCCGTTCCAAGTCGGATATCTTCATGGCTGTGGTCGATGCCGAGGTGAACCGTCTGATAGAACGCATCGAGGAAATCCTGCCCCGCAACATACCCGCCGATGAGAAACTGAAGCTTTACATCGTGAACCGTCTGGATCAGGTGAAGGAGTCGGTTGTCAGAAACGGTACGCTCAAGGCGGAGTTCTTCCGCAACGTGATTCAGCTGGAGCATGCCCGTCGCAGGTTGGATAACCGTGAACTGAATATCCTGCGTACGATTCTGCAGGAGGGTATAGAGCAGGGCATCTTTGATATCGACAATGCCTCGGTGGTGGCGGTCACCATCCACTATTCCCTGCGCGGACTCGACATCCCCAACATCCGCGGACAGTTCACTGCCCTGGGCGTTCCCACAGCCCGCCTGCGTGAAAGCATTTTCAAAATGATTTTCCAGGGAATTGTGCGTAAACAACGTTATGTCAATGATTTAATCCTTAATAATTAATTAAAAAATGAAACTTCTCGAAGGAAAAGTCGCCCTCATTACGGGCGCAGCCCGAGGCATTGGCAAGGCCATTGCCCTCAAGTTTGCTGCTGAAGGCGCAGCTGTTGCTTTTACGGACCTTGTGATTGATGAGAACGGTCTGGCTACCCAGAACGAAATCGCGGCCCTCGGTGTACAGGCCAAAGGATATGCTTCGAATGCGGCAGATTTCGCTGATACGGAACGTGTTGTGGCTGAGGTGAAGAATGACTTTGGACACATCGATATTCTGGTCAACAATGCCGGTATCACCAAGGATGGTCTGATGTTGCGCATGACCGAGGCCCAGTGGGATGCCGTCATCACAGTGAACCTCAAGTCGGCATTCAACTTCATCCATGCCTGTCTGCCCATCATGATGCGTCAGCGCAGCGGCAGCATCATCAACATGGCCTCTGTCGTAGGTGTTCACGGCAACGCCGGTCAGGCCAACTACGCTTCGTCGAAGGCCGGTCTGATTGCCCTGGCCAAGAGTGTTGCCCAGGAAATGGGGCCCAAGGGCATCCGTGCCAACGCCATCGCTCCCGGTTTCATTGAGACTGCTATGACGGCCCAGCTGCCCGAATCGGTACGTGCCGAGTGGATGACCAAGATCCCCGCCCGGCGCGGCGGCAAGCCCGAAGATATTGCCGATGTGGCAACCTTCCTCGCCTGCGATATGTCAAGCTACGTCACCGGTCAGGTTATCCAGGTCGACGGCGGCATGAATATGTAATGAAAATCATTTACGAAGACAATCACATCGTGGCAGTTTCCAAAAACTGCCACGAAATCGTTCAGGGGGACAAGACCGGCGACGAACCGCTCTCCGAGACGCTGAAACGTCTCATCAAGGAGCGCGATGCCAAGCCCGGCAATGTCTTCCTGGGTGTCACTCACCGCCTCGACCGTCCGACCACGGGCATCGTCCTGTTTGCCAAGACTTCGAAGGCGCTGGAACGGCTGAACCGCATGTTCGCCAGCTCGGAAGTCCATAAGACCTACTGGGCCATTGTGCCGAATGTGTGGGCACAAAACAAAGAACTCCCGCAGGAGCAGGAGTTGAAGCACTGGCTGGTGCGCCGCGAGGCGCAGAATCGTTCGTTTGCCTACGATACGCCTCGTCCGGATGCCAAGGAGGCGCGTCTGCGTTATAAACTGTTGTCGGCCACCGAGCGTTATGCCCTGCTGGAGGTGCAGCTGTTTACGGGCCGGCATCATCAGATTCGCTGTCAGCTTTCGCACATCGGTCTGCCCATCAGGGGGGATTTGAAATACGGGGCTCCGCGCAGCAATCCCGACGGCGGTATCTCGCTGCATGCGCGCCGTGTGAACTTCATCCATCCCGTCTCGCACAAGGAAATCACCCTCGAGGCACCTGTTCCGGAGGATAATCTGTGGAAGGCGCTGGAAGAGTTAAGTGCGAAGGGTTAGTGGGCAATGCCGCCCTGACCCCACATCAGTTTGGCCTTGAGCGTGTCGAAGAATGTGTGGCCTTTGCGACGTACGACACGAGTGTGGAACGGAGCGCGTGACAGGACAAGCTCATCGTCGGTGGTGAGCGGTATGGCTACACCGTCTACAGCCACAAGGTAGAGCCCGTTGCGTGACTCGACCGAGATGTTCAGAATGGCGGAATCCCGGATGACCAGCGGCCGGGTCGTGAGCGAATGGGGTGCGATGGCTACGATTTCGAAACAGTTGGAATGCGGCTCCAGTATGGGGCCGCCTGCACTCATGGCGTAGGCTGTGGAGCCCGTGGGGGTTGCGATGCACAGCCCGTCGGCATCATAGGTGTTGAGCACCTCGCCGTCCACCTTCAGGGTCACCGACACCATGGAACTCTGGTCGCGTTTCAGTACCGCCACTTCGTTGAGCGCAACCCGGTTGTAGGGTTCCGTGCGACCGGGTATCTCCATCTGAATCAGTGCCCTTTCCTCGACCGTGTACCTCTTGTCAATCAGAATCCCGGGCAGCGCTGTGTCGCTTTCTTCGAGCGAGATGTCGGTCAGGAATCCCAAATGTCCGGCATTGATGCCCAGAATCGGAATGCCTTTGTCTCCGATGGCCGCCGCCGTACGCAGAAACGTACCGTCGCCGCCCACACTGATAGCCATATCCGCATCGTCGGGCGAGACGGGGGAGGAGAGTACCGAAATCGAGGGCAAAGCCTGCAAAATCTGTTCAATTTTGCGGGTTGCTTCGGGGTTTGTAGCACCAAAAACGGCAATTTTCATTCGCTTTACATTTTTTTTAAGGAAATAATATCGCTTAAGTCGCTTAAAATTCGTATCTTTGCACCGTCTCTTTCAGACAGCAAAGGGCGAAATCCCGTTGCAAAGATGAGAATAATTTTGAAAAAAAACAATTTTTTCTCCAGAAATCTTCACCAGCCGGTCCTATTTTATTTGCTTTTCTATTAATATAATCAAATATGACATCTTTATTGACATCTTTATTCCTTCAGATTTCCATGCCGATGGCAGCATCGGACAGCATCGAAGCGCTCACGTCCACTCCCGTGCCTCAGGAGTCCGGTCTCTCCCTTTGGGACATGGCTCTCAACGGCGGTTGGATCATGATTCCCATCGCTCTTCTTTCCGTCATAGCCGTTTACATCTTTGTGGAGCGGTTCATCGCCTTGCGGAAGGCCCGGAAGGATGCTCCCTATTTCATGGACCGCATCCGCGAGTATCTGGAGGACGGGAAACGGGATGCGGCCATCAAGGTCTGCCAGCAGACCCGTGCGCCCTATGCTGCCATGATTGAGAAGGGTATCATGCGTATCGGACATCCGGCTTCGGAAGTGCAGGCTGCCATCGAAAACGTAGGCAACGTGCAGGTGGCCCAGATGGAAAAAGGCTTCACCATGTTGGCAACGGTGGCCTCCGGCGCTCCCATGATCGGCTTTCTGGGTACCGTGACCGGCATGATTCAGGCTTTCTACGATATGGCGAATGCAGGCAGCAATGTCGATATCACGCTCATTTCCGGCGGTATCTATCAGGCGCTGGTTACAACGGTGGCCGGTCTGGTCGTGGGTATTATCGCCCTCTTTGCCTACAATTATCTGAATACGCTCCTCGACCGCGTCGTCAACGAGATGGAGTCCAAGACGCTGGAATTCATGGACCTCGTGGAAACCAACGATAAAATCAAATAAGGTATGGCTCTGAAACGAAGAAACAAGGTATCGGCTGCGTTCTCGATGTCGTCGATGACCGATGTCATCTTTCTGCTGCTGATTTTCTTCATGGTCACTTCGACGGTGGTGTTCCCCAATGCCATCAAAGTGCTTCTGCCCCAAAGCCAGAAACAGACTTCGGCCACACCCCTGGCAAGAGTGACCATCGATGCCGATCTCCGCTATTTCGTCGCTTTCGGCAATGAGCGTGAGACGGGCGTCCAGTTCGAGGAAATCACCCCCTGGCTGCAGAGTGTGGCCCAGCAGGCTCCCGAGATGTATGTCGCCCTCTATGCCGACGAGACGGTGCCCTACAAGGAGGTAGTGCGGGTGTTGGACATCGCGACGCGAAACAATTTCCGTATGGTTCTTGCCACAAGACCGTCCTCAGATTGACCCGGAGCATATGAACGAAGAAAAGCGCAATCGCCTCATCAGTATGATTGCCACCGTCGTCATCCACGCGATGGTGGTCGGCCTGTTGCTGTGGTACACCCTCGATCTTCCCCCTCAGGAGGAGGAGAGCGGTGTGCTGCTCCTGCGTGTCGAGGGAATGGGACCCGGACCCGGCGAAGTGCTGAACAATACCCGGGCGCCTGAGGAGACCGCCGAGGCAACCCCTCCGGCACCGAGCGCCCCGGCTCCCGCTCCCCGGCAGCCGTCGCCCGAACCTCCGGCCATTACGCAGAATACCGAGCCGGCCCCGAGCCTTCCCTCTGCCGAAGAGAAGCAACGGGAGGAAGCCCAAAAACAGGCCGAGGCAGAACGTCAGGCGCGCGAAGAAGCTGAGCGCAAGGCCCGTGAGGAAGCCGAACGCAAACGCAAGGAGGCCGAACAGATTGCCTCGCAGGTGGGCGGACTCTTTGCCCAGGGAACAGGAGGCGCCGGCGGAGAGAGCCCGGAAGGTTCGGCCCAGGGCAACAGCGACACAGGTGCCACTAAGGGCACTCCCGGCTGGGGTACCGTCGATTTGGGCGGCCGCGGTCTGAAGGGAAGTCTCCCCAAGCCGGCCTTCAATGTCAACGCATCGGGGATTGTTGTGGTGAGAATCACCGTCAATGCGATGGGAAATGTGATGCAGGCTACTGTGCAGCCCAAAGGCACGACTACAGCAAACATGGATTTGCGTAAAGCCGCATGTGATGCAGCGCTCCGCACCAAGTTTGTCCGCAAGGACGGTTCTCCCACAATGACCGGCACCATTACCTACCGGTTCGACAGCAACAACTGAGCAA
>Ga0326511_10003495_pt1 | contig 12654 bp, 14 predicted proteins | sample 0_2496_0518_D_FD_203701 | JGI IMG/M metagenome (GOLD analysis project Ga0326511, IMG submission 203701) | Bovine rumen microbial communities from UC Davis, California, United States - 0_2496_0518 | ecosystem: Host-associated > Mammals > Digestive system > Stomach > Rumen | place: USA...
CAGGTGCCGTGCGATATCGAGGTGCTGAACCGTGTAGCACCGGAGACCGCATACGGCAACATCGAGTTCATCCGTCCTGGCTGTACCGCGCACTCGCACTGGTACAAGCGCGTTGAGGACTTCTGGCATTCCGGTGCCGACATCCTCGTCGTGGATACGGACAACCACTTCTCCGACTCCGTGCTCCGCAGCATCGTTACGCTTGCAGACAAGACTGTCGAAGGTAGCGGCACAGCCGTTACTTCGTACGTAAACAGCGCGTACTTCAACGTGGCGCTCACGGCTGACATTCCGGACAACTTCTTCATTCCGTCAAGCGACTTTGTACGCATAAGCGGCACGGGCATCGGTGACAGAATCTTCCGCAGCACTGGCTCGTGGGATCCAGGCCTTATCAACCAAGGACACCACATCCAGTTCGACCAAGTTCCAGACCTTGACCTTTTCGAGAACACCCAGCGCTGGGTTTCTACGATGGTGGAACGCCGTGCTAGGATGTCCTTCCAGATCTGGAGCCAGAACGAGCTTGACTTGCAAGGCCGTTCTTGCCAGTCCTTGCGCCTTGAGACGCAGGGTTTCACCACGGTAAAGAACGCCATCATCAATGAGACCATGCTGGTGGGCTACTCCACGACGTTCATCAACGTCACGACCCAGCTCAGCATTAACTCCAGCATAGGTGCTGGCATCACCTTGCAGAACTGCAGCATCACGATTCCGCGCTACTGGGTGACTGGTCTCCGTTCCATCAGCTCTACGGATAGTCACATCACCGTGCTCGGCCCAGATGGCATCGACCCGTGCGTATGCGGATTGAGCATCTATGGAGGAACTTGGAGTGGCTACGTCAAGATGTCTGAAGCGCATCGTGACGCATACGCCTTGAGTGCCACCGTGGCGTTCCGAAATGTGATGATCACTGGTGGCTTCAAGTGGCACTTGAACCAGATATACATGGCGGGCTGCACGAGCAGCTGTCCGATTGACCTCTATCCGGCCAACGGCGGAGACGACGTGTACTACTACAACTGTACGCTGCATAACAACCACTTCACTGGCGCTTTCCGCCTGTGGCTCACGATGTACTACACGATGGAACGCCCTCACAATGAAGTGTCGGGAACAAATGTAAAGTTCAACACGATGGTTATTACGGACAACCGATTTGACACAGCGGATCCGCATGGTATCAAGATGCTGCACGTCCATCCGCTGACCCACACCACGTACTGCTGCGCGGCTCCGCAACACTACAACATGGGCACTTGGCAGTACATAGGCAATACCGGAAACTGTCCGCGCATGACACCTGGTATTCTCAGCGCACGAGACAACTGGGCCGTTGAATGGCATGAGAACTACTCGGAGGAGTCCTACCGCAAGAGCGGTTCTACCCACTATGTATTCATGCCGTACTATTACATGCACACTGACTACACTTCGGACGAGCCTAACAGGTACAAGGATCCAGCTGACCCAAGCCAAGAAGCTATCGCAGTGTACCACAACCGGAATTGGGGAACGTCTTGGTGCTATGCCTACTTCTGGACTAGCATAGGCAATTCGCTGACAAGCGAAGATGACAATAACCGTCTGGTTGGTTACGTGTACATGGGCCGTGACAAGACCGTGGGTCACACGCCTAACTGGCATGTGGAAGGAGGCACTGGCGACGACGAGGCATATACGGCCTACACAATCTTCACCTTGCCAAGCCAGTACGTCTAAGACGGCATAGTTATAGTTGAGGACAAATTATGGCCGCTATTCAATACGCAAGACTCTATCCGGACACTACCCAGCTCCAAGCCAAAGATGGCCACAACCTCACGGCTGGCTGGGTGATGGTGTTCCTTGCCGGTACGGACGATCCGGCGACTACATACGCCGACTTCAACGGCACCGTGAACCCACAGAAGATCGTTATTGATGACAACGGTCGTTTCTGTGCTATCGTGGACAAGGCGAAGGCTTACCGTGTCGAAGTCTATGACTCTGAAGGAATGCTCCAGTGGACTACAGAACCGGTCTGGTGTACTGGCAACGCTGGCTCCGGCATGTCCGTCACTAGGGTCGTCTCGACTGACGGCTCCATCAGCGTCGAAGAGAACATCGCTGGCACTGAGCGCACCTATGACATCGGCATCGCCCCTGCGGACAACGACGAGTTCCTTGAATGGATCAAGTGCTCCGAGGAAGATTGCGGAAGCACTTGGAAGCCAGTATATCAGGCTGGTACGATGGAGACCGAGGCTGGCCAGGGCATCAAGGTGCATGGCGGCCATCTCTATCACTTCACTAATACTTTCTATGTAGACCCAGACGGCACTGGCATCACCTACAGTACGTTCCAAGTGAACATGTACTGCAACGGCGAAGTCGTGGACAGCCGCAACTTCGACATCGACACGTCAGTCAATGACTCCGTGCAGTGCGAGTGCTCTACCGACGTGATACCGGAAGAGGACGGCTACGTTTACTTTACACTGAACATTCCTAGTGGCTGTGAGGTCACTGGCGAAGTGCAGTGCCACCGCATCTACAGCGGCATCAACGCCGTGCCGGACACTTGCGCAACCAAGCAGTGGGTCTCCGAGTATTACCAAGAGAAGAGCGGAATGTCCGCGTACATTCCCTTCAGCGGAATCAACTACAATTCCAGCAACCAGATCACGGGCATCAGCGGGTCTGCCATCTATGCAGCGCTTGACAAGGACACGGTGTCCTCAATCGCGTCAAGCTATGCGGAGTCGGCAGTCAGCTCTATCAGCGGCTGGAGCGGTTCCAGCATTTCTTCGAAGGTTGATCAGTCCGCTTTCGACGATTGCTGCAGTGCTGTGCATAGCGCTCTCGATGATAAGCTTGACAAGTCCGCAAGTGGACAGTTTGCCCCAAGTGGGGACTATGCTTACAATAGCAGCCTTTCTAGTTACATTCCAGCAAGTGCGTCTGGCATGTTCGCTCCTTCTGGGAACTACCAGAGCGCTGGCGATTACGCTTTCAATAGCGCAGTTAGCTCTAAGCTTGACGCTTCTGTATCTGGTTCCTTTGTTCTGAACTCCTCGTTCAGTTCCTACAGCTCCAATGTAGGCGACACCATCAATAACATGTCGTCCAGTATCACGAGCATCGAGAACAACATAACGAGCATTGAGAACAACTTGACGAGCATCAGTTCCGATGTGTCTGGTAAGGTCGACGAGACGGCAATGTCGGCTTGGATTCCTTACAGTGCCTTGGACTACAGCGGCACTGCCATTTCCGGTATCGGTGGAAGTTCCCTGGCTGGAATGGGAGGAGGCGGAGCTGACTACTCTGGCGTGGCTCCGGTCAACGTAGACAATGACACACGCCTTATCAGCGTAGACCACCGTACTTTGTGCGTAGACAGCACGATGACGGCATACAACAGCGGAAGTTCCGCAGTTCTTGGTGTCAATGCCGCCCAGTTCGCTCCAAGCGGCGATTACATATTCGTTTCGGCCCTCGGATGGGCGGAGGTTTAAATGGCTTACGTTCTATCAAGTGTTTCGGGTAACTTAATCAGCGCGGCTTCGGCTGGCTACGCCCCTACCAATTCTGGGGACGTGTCCGCCATTGCTTCGGCCTACCAAGTCGTGTCCAGCACGGCCACGCAGCTCTACGCTGGCACGGCCTATGTGACGTCGATTAACGACGCACCTATCAGTGCTTTACGTGCTGGCAATGCTGCCAATGCTTCTCTGGCTAATTCGGCATGGTACGACGGCACTGGCCGCTTGATCTCCGCATTGCCGGACAGCGCAGCCGTATCGGCAATCGCTTCTTCGTATGTTGAGAGCGGTGTGTCTAGCAAGCAAGATACTTTGTCCTTTGCGTACAACACGGCTGACCAGATCAGTTCCATCAACGGTTCTGCACTGGCTGCTGGGAGCACGTACAGTGCTGGCGAAGGCATCGACATTACTGACGACGTAATCAGCGTTGAGGCCCCGGTGGACATCGTGGCAGGGCCTGGCATCGTCATCGACAACCCGGACGGCAACACGCTGAGGGTGAGCACGGAAGCTGATGCAGAAACCGTGCTGTTCGAAGATACTGGTTCAACTGGCACTCTTGTCGCCAATGTTGTATTGAGTGAAAGTTCAACCCATTTCTCTAAATTAGAAATAACGCTTGGTTGGACGGGTGGTGGTGGAAGCCCAGTACCAGGGCGGTTGATATTTACCTGTATTCCCGATGGCAAAGGATATGGATTTGCTGGCTTTATAGGTAAGGATGCGAGCGCTCACCATATAATCGGTGGCATTTCAACAAACGGTACAACGTTGGCAATTATTAACTGTCTTGATATGTATACATCAAACAATAGCAGCGTTACTTATCAGTCGTTTGCTGGGACGTTAAAAGTATTCAAGGTCGTCGGCATCCACCGCATCGCAAACAACTAAGGAGAATTTATGCCAGAAAATAATCAAATACTCAGCGTCGAAGGCCAACTGGTGGGAATGCCTCTGGCTGGCCCGGAATCGTTCTCGCAGCAGCAGCTGGACTACCTGAAACGTGCGCTCGGCGTGGACGAGACCGTGCTGTGGGAAGGAACGGCTGTTATGTCGAACAACCTGAGCCTGACCCTATCCGAATCTGCAATGAACTTCAAGTTTGTCGACATCTATTCATTGCCGCACGGTACCAATGACATTGCAATAATTACGCGTATTTATACGGAAACATTGTCTGGGGATACCGATGCACAAGGTTCATTTACAGTTACTGGTCACGCTGGCGGAGGTGGTTTTAGAATCAACAACGCCTACCTTAGGATAGTGAACTACACGACAATGACGTTCACCGAGCAGAAACAAACGAGTTTTGTTGGTACTACCGTAACGACAGCAAACGCAGCCAACAGCATCATCAAGGTCGTCGGCATCCACCGCATCTCAGGAGGCAACTAATGACAGCAATCAATAGCAACCGTGCAATCCGTGGCCCCGTCACTGCCGTGCCGGTCGTGGCTGGCAAGGGCGTGAGACTGGTCGCCGACACCGAGAACAACCGCATCGTGGCTGAGGCCGACGAGACCGAATTGCTTTCCAGTCCTTTATCTACTGCGCCTACCGCATCAAGCTCTACTACGCTGACTGAAACTGTCAAGAACTTTGAAAGGGTCTCCATTTATGGTAACACTGACGACGGTACTGGCAATCCGTTCTCTCTGGTTATCGATATTCCACAGAGCTTTAGCGGAGACATCATGTGGTCGTTTGTTGCCACTAACAACGGATATGCTAAGTTCATGTGCGGTAAGATTAACGGTACATCGTTTACGATGACTCGTCTAAAAGCATTGCAGTGGGGTGGCGGATGGGCTGACCCTGGCAGCAATTGGACTGTTTCAAGAGTTGTCGGCATCAACCGCATCAGTGCATCGGCCTAGTGAGGGAGTTTTTATGAGCGAACAAATTAACAAGGTACTGGCTTCCACTGCTCAAGCCTTCACGACTGCCGAGCAGAAGCAAGCGCGTGACAACATCGGAGCACAAGCGTCTGGCGACTATGTGTCTGCCAGCACGTTCAACAGCTTCTCCGCACATGTCGAGTCGGCCAAGCAAGACGCTTCGGCCATGTCCAGCTACGTTCCGTACAGCGCAATCAGTGCCGACGCCGAATCGGCCATCACTTCCATCAACGGCTCGTCCGTCGGCAAGTTCACTGGCGTATCGGCTAATTACAACATCACCGGAAACGGTCTGTCCAGCTCTCCGCTGGGCGTGTCCGACCCTATTCGGTTGACGGCAGCCGACAAGACGGCATCGTACGGCTCCAACAACGCCTTCTTCACGTCCAACAACTATTCGACAAAGGTCTTGTCTACCGCCGTAGAGCTTAATGGTAACAGCTTCAGCTCCACGGCAAGGGCATCCGGCTTCCGCGTGAAGGCGGACATGGGCGGATCCACGGCCTATGCCGACTACGGCGTACAGGGCGTAACCTATGGCGTACCACTTCCGGGCTGGGACAACGAGTCTGCATACTTCACTGTTGGCGGCATCCGTGGAGTTGGTAACTTCGGCTCCAACATGTATGACGACAACTGGCTCTCTGCCCACCGCTATCAAGGTACTGGCGATACGGGCTGCGGCATGTGGCTAGACGCTGGATACCACGACGGTTCTAACGTCGGACGTTATCCGCGTATCGTGTTATACACGCCGGGCAACTCAGCCACGATCGACCATTCCAGCATCGCTTACTGGAACGGAAAGCTGGATAGCCTGAGCATCAACTACGGCCTCAGCGGCAATGGCACAAGCGGCTCACCGCTCGGCGTTACCGCCTGTTCTGGCAAGTTCGAAGGTCTGCACAGCGACTACTTCTACGCGCTCACCAGCCGTGACCTTGTGTTCAGCTCCGTGGACAAGAACAACGACCAACTCGAAGCAAAGACGGTGTTTAACGAGAACGGGATGTGCATGAGTGCGAATACGGCCGGAAGGTTGGTAACCCTACAAGACGACGGCTTCCGTATGGCTTCGGACGCTTCCTCGCTTACGGCCTCGCTCGACCACGCCAAGCTCCGAATGAGCGACTCTGGCGGATATGCCGACCTTACCAAGTCCAGCATAGATGCCATCCAAGCCGTGTACAACTGGGCGACCAGCCAAGGTATGCAGCCAATCTAGCATAGTTATAGCTGAGAGGTATTAAAATGCCAGAAATTTTAAGCATCGGCGAGCTGCTCGACCTGGGCACTGCCGCCAACATGAGTGCATATATCCCATATTCGGGGCTAGAATACAATGCCAGCGGTGCAATTTCTGGCATTTCCGGGTCTGCTATCGCTGGCGGAATCGAATCTTCGGTCGTTTCGTCCATCGTTTCCTCGATGGTTAGCGGAAAGGCCGACCAGTCTGCCGTAGATAGCTGCTGTTCCGCCATGTCAGCGGAAGTTTCGGCCAAATTGGACGCCACGGCGTCTAGTTTGTTCCAACCGAGCGGTAATTATATGCCTTCGGGCGATTATGTCGTCGAAAGTTCCTACAGTTCGTTTACAAGTGAAGTTACAAACAACATTACGAGCATCAGTTCGACGGTTTCTGGGCTTACTGGGGACTACCTTGAGAAGTCTGCGTCGTCGATGTTCGCTCCAAGCGGAGAGTACGCCTATGAATCTTCGTTATCTTCTTACATCCCTGAGTCTGCGAGTGGTAAATTCGCTCCCAGTGGTGATTATGCGGACGCTTCTGCCCTAAGTAGCTACATTCCGTACAGCGCAGTGGCTGGTGAAAGCGAACAGATCACTTCTATCAACGGATCTGCCATTGCTGGAGGCGGAGGCGGTGGTGGCATCGATTCTGCCACGTGTTCGGCTATTGCTAGTTCCTATGCGGAAAGCGCCGCGTCTGGGAAGGCGAATTCTAGTTCGTTAAGCAGCTACGTTCCGTACAGCTCTTTGAAGAACGGCCCTACGACTGCGACGATCTCTGCAATCGACAGCTCTGCCGTGTACGACTACTCGGCTCATGATCGCATAAGTACCCTGAGCACGTCTAGGATTCCGTATTCGGCTCTGGAGTATAGTGCTGGCACTAACACCATAACGGCAATCTCCGGAAGCGCTATCGCTGGTCAGAACTTCAATCCGAGCCAGCTGCAGCTTGTTGTGGACTCTGCGAACATGTCCGCATCCTCGGTCGCAAACGGCGTACAGATAGGTGTGAAGGGCGGAATTTATCAACCAGTGGGCAATTATCAAACTGCGGGTAGTTACGCGACTGGACTAAGCGTTGTCGCCGTATCGAATTCGTCTCAAGCAACAGCTTCTAATGTAGTTTACATTGTAACTGGTTAATTCTATGGCTGATTATCTTTTTAGTGGTTTGAACTTGTTGCTGTCTGCGAACTCTGGTTTCAGTTCCATCGTATGTGGATCTGATGTCTATACTGGTGCGCAACGTGCTGGATATTTCAGTGCTACTGGAGATTTTTCACCCAGCCCAATATCTGTAGGTTCGGTGTCTCCTTCGACTGCGTATGGTTCTATCACTAAAAGATTCGACAACAGCGGAATCGTTCGTCCGGGTGATTACCTTTACTTGTCATCCAACTGCAAAGTGGATGACCGTTGGAGGCAAATCACTCCAAACTACACCAAAAAGATGGTTGAATTAAGCGGAACGTATGCGAATATTTATTTGCGTCTTACGGCATCTGCTACGGGTTATAACTTGCAAGACACTGACTTGTACCCATGGGGATTCAGTGCCAGGTTAGGACAGCAACTGTATAGTGCTAACCTTAGATTCTTGAGTACTGCTGGGCATGTTGATCCTTTGTCCATACCGAACATGGGCCCATACATACAATATAACTCAGACAATGACAGCGAATCAGCTATGTTGGAAATTTCAATCAAGAAACCAGATGGTGCATCGACAAGTGCATCTGCATCATTCGATTTCAGTTTTGGTATGTCCGGAATTAGCTATGCGAGGTGACAATGATTTGGAACTCTGCACAGAATGTTATTTTTAACGGGTCTGCTGTTCAAGCGGTCATGTTCAACGGAAACGTGATTTGGCCAGGACAGTCCCCTTACTTGCCAGTTACTTGGTCTGCGTCTGGATATAGTGTAAGCCCTTCGTTGGTTGTGGCTGCTGCCAGTGTTCCTATGTATCTTACTTGGGTTACCGCATCTGATCCTCAGTTCATATCTGCACTGTCTGCAACATATACAGTAACTGGTGCATACGCCAAGCAAAACGATAGTCCATTCACATGGGATTCGTACACTTATTCAGAGTCAGTTACTACCATGAATTCTAGCACTAAGCATAAGAATTTATACATGAAAGTTTCTGCACGAGCACAAGCTGGACAATCTAAATCAAGCGTGATTAGTGGATTTATATTCAATTTTGCTCCAGTCACGTTTAGGAACACTTCTGCAGCTGGTTACTCTGGTATGCATGATAGATACACAGCTTCGTTTGACAGAAGTACAAGCTGGAAAAGTGCTGGCTCATTCAACAAATCAGTGACTGGTGGCGAAGTTGTTACTGCAAGATCAGGCCAATTTGGCTACGGCTTCTATAGTGCTACAAATAGTGAATCTTCTTTGTCTTTAGCCAACTCTGGTAACCACTATTACTCTAGTACAAACACGGCTGCAGTTTCGTGCCGATGGACTGCATCTGGAATATATGATCCGGCGGAGGATGCATGACACCAGAACTATGGGCAGCTCTTATAGGGGCATTGGTGCTCCTACTGACAAACTTGGCTGGCTTGGTCAAGGTCTGGCAAGATCTTGCCAAGACCAAAGCTGACCGTACGAGCGTCGCCACCCGTAGAGACCAAGACAGTCTCGAATTGCACGACGCCGTCCAAAAGGCCACCTGGGAGATCGGCATCCTGAAGGACAACGCTCAGCACCGGGACGTACTGATCGAAGATTTGCAGAAGCAGATCAATACGTTGAATTCGACCTTGGCCGTTACTAACGTCCAGCTGAACACCCTGGTCGACGCAATAAAGGAGCTCAAGAAATAATGGTAGGGACGCTGATATTCGTAATGGTAGTCCTAATTCTGGGCTGCATCTGGTTCTCAATAGGCGACTGGAATGGAAAAATGTAATTTATACTACATGCGAGTATACGAATTCATACCTGTTCTCAAAAAACCAGAAAGACCAAAAGAAGGCGTAATCTACCTTGAAAATGACGATGCCCACCAGACACTGGCGAGCAAGATCGCCATGCTCAAGGACTACGACTTCGATTATGCCATATTCCATCACCAAGACCTAATTATCCGTACACCGGAGTTAATCGAACCGAACTGTCAGCGAATGCGTGTCGACGACGTGGCCGTGGCTGGTGTTATCGGAACCATGTACATGTCCACAGCTGCCGCTTGGTGGATGCACCAAAGAGGAGTAGTCACGGCTGGCGCTATATTGCAAGGCGACGGCAAGGGTGGCGAATACCCTATGCTGGATGGGCCGGGATACCGCACGGACATGGTGAGCGTTGACGGATGTCTTATGGTGTTCGATAAGAAATTCATTGATGCCTACGTGCCGCACGACTTCGGTCACTTCCGTTTCGGCTATGATGTAGATTGCTGCTTCCAAGCGCTGCAGATGGGCCGCAAGGTCGGTATTGTGGATGTACAATGCAAGCATGACTCCCAAGGAAGTTTTAACCAAAAGGAGTTTGCTGCATATCAGAAGAAGTTTGTTGAATACTGGAAAGCGTACGTTGACTTTCCGGTGATAGCACAGTCGGAGTTCAAGCATGAAAGCAATTAGAACTGATTTCTTTGGCGAGGCTGTTGAGATGCGAAAGCACCCTGTCTACGATGTATATTGTTTCGACGACGGTTCTGTTCAATCAATACCCCGCAACCCTTCTTGCAAGACTGAGCGTCTATATTCTCCTTCTGGTGATACCCACAAATATTACTCTATTCGTGTATACATCAATGATAGGCGAGTTCCAAAGGCGATTCATCGGATGATTGCAGAAACATTCATTCCGAACCCGGAAAACCTTCCTTGCGTAGACCACATCAATAGGAATACGCACGACAATAGGGTCTCTAACCTACGCTGGGTTTCCTACGAAACGAATAACAACAATACCTCAAGGCAAGTACAAGCTAAAACCGATAAGAGCCACAAGGCACACGTTCAGTCTTGTAAAGCTTGGTATCGGAATAAACTTGACAACGGTTTCATTCGAAAGAGAATAAAGAAGGATGGCAAGATCCTCCATAGATGGTTCAAACAATCGGAGTTTCACTAATGGTAGGTGGCGGAATAGCTGGAATCCTTGCGCTCCAGGCGGCTGGTGCGTTCGATTCGTACGAACAAGAAGAGCCGTCATACACGGTGAAGTACCCAAAATATTCGTACTCACCAACTGCAAGCTATTCGTACTCACCCACTGCAAGCGTGACTACGTGTGCCACGGCTTGTGAATTTGTCTGCAGCACTGGCTGCATCGGAGAAGACTATGAAAGCAGATATTAACCCGGCGAAGCCGTTTGTCCAAGTCGTAACCTCTGGAGGTTCTGGCTGCCGTTTCTACCGAGCAAGCATGCCAGCGTTCTGCATGAACTGGTTTGAAGGCTTGGGTATCCACTGTATAGAAGTCCCAAGTCCGCTCATGGAGCCGGGCATCCTCGGTGCCACACGCTCGATAGTACTGAAGTCATGCGCTGGCTGGCAGGGCTTGGAACTGATCAAGCAGCTCAAGGCGGCCCAGCAGAAGTTCGGCTTCCGCATCATCAACGACTTTGACGACGTGCCGTTCTATACTGGCGAGTCCCACCGCGAAGGCGATTCAGACTTCGACGCCATCAACACCAAGACTTGGGACGAAAAGCATAACAAGTCCACGATCGAGGCGCTGAAGCTCTGTGACGTCGTTACTGTATCCAAGCAGTATCTCAAGGACAAGTTTGTAAAGGCAACTGGTGTGGACAACGTAGTGGTCATCCCTAACGCCGTCGCACGTTCCATGTGGAACCTTGAACGCCGTGCTCCCCTTCAGCAAGACCTCACGCACATCCACCTCGTACTTACCGCATGTCCGCAGCATGCGGTTCCGGCGCACAAGGATGAAAAGGGCAACGACGTCCCAGACCAGCTGGGCGACTACCAGTCCGCAGAATGGCGCGAATGGGTAATCAAGCACGTCAAGGACGGCGACATCACGCTTACGCAGATGGGCAACCCTAGCTTCCTCTGGAACGAGATTCAGGACAAGGTAAGGAGCCTTCCGTGGGTTACTCCGAACCGCTTCGCTGGCTTGGTGTGCCGCTTGAAGCCAGACCTCATTATTGCGCCTTTGGTTCCGAACGAGATTAACCGTTGTCGTAGTGACTTACGTTATGTGGAAGCAGCAGTGTGCAGCTCCGCATTCCTTGGTAGCGTGTTCCCGGACTCTCCTTACGAACATACTCCGGAAATCTGTCAAGTGCCGCAGGGATTCACCGTCGAGCAGCTTGACGAAAAGCTCCGTCAGCTCAAGGATCGTGACACTTACAACAAGCTAATCGACGACGGCTGGAAGTTCCTATTCAACGAAGGCCGCATACAGGAATCCGAAGCTTGCATCGGTCGCTACATCGATACTTGGGGTGCTAACGCAAACCAGATTGCGTTCGACTTGCTATGATGAAGGCAGTATACAGCTTCACTTGCGTAACAGGAGCATCGGTGCTGTTCGACATAAAGCCGAATAAGAAGCGCCGATATTCCTTGATACGCCCAGTGGAAATCCACGCGGTCACGGATGTCGGTACGCTCATAGCGCGTACGGAACCGGGTTTCCAGTTTGACGGTCGATCTGGCCCCAGTATCATCGACTGGTACGTGCCTAATCTTGGCACTTTCGAGGAGCGAGCTGGTTGGTGGTTGCACGACTGCCTTGGCTACGGACAATCGCTGTCATTCTATGACACTAACTTGTTCCTAAAGCTGTGGCTCCGTGACATGGCAGCGTATAGCTCATTCAAGTCTGAGCTCATCCGAAAGGCCGTGAGCTTGTCCAAGAGCTGGTATGGCGTACCCACACCGGACGATCCGTGGTTCTGCAATGTAAACAAGGTAATGACGGAATGGAGGCCCAATGGCTAGACTAAGCTACAAGAACGGGCATTC
>Ga0326511_10003496_pt1 | contig 12653 bp, 11 predicted proteins | sample 0_2496_0518_D_FD_203701 | JGI IMG/M metagenome (GOLD analysis project Ga0326511, IMG submission 203701) | Bovine rumen microbial communities from UC Davis, California, United States - 0_2496_0518 | ecosystem: Host-associated > Mammals > Digestive system > Stomach > Rumen | place: USA...
ATTCTAAACTACCTATCATTTTTGGTCGTTTGATATCTGCCGGCGGTGTTGATGCCGACATGGATCAGTTGGATTTTTTCAGAGGTGAGTTTCCGAAGAATATCTTCCCGGATGAGTATTGCCCCTTATATGCGTTTATCATGAGCAAGCACATTTCTGGTGGTGATGTTTCGTGGGAGCTCTTACTCGATGCGGACCGTGCTTCGTTCCTTAACAGTGAGAATATCATCAAGGACAGATGTCTTGGTGGTGTTAATGTTACCGAGGAAAGTTTTTGGGTTCAGTTCAAGCTCTTGGTACTTGATATTGTTGGTAAGTGTCGTGATTTGAATGTGAGTCAGCAGGATTTCCTTGATGCGGTTAAGGTTTATAAGGCTTGGTATTTGGATAGATTCTATGTTGACCTCTTGGAGGTTTGTACAAGGATAGATCTTTCAGGTGGCTGGGTTTATAGGCGTGGTCGTAGGTGTTTCTTACAGGGTTATACAGGTGCCAAGTCCTATTATGCGGATCAGCTTTTGCTGCTTGAGTCTTTGCGCAATAATAAGGGTTCCGGCACCGTTTCTATTGATGAGGGTTGGTTGACCAATGGTTTCTTGGAGATGCGTAAGGGTTATAACACCATTGTGGACTTCGGTTTGACTCAGGTTGATAAGTCGATGAAGTTCTGCAAGGGGCATCTTCTTGGTATTGCTGGTCCTCCGAAGGGTGGTAAGACAAGGACCGCCGTTTATATGGTTGCTCGTTGTTTACTCCGTGGGTTGAATGTTTGTGTTTGGCCTTTGGAGGGTTCTGTGAATGAGTGGTTGTCGATGGTTGGTGCTTCCATCATTGCGCAGGAGAAGGAGGTTCTCACCGCGTCTGGTGTGCATGTTCCTTATATTTCGAGTATGGATTTCCTTGGTGGCACGAAGTCAGCCGATGCTGATGCGCAGATAACTGGTGTGCTTACTGCCCTTGCTACTCATAGTGGTTTTGGTTCTTGTCGACAGCTCGGTAGGCTCGAGTTCATTGAGCAGAGTGCCGAGGCTGGTTCTTTCTTGGATGTTCTTGATACCAAGTTTGAGGGAAGGAGTTCGGAGCTTGTGCCCGATGTTCTTGTTATCGATCCCTTGATTAACATTCTTGGTGATGGATCTGTTTCCAAGTCCGAGCGTATCAGTGATTGTTACATACGTTTTAAGGATTATGTTCAGCATAAGCGTAATGTTCTTGGTATTGTTCCTTGTCAGCTCAAACAGGAGAGTATCAAGGCATTGAAGGGGCATGCGGATGCCACTCTTGATGAGACGAGTGGTGGTGAATCTTCAGAGACCATCCGTACCCCGGATTATGTCATCGGTATCTATGCTTCCGATGAGGAGCGTGCGGAGTCTCGTCAGAGAATTTACTGTGTTGCCAATAGACATGGTGCATCGTTTCAGATGTTCTATGCTCATATGGATTTTGGATGTTGTTGTTATAGTCCCGATGATGCTGCAAGGATGGTTAATCTTCCATCTGCTGTTGCGGCCGTTGGTCAGTAATGTTTTGGAGGTGTTCATATGGATGTGAGTGCATTACTTGGTGGTGGTCACGGTGAGGATATGGAGGCCGTGTATGATTTGTTGGTAGGATGGGGTTCTAATGATCCCTCTTGTCCGCAGGCTGATGTGGCTTGTTATCTTACCGAGCAGGAGAAGGCTGATGTGGATGCTCTTTGTGAGCGTTTGAACGGTGTCATCTCTGGTGTGGTTGTTGTGGATAGTGATGTTGAGGATCTTGGCGGTGATGCTGCCCTTTATGGTGATGAGAAGGATATTAAGTGCTGTGTCATCCATTTCCGTCCCGAGCTTGTTTATGGGGTTTGGTGTATGTTCGCCAAGGATGATGTCAAGAGTTTTCTTGAGGACCGCAAGGAGATCATGAAATCTCTGTATGCTGATGTGGCTGCGGACTTGCGCAAGATTCTTTCGAGTGGGACCTACAGGAATGGGGATGATTATTATCTCTATGCCGGAGCCGAGAGTGGTCTGATGCCGGGGTTTGGTAGTTTCAATGGGACATCTTACTGGAGGATTACGGAGATTGGTTATTTCGATCTTTGTACCGTGGTTTCGAAGGCACTTATCAATTCGGGTATTCCGAAGGCGCTCGGTTATGAGTCCACGGAGATGCCCAAGGATTTCTTTACCGTGAGGGGTGTTGTGGGTAATAACATCATTTTCGGTTTGGATTTCAATGTTTTCGAGTGAGGTTGAGTATATGAGTTTTGGTGCATTCTCGTTTCTCGTTTTTGGTGTGCTCATACTGGTGTTATTGGGTTCTCTGTTGATTATTGATCGGTTTCGCATATTTCTCATTGAGTTGGTTGTGGCTCTTGTGGTCATTGTGAGTCTGTGTTGTATTGGTGAAAGTCCTTATACCGATACAGCCGTGGATAAGTTTGAGATTGTATCGGTGGATGGTTCTTATCTGCTTTGGGCGGGTAAGTATGGTTCATCCCTTAAGGTGTTTGTGGAGTCGGATGATGGTGCCGGTTATGTGACCAAGCCGCTTGAGGACTATGTGTTTGTTGGTGATGTTGCCGATGGCGAGCCTTGTTATGTGGATGTGTTGGATAGGGAGCGCCATTGGTTGTTTATAAAGGTCAAGACGAAGGCATATGCCATTCATCTTCATGCGGATACGACAGGAGGTAGAGATGACCGTGGGTGAGGAAAGGGACCATTTTGGTTATGATCCGATTACGGATACTCATACGGATGCGAAGGATAAGGGTGGTTTCTCTGGAATCAGGTGGGGGATTATCCTTAGTGTTATTATCGCGATTATCCTTGGTGTTTTGCTCGCGTTGGTTGCGTATCCATATTTGATGGAGCATATGTGGGATTATGAGGCGCCTCCCATTGATGTGGATGATGATTTCAAGGCTTTGTGGGAGTCCACGACTTGTGTAGCCGTGGGGGAGAGTGTTGTGGAGGCCTTTAATTCTGCAGATGTTGATGAGGTGTTGGACTTGGACACGATTGTGTTCGATGTTCCGTTGCATGAGAAGGCTGCTAAGGGCCCCGGTGGTGAGATCCGCTGGGGTTCTTCCATTATTGAGGCTGTACCCGATGTGGTGGAGTCAGAGGAGGTGGAGTCCGAGGGGGCCACGGATACGCCTGCTGCCCCGGTTCTGACGGTGGATGGTTATCTTGATTTGGTACCCGATGATGTTCGGGAGGCTTTTAGGGCCACGGGGTTCTCTGTGGTTAAGATGGACCGTGATTTGGGGACATTTCTATATGGTGAGGGTGGTCAGAAGGTTCTTGGGGCCACGGATCCGGCCAATAAGGTGGTTTATATCGACCAGAGGGATTGTGCGAATGCCGCCATTCTTCACGAGATGGGCCACGTGTTCGATTTTGCTGGTGGAGGCTTAGGACATGGCTGTGATGAGTTTCTGGGGCTCTATGGGGCGAATTGGAGGTCTTGGTGGGGCTCTTATGGGATGGATGTGAGCAATTATGATACCCCTTTGGAGGGTTATGCTCAGTGTTTTGAGATTTATTTCTTGAAGCCGGAGTGTCTGGATGAGGCCACGAGGGGGTTCATTTCGTCAGAGTTGGCGAGGATAGTACAGTTTTGGGTATCAAATGAGGTTTTGTAGTGTTTTTTGGTGTTTGGGGTGTATTTTGTGTGTATGAGCGCGTAGGCGTGGTTCTAAATGTTTTTGGAGGGTGATTATGGGAAAATTATCTTTGGATATTGATCTTACAGAGGCTACGGAGGCGGCTGAGGTGGCCAACGAGGCGGTTGTAGACGAGGAGACTGGTATTTCTGCGGATGAAGGCTCTACGGAGGTAAATTCGGCTGAGAATGGCTCGAATTCGGAGGCATCTGGGGGTAAATCAGGTGACCACTCTTTGGATACGGGTGGTTCTGATGATACGGCGGCCAATAAGAAGGTCAAGAGGACCAAGAAGGTCACTCGTGAGGTTGTGAGTTTGCCCACCATTGCGGTTGGGATGGCAGACTTCAGTGATATTCACGTTGAGGATGCTTATGTGGGTTCAACGAGGGTTCGTCATAAGAATGGGACCTTGTCTGTAGCCGAGGGTTGTGATGACCTCATGCTTGAGTATCTGCCTCTTACGGCTTTGTTTGTTCTTGAGGGTGTTCCGAGGATGCGTGATGTGGTTGTGGATCCTCGTTTGGAGGCTTCGATTGCCGCCAATGGTATCCTTGAGCCGCTTCTCGTTGTGGATGTTGGTGGTGCCGAGAGTTATTCGTTCCTTGTTCTTGATGGTGCAAGGCGTCTTGCTGTGGCTCACAAGCTGGGGATTGAGAGAGTTCCTTGTGTGTTTGGGCATGACTGGAGGACTAATAATACTGGTTTCATCGAGGCTGTTTGTAATATGCATCGTGAGTGGGGGCCTGTGGAGTTCTATAACCTTTTGGTACTTGCCCATGCTGGTGGACTTTCGAATGAGCGTTTGCTTAATTCGGTTTGTACGGTTGATGACGGTGACTTCTATAAGCTCAGTGATATCGCGGCTGATGCGGATATGGGAGAGATTCTTGAGAAGCTCTTGGCTGGTAAGTTCCGTCATACCGAGATTGCGGTGGCTTATAAGCGAGTAGAGAGTTTGCGTAAGCAGGCCGCCATCGATGATGTTGAGGGTGATGAGGCCGAGGAGGGTGCTGAGGCATCTGCCGAGGGTGGTGAGGATGCACCTCTTGTTCCTTATGATGCCCATGTCGACTTTGATGCGCTTTCTGCCGAGGGTATTTCGGGTGAGGACCTTAAGAGTCAGGTTGAGAAGGGTGATTCCATCGAGGGCTTTGGTGCTCATCAGCAGGAGGTTGGTAATCGTGAGTGTATCGATCCGGCAATCCGTAAGGCGGTTATGATTCGTTCTGCGGGCCGTTGTGTATGCTGTGGTCGTGGTGGTGAGAGTTATGTGGACTGCCTTGATTGTCATCACATTGTGCCCGTGTTTCTTGGTGGTAAGGATGAGGTTGATAACTGTGTGATGCTCTGCATCACTTGTCACCGTATGGTTCACTTGTATGGCAATGGCTCTTTGGTTCTTGATGATGCTTTGGAGAAGAAGTATTTTGATCTTACCGATGAGGAACTCAAGCTCTATCCGAGTGAGGGTATCTTCCTTGCCGAGCGTGATAGGATGAGCCGTATTGTAAGGCTTGGAACCATCATTCGTGAGGGTGCGGCGGTTCAGAAGAAGTCACGCGAGCAGCTTCGTGATGAGCATCCGGTTGGCAACCTTGGCAGGAGAATGCCGGGTGTGAATGGGGTTCAGACAGAGGCTTAGTTGATAATTTGTTATACAGTTATTTGGGGTATTCCTTTTGTGGGGGGTACCCCTTATTTTGTTCAGTGATGGAGGTATGTTTATGGTGTCACGAGTTAAGGTTTCCAATGTCCGTTCTGTGGGTGGAGTGGATGTTTGTGATGTTGAGTTTTTCGATACCGATGGTTCTCTGCCCAAGTTAGAGGGTGTGCCTTGTGTGTCTGTTTGTAAGTTCATGTCGGGTGCGGAATCCGCAGTGGAGACGGAGTTGGATACTGGCATGGTTCAGAGTTTGTCTGGTGGTGTTGGTGGATCTGGTGATGAGAGTGATTTCCATAAGCTCGTTATGCAGGGATTTAGGGATAATCGTCTGATCAGTGATTTGGTTGACTTTGGGTTCTCTGATGCTGATCTCAAGGAGTTGGCGTTGATGCACCGTGATGGTGATAAGGATCTTAAGTCCTATATTGAGGATTTGTTGACGGATTGCAATTTCCATACGGAGAGTGGTGCTTTTAGGGCTGGTATGTATGATGATTATCTTGGTGAGGGTGATGCCTCGGGTGCCTTTTGTGTGGATGACATCGTGTTGATGGGGTATGATGGGCAATTTTATTACCATGATATAGATATTGATGACGGGGTGCTGGTACCTATGAATGACTATAGGGCCTTTGATAAGTGGGCAAGGCGTCATGGTGTATATGAGAGAGGTAATTGTGAGTCAATCAATATTGGTTTCAATCTCACCTTGTTGGGGTTGAAGAAGTTGCATAAGCGTATGCATGATTTTGATTCGGGGCTTAAGGAGTGCGTATATGCTACAGGTGTTAGTTCGAGTTATGCCATAAAGGGTGTTCGTGATGTGAGACCTTTGGGTGAGAATATTGGGTTTGTACATGCATTTGATCAGGTCATGTCTGGTGAGGCACAGAGTGTTTCTGGTTGTGCGCCGAATGGTGCTGTTTATTTTGATTTCATGCTGCGCATATGTGAAGATAATGCTGTTTGGGATGGAGCATCCTTTATCAATTTACATCTGTGTTTTGATGAGTATGATAATTTCATTTCCGATGAATTAGATAATGTGCTTCTTTATGATGAGGAGTTATTTAGTGTGGTGCGCATGGCCTTCATGCAGAAGTATGGTTTGAAGGGGGCTGTTCTTGGTGAAGGGCTTCGTGGTTTGATTGGGAAGGAGATTCAGGAGAGTCAGTTGGCATAGTGGAGGTGTGATATGCTTTGTAAGGCATTAGTTTCAAATGTGGTTTCCGAGGGTGGCTTGGATAAGTGTGACTTGCTCTTGGTGGATAGTGCTCTTGGGGAGCTCCCGGTGTTACATAATGTTTCTTCAGATGATCTTCGTAAGTTTCTCAAAGATGCTGTTACTCCCGTGGAGACCAACTTTGAGTTGAATGGAAATTCCATCTCTGTTGGGGTTGGGGATAAGCCGAGTCTGTCGGATGAGGAGATTGAGAAGCTCTGTGGTGAGCTGGGTGAGTTCATTGATTATAAGTGTTCTGATATTGGTGGTAGTCATTTTGATGAGATCTATGAGAGTAGCAATTTGGCATTTCCGACCATCAATGAGATTCGTGATAAGCTCGTATCGGCGGGTGTGTTATCCTTGTTTGAGTTTGAGGAGTGGATGGTAGGTGCCAAGGGAGAGCCTTGTTATCAGAATTATTATCATAATATCTATCCGAGTCTGTGGGGTTGGATTGAGCGCCGCAGGGAGGTTCGTGGCACGGATCAGGATGATTTGAAGACCGTTGGTGATGTTGTCATCTACGGTTTTGTTCCTATACAGGTGCCGGTGGATACTGTTAAGTTTGCCCTTAAGGATGAGGGTAGTGTGTTTGGGGCTGCTGATTTCTTTGTGGCTCTTGAGGAGGATGTCGGAGAGCGTGACTTCGAATCCTTATTTCAGGGGTGTGATAATCGGGCTCTTTGGAGTTATCTGTTCCGACATAGCAGTGATGCAAACTTGGAGGATGATATTCGGGATGCTCTGATTTGTGCTCTTGATACTCGTAAGGATCTTGAGATTAAAGTCACACCTTGTTATGAGGGTGATGGTTTGCTGGGTTATGATTATGAGTTGCCCATTCCGGGTTTCATTGTTGAGTAAGGAGGTTTGTGATGCTTTCAAAGGTTAGGTTGACCGCATGTGGTGATGATGTTTTCAATGTGGTTCTTACGGATGATGTTCTTGGGGATTTGCCGGAGCTTGTTGGGATTGGTGCCAAGGACATTATTGCGTATTTGAGGGGCAGTGAGGGTGTAGATTGCAATTTCAAGATTGATGCTTCGCGGGTAGTGTTAGATGATGAATTATTTGAGCCCGAGTTGCGTAGGTTTGAGGATAAGCCTTACTTGGTTAGGGATAAGGTGTGGGTGCCACAGGATTCTGTTGGGCCTCGACATAATGTTTCTTTTGATCAGATGCGTTTCGTGTTTGATGTTCTTACGGATGAGATTCGTAGTATGACGGATAATGTGTATTGTTGTTCCTATGTGAGTGGTGAGTATGTTAGTCATGGTTCTCGTCAAATGATGGATTATCGAGAGGTTGCTCATACTGGGTTCATTGTTAGTGTGCAGGATGGAACTGTTACGTATGGTGTTGAGGAGTTGGTCCGTGTTAATAAGGGCTTACATAGGGATGATTTGGAGTATAAAAACACCGGGAGTGTATCCATTCGAAGTTTAAAGGTTTTAAGTATGCTTTCGGGATTGTCGGTGAATGAGGTTATTTTCAGAGAGCCCATTGATGGTGGTCAGGATGATGGGGAGGCTCTTATTTTTGTGAGTGAGTCAGTCATGTATGTCTGTGTTAAGTTGGATCCTGATTTGGTTAAAAACTTTAATAAGCATTATACGAGTAGGACGGATTGGAGTTCCATACCATTGAGTGATTTTGATTGTTAATCTTTTTGTTTAGGAGGTGGATAAATGGTTTCGAAGATTACTTTATCTGATGTTGGTGGGGCCTTTGATATGGTTCTTACCGATGATGTGCTTGGGGATTTGCCCACTCTCAATTCCGTTTCGGAGGAGAGTGTTATAGCGTATGCGAAGGGGGCTACGGGGGCCACCTTTAATTTTGAGATTGTGGGTAATCGTGTTGTTCTTGGTGGTAAGCCGGCGGTCAAGCCTAAGGCCAAGGTTGTGGCTGGGGATGGCAGTAAGGCGATTCAGAAGAAGTTCAATGCCTTTATAAATAAATATTGGGAGTTTGGTGAGGAGAACTGCAGTGCGTCGATGTGTACATCTGAATACTGTATGGATTGGTTTCATGTGAAGAAGGATGTGTCCCCGGCTGGTGTGTATCGTGATCTGGTTGAGATTAAAAAGATGTCGGGTGTGTCTGTGCGGGATTTAATTTTTGGATATACTCATCCATGTGTGAAGGGTGGTGTATTCCATTATAGGCATTACACTCATTATCCGTATGAGAGTGCTAAGACCAAGGAATACTGGAAGAGTATTTATTATGCCATTGGAGAGTCTTTGGAATCGTTATACAAGAAGCTCGATTCCATTGATAAGTCCATGGATGCCACTCTCGTTTATATCGATTGTGGTGTTTGTACTTGGGCTGCTATCCCGGAGGAGTTCGCAACAGATGATGTCAAGTACCATTTTGGCGTGATGAAGTGTACTAAAAAGTTTTGTGTGGAGTCGGAGCCCACTAAGGCGGATTTGAAGTCCCTTAAGGAGGATCGTTGGTGGAGTAGCATCTCGGATTCGTTCTTTCCGATTTCTGTGGATCTGGCCAAGGATATCTTGAAGGATAATGGGTTATTGTTGCGGACCATTCTTCGTCATGAGGGTACTAAGTATTATGATTTGGGTGCGGATTATGTGGATAATTTGATTCAGAGCCGCACTTGGGGTGAAGCAAGTGTGCAGGATCTATTCAGGGCCTTGAGTTCTGCAGAGCCCTTGCCTGTGTTGACTCTTAATTATGTTGTGGCGCAGCATCCGGGCGCTGTGGCGGAGGTGCTTTTTGGTATGGTTGCCAAGCAGAAGCGTTATAGCTCCGAGTATGAACTTAATACCGAGGATGCGAACTATGGTAGGTATGTTGGTGTCGTGAAGGCTCTTACGAATGAGAATTTGCTTGGGATGATTAGTGTGAAGCCTTTGTTATTTGACATGGTGACGGATGCGGATCGTAGGGAGATGTTGCGTAGTATGCGTAAGGGTTAAGGTATTCAGGAGGTGTGTTTATGCAGAAGGTTTCGAAGCGTGCTCAGCAGTTACAGGAGCGCATCAAGGTTTTGGAGCAGGAGCGCGTGGTGTTTCTGAAGAGTATTGCCCCCATCAATTTCAAGTCCAAGACGGTTACTTGCAAGGGTTGTGGACAGCGTGTTCCTACGAATAGGTTTAATGGTTTTCAGTGTCCTTTTTGTAGGGCGGAGTTTATTTCTCCGAGTAATCGTGAGCGTGTGAACTCATATAACTCTCGTATTGAGAAGCTTAAGCAGGATTATCTGACTGCGATCCACTCCAAGAAGCCTCTTTTCGAGAAGATGCGTGCGGATGTGGAGTGTGATGATGTTCAGCACAATGGCAGGAGTTTTGGTAGCCGTGGGGATGTGCCTATTGATATCTCGGTGTGGGCTGGGGACTATAATGCGGAGATCACATTTGGTGGTACGAAGCATGCCCACGGATCCGAATTCAAGCCTTGGTGTGTGAGGTTTTGTAGAGATCATGGGATTGTCCTTGCTGGTGAGTTAGAGGTTCGCGCTGGGGATAATTCTCATTGGGAGGTTGTTGGCACAGTTGTTGATTATAAGGGCTGATGCATGAGGTGAAGTGTGGTAGTTTATGGTTTCTATGGTTTAGGCAAATCCACTTTTTGCAGGAAGCACTTGGAGTGTTGCCGTGATTTGGATGTTCATATTGATGGGGATCCTTCGGTGACCGAGCGAGAGGTTCGTGAGAGTGCTGGTTGTGGTGGTTTGGTGTTTACCAATTGTCTGCGTGTATTTGATATTGTGGATGTTGTTTTCATCCCGGCTGATGTGAACTTTGTCGTTGATAGGTTGCGTCATCGGGGTGGTGTGTCCGATGAGTTTATTGATAACTTTGTTCGTGTGGATTTCGAGACCTTGCTGCGTGGTTATCGTGGCAAGGTTATTCGCTTAGGTGTGGATGAGTATATTTCGGATTATGAGGACTTGTTGATGCGGGATGTACATTATCCTTATTTTCCGTCTATGGATTGTGACTAAGTAAAGGAGGTTTCATTTATGTTGGCGAAGGTTTTGGTGTTGAATCCTATAAGTAGTGGGGCTGAGGATTTTTGTGATGTTCAGCTCGTTGATGATTCCTTGGGTAATCTCCCTTTGTTGAGGAATGTAAACTGTAGTCAGTTGCATGAGTATCTTAATGGGGCTGATTCGGTGGAGACGAATTTTGAATTGAGTGGTAATAATTTGGTTATGGTGGATGGCCAGCCATATTTCCCTAATCGCAAGCCTGTTAAAGAGAGTGATGAGTTAAAGGCTCTGAATAAGCGTCGAGCCAAGTTGCATAAGATTCTCGATGATTGTGAGAGGCGAGGTAGGTTGGATTTTAAGAGGCTCGATGAGCTTCTTACTCGTTCTGATTCGGATATTGGTATGCTGGCGCGTGAGCATGATGAGGGTAGTGAGGAGCGTGCGGAGCTTATTGAGGATTACTTAACGGAGTGGAACTTTCATGATGAGTGTAGGGATTTCCGTGAGGGATGTTATCCGGATAGTAGTTGTTTGGATGAGGAGATTTTGAGGGTATTAGATTTCTCTAAAGGTAGGTCTGATTTGAAGTTTGATTGCGTAGTTTCTGGTGGTGGTACGAAACACATTGTTTTGAAAGAGGAGTTATATGTGCCTTTAACGGGTGTATCGAATGCAAGGTTGTGCTGTGTGGCCTCTATGAAGGATTCGGCGTCTGTGATGGCTTTGTATGGGTTCTATGATAGGGGCTTTGTAGTATTTATTGATGGTGTTTTGCGGGATGAGTTTTACCATTGGTATTTGGGTACTGTGCAGGATTTGTTGTTAGATTGTGTTCCAAATTCAGCGGTATATATCGATAATACGGCAACCGCGTATGATAGGCTTGATAGGCCAGATGATCTTTTTGATTATGTAGATCCGGATAAGGGTGATGATGACGACAAGGGTGTCTCACCGGTTGATTTTGATCCGAATAATATCTTTGGTAAGACCTTGGAGGATTGGTATTGTGAGGCGTGTGGTATGTATGATCAGTATTGTTCGGAGAATGGTGATGAGGATGCTGATTATGAGAAGGTTGTCTCTTTGGATGATTTCAAGGCAGATTTAGAGGATTTGTATGCTGAGACTGTTAATTCTGGTGGTGATTATGATTGGTTGCATGGCTTGTTGGATGAGATGGTATATAATCAGGTGAATTAAGAGGGGGCTTTATATGCTTTGTAAGATTGAGATTTCTAATGCTGTACATGGTAGTGACAGTGACCACTGTACGGTTGTTCTTGTGGATGATGTGTTTGGTCGATTGCCGGAGCTTCATGATGTTCCGGCATCACAGTTGTATAAGTATTTGGAGACCAGCACCGAGGAGATGGTGTGCAACTTTAGTCTGGGTGCTGATACTAATAGGTTTGAGACGGTTGATGGCAGTCCCTTTGGTGAGCATGCCAAGTCCGTGCAAGATATTTTAAAGTGTGTTTTCGAGGGTTTTAAGGCTTATGAGCGTGAAGGGGATAGCATTTATGGTCATAGTTATGGTAATAATGTTATCTTTGTGGTGAGGGGTAGGTTCTGTTGTGTACCACAGGTTATAGAGTGTGATGATGGTGTTAGGGCCAATTTATTTTTATATGGGGGTGATGTGGAGGAGGGAGGCCTTGGTGCGGCTATTTATTGTATACCGGATCAAGGTTTTATGGTTTTATCAGAGTGTTTAGGTGATTATGACCACTCTGGATGTAGTTGGGGTTACGTAGAGAGCCTTCTTTCAGAGGATGCTGCGCGAGCGCTTGTTACACCGGTTAGTGCTGGTGTGGGTTGGCATTTTAAGGATGTTCTTGTTACGGGTGTTCGTGTTCCCGATCATTTTGGGGGTTTTGAGAGAGGCTGCAAGAATGTGGTTGAATATATTTATGAGAAGGATGGTGTGGATTGTGGTGTTTTAGCATATACGGATGCGTCGGGGGATTTGTGGAGTTATGTGGATGACACTTATAATCCTGATGATGGGGATTATATTGCTGAGCTTGAGGGTTTGTGGCTCAGTGATGACGCTCAGTGTCGATATGAGCATTATTTATCAGAGTTGAGCAAGGGTGAACCTTTTTCTGATGATGCGGGTGAACCTTTTTCTGGGCCT
>Ga0326511_10003497_pt1 | contig 12647 bp, 10 predicted proteins | sample 0_2496_0518_D_FD_203701 | JGI IMG/M metagenome (GOLD analysis project Ga0326511, IMG submission 203701) | Bovine rumen microbial communities from UC Davis, California, United States - 0_2496_0518 | ecosystem: Host-associated > Mammals > Digestive system > Stomach > Rumen | place: USA...
AGAGTCCTTGCAGATTCCTGTCAGATGCACGTTGCTGGCTCCGGTGCGTGGAGTGATTTCCACGACAGCCGGACTTTCTAAGTTTCCGGGATTGTTGACGGTGACAGAGCTGTACCCTGACACCGCCGCATCATCACCGTGCAAGTATCCAACAAAAGTCAGCTCCAGAACGTGCCACCGGTATTTTGACGTTTCCGTCTGCTTCAGATTGTCCAACGTCCCTCTGAATTTGTACGGAAAGCCGTCAAAAGCAAGCGTCACAGGAACCAGACACTTTGCAATAATGTTGGAGCAATTCTGGTTGATTTCGTTCCTGTTCGCACCGTACACCCACAGCGTGACAGTGAATGACCGCATCACGACATATAAATTGGAAAGGTACGGAACCGCCGATCCGGGCAACCACTCTGAATCCGAATTCAGCTTATGATGCTGATTCGGTGTGATTGTTCGCTGTTTGGCATTCCATGTGGAAATGTCGATACCATTGATTGTCATCCTCGTACCCTCCTGCTTCTCTTAGCCATTTCCTGACTTGTGTAATCCACCAGACCACGTCCATCAAGCGTCACCTGTGTCTTTTCAGCCAGGTACGGCATGAACTGAACCATCAGCGACAACATCTGGTCAAACGTCCCCGCATTGGAACCTGTCGCACCACCGACGGATCTGTATCCTGCTTCTGCCAGCGCATTCATCCGTGCCGCAGACATCACCTGCGGGATCACGATATCCGGATCGTACGATCCCCATCTGTACAGGTTGTCTGTCAAGTCTGCAGGGATGATCGCATCACCTTTCTGAACCGCTGTGTTCAGGATCGCGCCGTCTTTTTTCCTGATGATCAACTCAGAACCGATACCGGCTTCATCCATCCAAGCAAAAGCATCCTCAAGGTATTTTGTACCTCTTCTCAGACCGTTCTTGTTCATGGCTGTCAGGATCTGTGCCATCTCACTTCCAGTTACGGTTTCGGATGTCTTGACACCTAGAGCCGCACCGAGTGCATGATACATTGCCTGATTCGGTTGTACGCCATAATTGGTAACGATATGCTGAAACAGCGGACTGTAATTGGACTCGTTGCCCTTCAGCGTGTTCCGTCTGGTCGAACCGGATTCCAGAATCTCCACGCCTGCATCATGTGCATTGTTGCCATTGTGGGACAGCCCTGTTGTTCCCGCACCGGAAGCTGCCGAGATTGCACCGGATGAAACATAAGCACCTGTTGAAGTCTTTGCGTCTTGGTCTTTCAGCACTCCACCTATCGCAGTTGCCAGAAGTCTGACTTCATCTTCCGAAATAGTCTTGATGCTTGTTGCCAAACCTTTCAAACCACCATCAAGAGACTTTTCCAGACTCTTCCGGTTCTCCGTGTAAGAATCCGTCAGTTTCTTGGTTTCTTCTTCGGCGTTCTTCTTCAGCTGTTTGATGGCTTCGTCTGTTTCTTTCTTCAGTCCTTCGTTTTCCTTTTTGGACTGTTCAAGAGCGATGTTCCACTTCTCATCCTGTGCGGTTTGGAACCTCTGCAAGTCTTCATCTGACAGACTGTTCAGCGCAACCACAGTTGCGGTCTCTTGCGGTCCTTTTTCACGCAGTTCCGCAATGACTCTGTCGGACAGGATCTGTCTGGATTCAAGATCATTCAGTTCATCCCGCCAAAAAGCATACCCTGCCGCCTGTGATTCGGCATTGAACACCAACTGCTTTCCAGTGACGCTCTCACTCTTGAATTCATCCTGCCATCCGAATGCGCCATAGATTGCTTCGGCTCTCTGCTGAACTGCGCTGTTATATTTGTCCGTCAGCTCCTGAATACCACGCTCCAGTTCGTCATTGACTTCCTTGACCTTGTCCCTGTAGTCATCCTCCAGAGCCTTCAGCTTGTCGTTGAGATTCTTCTTAGCTTCAAAGTAATGTTTATCAGCGTCAATCCGCTCTTGCGTTCCGGCGGCGTACTGTTTACGGACGATGTCCCAGTATTCGACCTCTGCCGCTTCGGATACTTCGTAATAAGTCTTGTATGTGTCAAGGATTCCTTCAGCGTTTCCGATTGTGCCGATTTTACCTTCCAGCGCAACGATTTTCTTCGTGGCATCATCGTATGCTTGCGTCCCAGCCTTCAACGTGTTGCGGATTGCCTTCCAGTAAGCAAGCTCTCTCTTGATGCTTGTCGTGTGCGTGATGTTCTGATGTTCCAGATAGTCATCTGCCGCACTCACGATGTCCGCATACATCTGACGCTCTGCCGCCGCCGCTTCTTTCGCCGCTTCCTCTGCTTTTTTGGCGTTGTCTTCAGCTTCCTTTGCGATGGATGCCGTCAGCTTGTTGACCTGATCTGTAGCTTGATACCATGCGGCAGTACCGACCTTCAGACGTGCTTGCACTTTCTTCCAGTATGCAAGTTCATCCTTTTCGGAAACGTCATACAGTGACTTGACTCTGGACATGTATGTCTGAGCGGCTTTGTAAACATCGTTGTAATACTGTTCTGTATCCTTCGCCACCGTCTGCTGATTCTTGCCAGAACCTGTGGTAGTGGTCTTGGATACACCAAAAGCCTTCTCAATGAAACTATTTGCAGTCTGTTGCCATGCGTATGTGACTTCCGACGATGAAGCACCATTCAGCTTGCCGGACATTGCCGCCACCGTCTGACCAATCAGCTCTTCGGCGGCATCTGTTGCAAGGTTTGTGGACTGTTTGATACCCCATGCCACACCTGCGCCAATTTCTTTACCAACCATGTCACGGAATTTCCTGGAAGGTGAACTGATTGCACCTGCAGCTCTTGCGGAAGATATAGCCCTTCTGACCATGTCAGCCGCCGCATTGGCAACAGCCTGTGCTCTGGACATGATACCTAACGTCAAGCCTTGCGCCATGTTCACACCGATTGAGTAGAAACTGCCTTCGTATGATGCCGCCGCACCCTTTGCTCCAAGCGCAACAGACTGTCCGGCAGAAACCGCCGCCGATCTCTGGTCATTGAGTCCTGTGGCGAACTGAGAACCGGCTGTGGAACCTGTTTCACTAAAATTCTGAGCTATTCCGTCAGCTGTCGTTTTTGCTTCCGTAAGAATCGAAGATGCTCTATCAGTGACCGCCGTCTTCTCTTGATTCATTCCGCCGGAAAGAGCAAGCATGGCAATACGACCGACTTCTTTGAACATATCTGCCGCCGTTGTTGCCGATTGGATACCAGCTTCAACAACTGCCTGAGATGCTCCGGTCACTTCACCTTCAGTGGACTTTTCTCCTTCCGCAAGGTTATGCCCTGCCTGCTGTCCGCCTTCCGTATAACCTTCCGCACCTTCCTTTGCAGTAGATGCACCGCTTTCCATCGTCTGTGCAACAGCTGACTCATATTCTGCCTGAGAACCGACAAAACCCTCTTTGACCGCTTCAGCATATGCTTTACCAGTGGAAGAATACTGTGCGAGGTTTCCGGCCTCTGCCTCAATAGACAACGCTTCGTTGTACTGGTTCGCAACTTCTTCAAACTTTCCGGTTTCCTTCTGTGCCGCATCGACAAGAGCCTGAACCGCCTCTGCCGTCTTTGCCGGACCGCCCTGCAACAGTTCATCATACAGACCCTGCGGAAGTTCCTTGCCAGCCATCTGACCGAGAGTCTTCATGTTGTCGACCCATGTCCGCAACTCTGCCGTTTTGTCGGTCAGGTTTTTGACCATATTGTCGATAGCGGTCGAACCTTCTTCGCCGGATGTATCTATGGATGTGGCGAAGTCATGCATGGACGTTGCCACGCTTTCAACCAGATTCTGATAGGCCTCAATAACCTTCTGTGTTTCTTCCGTCCGCTGTGTACACCAGTTTGCAAACTCTTCATTGGACATTCCAAGCTGTGACTGCAGTTCTGCCAGTTCGGAAGTAGTCTTTCCGCTTAATTCACCGAAAGCGTTGATTGCTTCTTCTTGTGCTTCTGTCAATTCCTCATAGGACTGAGCCAACTGTTCATTGCTTTCAGCTGTTTCTTCAGACGCTTCGTTTGATTCTTTTTGAGAGTCAATCGTTCGGTCGACAGCTTCATTGTAATCATTGACCTGTTGAGTCGCCTGATCGTAAGAGCCTTGCAATCTTTCAATATCAGCTTGACCTTCTTCTGCTGTTCCTGCCAATTCATCACCGAGAAGCTTCGTGTTGTCAGCCAAGCCCTGCATAGAAGCGGAATTGTCCCAGTTCGCCGAAGTAATCAGGTCGGAAAGTTCGATGTATTTGTTTTTGTCGATTGACCCTTCCTTTAATGCAGCATTTAACGCATCCAGAGCTTGTTTCTGAAATACCATCCCCTGTGTGGGGCCAGCCATAGCTTCATCGAATGACACCGCCATGTTTGCAGCATCCTGCATTGTCTGCGAAAGAGATTCATACAACTCCTGTTGTTTCTGTATTCTTTCCAGACCGATTTCAGCCATCTGGAGCTTTGCACCTGCTTCAAGCTGTGCATTGTACAGTTCCTGCGCCGCCGCAAGTTTAGCGTTTTCGATCATTTCTTCACGCTTCTTGCTTATCAGGTTTTCAATGCTCGATGTCTGCATGTCAATCTTGCCGGTCTCTTCATTGTATGCCGCCGCAAGTTCTGGTATGCTTCCAGCCAGTTCGTCGACAATTGCTTTCAGTCTTTCCTTTTGTGATGCCGAGAGATTCTCTGTTTCATTCAATGCAATCAGCTGTTCGCCAAGAAGTCCGAGCTTACTGGATTCGATTTCAGCATTGTCGACAATTCCTTGAGCGTGTTCCATAGCGTCTGTCAGAGTCTTTTCTGCGCTACCTATGTTTTCAAAGAACTTGTCTACCTCTGTTTGTTCAGCAGTTAACGCATCTGTGATTTTTGCAATTAATGCTGAAACACCTGCGACACCGCCTTCAAGAGGACCTGCAATCTTGCTGTAAATCGTAATGCCAAGAGTTTCAAGCTTCGACCCAAGATCGTTCAGCTTTCCGCCCAGATTGTCCTGCATGGTAGCCGCCATATCTGCAGCAGCTCCGTCAGAATTTCTCAGAGCCTGTTCGTATGCGGCAATGTTTCCGACTCCTTCAGCCAGGATCATATTCAGACCACCGACAGACCGACTTGTGAACGTTGCGGAAAGTGCGGCAGACTGTTCAGCTGTTCCCATTCCGTCTGTAGCCGCTTCCACATCCAACAGGATATCTGTCAGGTCTCTGAAGTTTCCGTTTGCATCTGTGACCGCAACCGCTGTGTCACCGATCTGAATCTTGCCATCCTGCATCTTAGCAGTGATGTCACGCATAATGGCAGACAGTTTCGTGCCAGCCTCAGAACCTTTGATGCCCTGATTTGCGAAGGCTTCCAGAATTGCAGTGGTAGTTTCCATGTCCTGTCCGGCTGCATTCATGTTTGCCGCACAGTTTCCGAAGGCATCACCCAATTGCTGAGTGGTCGTGTTGCTGTTCGCCTGTGCGTATGCCAGCATATCGACCATATGACCGGCATCTGAAGCAGCAAGACCAAAAGCAGATAAATAGTCTGTGACCATGTCTGATGCTTCAGCTAAATCCATTTGCGATGCAGCTGCAAGATTCAGCACTCCATCAATAGACTGAAGCATTTCTTCTGTCGAGTACCCTGCCAGACTCATATAGGAGAATGCGTCCGCCACTTCTGAAGCACTGTACTGTGTAGACGAACCAAGTTCCTTCGCTTTGTCGGAAAGAGCTTCCAGTTCCGCACCAGTAGCACCGGACAACGCTTCCACCTTGCTCATGGAAGTTTCAAATCTGGATCCGACCTCCACAACGTACTCAGCCGCCTGCTTTGCACCGTCCACAAGCATATCAAAGCCTTGCGACATGAGATTACCAACAGCAACCGAAAGAGCGTCCTTGATACCGGAACCCATCTTTTCGGCTTCGCCGGTAGCTTCCTGCATCTCGTTGCCCATCTTGTCGATGGATGTGGCACACTTGTCGGCAGACGTGCTTGCTTCCTTTACATACTTCTCATTCTTGTCAACAGCCGTATTCAGCTTTTTGACGGAACCGTCAGCTTTTGCAACCTTCGTTTCCCATCTGTCGATATTTACGGACGCTTTCGCCTGTTCCTGAGACTGCTTTGCAACCTTCTTTTCAAGGTCTTCGACCGCTTTGGCCTGCTTCTTATATGCGGAAGTGCCTTTTTCTCCCGCATCATCCATTCTCTGCAGTTCTTTCCGTGCGTCTTCCAGTTCATCGGAATATTTCTCCAATGCTTCTCCGGCATCACGGTAGTTCTTCTTTGCGTTGGACAGACCGCCCTTTGCAGATTCAAGCGCACGGTTGGCGGCTTCCTGCTTTTCTTTCAGTAATTCCTGCTTCTTGGTCAACGCTTCCAGACTGTTTGCGTTCCCCTTGTATTCGTCCTCTAAGTTCTTTAATTGTTGGTCAAATTTCTTTGCTGACTCTTCAGCGGACTTCATGCCGTTGGCGAACTCTTTCTCGCCGTCGAGCGCAAGGACTATACCAATTTTATTCGGCATGTTATCCTCCTTATACAAGAAAAAGCGTCCACACATTAAACCTATTCAAGTTCATGCATGGACGCTTCTTTTCAGTTAGGGCAAATCATCAATTCCCCCACCAGTATCTTTTTTCCCGCCGTTCATTTCAAGGTATTCATCATATATCAAATGGAACTTCTTCGGTGTCATCGCAAGCACCTCTGCTTCCGAGTAACCCAGTTTTGTCGTTCCGATATATATCATCCTTGCAATGTTCAGCTGTTCTATGTCATCAGGATCATCCGGTTCATCATCCTCGTCCGGGTCCGGCATAGAGATCCCATACGCTTTCAGGATCGTGCGCACCACCCTTGCTGTCATTGACAGGTCAAGCATCCGCATTACTTCCATCAGTTCAGGACCTCTGCCTTTTCCACCGTTTCGGATGATTTCATCGTTTATCAGCGTGCAAACAATAAAGCCTGCTGCCTTGTACAACGTCCGGTCATCCTTCAGCATTTCCAACACCTCGACAAGTGGTTTGTCAAAGTGGTCTTGGATTTCGTCAATTGCGGCGAACGTAAAGAGGAATCTCCTCTCTACGCCGCCGATGTTGACCGGAATCCCTCTTGGTTGCAATGCACTCATCCAATGCCTCCTTTATATGGATCAGTGTCAGCCGTTTCCGCCGTTGCCCTGTGCGGTGATGCCAACCTTGCCGTTCAGCCAGGTCTTAGCAGCTGCCAGAGTGGAGAACCGCTTGGTCTCTTTCCAAGAACCGTCTTCCAGAACGAAGATCTCGCCCTCAAGAGTGACATGGCTAAAGGTCACGTTCTCCTGTTTGGTCTGGTTCTCATCATTTGGCTCTGCGAACTGAACCTTTTTGTAGAACTTCGCCACGTAGTCTCCTTCGGATTTGCCGATTGCACCAGTGCCGACATACGGTGCAACGTCATTTGCGTTGAAAAGGATCGCCTTGTCGGTGCCTTCACCGGTCTCAAGCTGATGGCCCAGAAGCATCGTATAGATATCTTCCTGATCATGGTTAAATTCCACCGTCAGGGTGCCGCCGGTCACGCTGTTATCTGTCTCAACAACACGATTGTCACCGTAGTCCTTCACGCTGGCTTTGGTCGGATTGCCGTTGTAAGCGGCTACCGGGCTGAGATATTTGCCGCCGGAATAAGTGCCGGCTGTTTCGTCAAAGATTCCAAATACCGCATATTCGATACCTTTTTTAGACATTTGTTTTCCCTCCATATAAAAAATTGGTTATTCTAGTTCCATTTCTGATTGAAGAACCTCTTCAATGATCTTTATTGCTTTGCCTTCAGCAGATGCAACCGCTCTTGCCCTCCACGGTCTTGCAGCCATGCGTGGCGTTCCGTATTCCAAGAATGCCGCCTTCGCACCGTTCCGAGTTGCTTTGCGGTCTCTGCCAGTCGGTCTGGCAACACTGTACACACCGTATGAATTGACTTTGGTGTCTGTCGGAGATATGGACCCTGATACGGATCCGGTCGAATATGGGCCGTGTTCTGAGGATGCAACAGCCGATTTCATGGAGCTGACAACAACTCCCTTTGCGGCATCGATGGCCTTCTTCGCTATTCCCTCGACTTCGTCTTTCTTGCTCAGTTTTTCCAGTTTTCTGATGACATCATCAAAACCTTCAACCGATATGGATGCCATAAGTCATTCCTCCAGTGAGTATTCGTCTTCCACTTCAGCTTCAATAATGAAGTGTCTGATTCGGTCCTTTGCGTCTGACATGTCCACTACATTCAGTCCGACAAAATCAGCATCACGCAAGGCACGCCGTATATTTCTTACAGTGGCATCGTAGGATTTCTCCCATTCGCACACATAATGGATCTGGACGCTTGCGGCATACGCTTGTGGGCAATTGTCACCGTTGTCCGCAACTCTGTTGAGTGCGATTACATAGTAGGTGTATTCTTTTGCGTTTCCTTCATAGAGCGATTCCGCAACAGGGAGTCCGATGGGAGCCAAAACACTCACAATTTTCTTGTTTATGTTGTCCGCCAATCAAATCACCTGCTCTTTCAGATCTGTCCAGATTTCCAGATATTCTTTGTTATCCCCATAGGGATTAACGTACAGAATGTCATGATCCACACCCTTGTACCGGACCACCATTGCGGCATTAATCTCTGTATCTGTATACCGGACCAGAAAGCGTTTCTTTGCTTCCGCAAATTCCGTTCCGGCTTTAATCAATTCCGTGCCGCTTGTGTTCTTGACCTGCGCCCAACACGACCGGACAACTTCTTCATTGATGACTCTCTTGCCTTCATCGTTGTAGGTCGGTTCGGTTTTTCTGATGACTTGGATTTGCTTATCGAGATCTCCCGGATTCACATACATGACAACCACCTGCCTTCATACGAAGTTCGCACGATGCCGGAAAAGAATGCTGTCAACCACTCGATTGACGTTGTTCTTATCTACATACATCGCACGGTTGTCATACATGTCCTGACAAAGAACCATGAATGCCGTATACAGATCCTCATGGTCATCCAGCTCATCTTCGGTCATTCCGGTATAGTCGAGGATGTATTTCGTTGCCGCATCCATGATTGGAGTCAGAAGCGTGTCGCTTGCATCATCCAGTCTCAGGAAGTCAGCTACGTTTTGTTTCTTAATTTCACTTATTGTCACCTGACTTCACCGCCTTCCGTTTGGGAGCCGGCTTATCGGCTTTTTCTGCTTTGACTTCTTCGACATATCCCGCCTGAAGCAGGTCGGAAAGAAGTTCTCTGTCTTCAATCTCTCCGACCTGTCCAACGCTCATGGAGATAGCACCGCTGAAGCCAACTTTTGCTTTGACTTTCATCGGTCACGCACCTCCGTTACTTATGAAGCCTTGCCAACCAGAACAGCGATCTTCTGCTCATTCTCAATCTTCGCATCGCATTCCAGATAGCCAACTACGCCGATGGCATGCTCAGTTGCGAATCTCTCACGCAGGACCTCGATGTTGATATCTTCGCTGAACTTCAGTGCCAGACCCGACAGGTCTCCGTAGAAGATCTCTTTGTTTCCTGCGCCGAGTGCCGGCATATTGTCGGAAACGAAGACCGGTTTTCCGAGCAGCATGTAGCCGAAGCCTTCTCTGTAGTCCGGAGCAAGCAGGTAACGCTCTTCACCGTCTTTCAGCTTTCTGATCGCATCTCTGGTAGACGGAGCCATGATCCAGCAGGCATTCGGCTGGAACGCATCCTTGACCATTCCCTGCAGATCGATCAGTTCATCAGCGGTAACAGCTGCAGCTGCAGCGGCTTCCATAGTCTGAGTAGCGGCAGCAAGACCGGTGATCTTGTTAGCGGTCCCAATCAGACATTCTCTCTCAAGCCATCTAGCGATGTTTTCAGCCATGTGATCAACAACGAAACCAACAATGTCAAACTGGCTGTTGTTGACAAGGCTCTTGGATACCTTCGTCAGCACACCCGCAAGGAATGCCTGCAGGTCGATGCTGGTGAATTTGCCGGATGTGGATTCCAGTTCGGAGAACTCAGCGGCATACGCCATAGCAAGATCCGGTGTAGCACCCGAAACCGTTGCCGGATAGTACGGAATGGACAGTGTTCCTTTTGCGTTGTATCTGGTCGCACGTGCGGCGATCGGGCAGATGTCCCACACTTTTGTGATGATCTTGTTAGCGATCGTGGTCGGGATCGTTGCAGCTCCGTCAGCTTTCGCCATGTTTACATCACCTGCTGCTCTCTCTTCAGAGACCACGCCACGCAGGTAATCAGCAAATGCACGCTCTTCTGCGATTGCTCTTTCTTCGATTGTCATTTCTTTTTTCTCCTCTACTTTCTGTTCGACAGGTTTCAGTTCCAGATCTCTGGCTCTTTCCTCTGCCTCAATCGTGTTTTTCAGATTCGTTGCCTTCTCCTGAAGGTCATTGAAGGTTGCTTGTTCTTCTTCCGAGAAGGCTCTCTCTTCGCCGTTGTCATCAACAGCAGAAGCGGTCATGGTTTCCATCTGTTCAACGATGGCATCCATCTTCTCAGTCAGTGCTTTGATTCGCATGTCTCTTGTCATGGTTCATCCCTCTCTTTCTGAGCATGAAAAAAGCACGGTTGTTACTCCGTGCGCTCTGTTCTTATCGTTATGAAGTTTCTCATTGTCGTTATGACTTCGTGGACCTCTTCCAGATATTTGATCTCCGGCTTCGGTTCAGGTTCCGGCTCTGCTTCCAGTTCCGGTGCTTCCGGTTTTTCCGGTTCTGTGACATCGTCAAATTCCACATCATCCAGCATATACGCTCTGTACTCGACCGGTTCGCCTTCTTCGGTATCCGCCCGCACCTCTATGGAAGTGGAGGAATAAACCGGAATCTTGTTCATGATCAGAGATACCTCCGACATATCCAGATCAGTTATATGTCTGACTGGAAGTCCTTCCGCTCTCTGTTCAAGCGTATCGACCGGATTCTTGATGTCGAATGACCAACCACGAAGTTTTCCGGCTCTTGCACCCTCGATGACCTCCGGATCCGTCACAATGGATTCCGCTCTAAGTCCCACGGCATCTTCAGTGACCGTCAGTGTGTTCGCCTGTGTGCTTGCCAGCTCCCTGTTGTGGTCGTGGTCCAGAAGCATCTGGATGTTGTCCGCACGTTCAATGGCTTTTGCGAATGCCCGCTGTTCGATCACCTCGATCACTCTTCCGTACGGAGTCATGACCGGACGGCTCTCTCTGCCGGGAACATTCACATAACCGCTGATATGCAGACCGTCAGCTCTCAGTTCCGCTCTCATCCTTCTCACCTCCTTCCCACTCAGCGAACCATTCATCAACAAGTTCATACATCAGCTTCTTGTCTTCTCTCTCCGGATCTTCGTCAATCCTTCGTTTGCACTCTTCCGCTGTTGTATCCATGACGTGTAAGTCAGCGTTGATCTGGTTCTTCCACTGTTCAAGTTTTGCTTTGTTGGTCGTTGAGGTGATGATGTAGGCTTTTCCGGTGATGTCACCTTCTTCTACACCCTTGCGAACCGCCCATCCAATCATTGAAAGGATGTGTGTCAGTTCCGGAGCGTCTTTGTGTTCCGCATCCGTTCCAAGCAAGGAAGACCGGATCTTGTCCATGTCAAGAACAATGTCACCATCTTTCATGTTCTCACGAACCCATGTAGTCTTACCGGAACCCGGAGGCCCGACAACAATGATGTTCTTTTCATCGGCTCGTTCTTCTTCCGCTGGCTGTTCCGGTTTTTCCGTTTGCACCTGGCTGACGCTTGCCGTGTTCGCACCGGCTCCGTCATTCAAGTTCATTGATTGATTCGTGTTCGGCGTGTAGATTTCTTTGGTTTCCGGATTGTAGAAGACCGTGTTAAGGTTCAGCTGCATCCAGTCGATTCCAAGCGGTTTAAGGTCTTCTGCCTTCCGCACTTCGTCAATCTGGAGGAAGTTCTTTTCAAGACCGATCCTGTATGCTTCATACCGTTCTCTAATGGATCCTCTTGTCAGTTCCTTCGTATCGAACTTCCAGAAATACTGATCTTTTTCAGATTCCATCAGCATGTCACGGTTCAGACTGCATTCGATGTCCGTCATGACAGCAACGCAAGCACGAATGAATTGATTCATGTCGTTGTCCGTCATGCTGTTCCCGGTCTTGCTTCCACATATCATAGATGCGGGAATTCCAAACAGCTTGCAGATTTCTTCGGCATTGGATGCCTTGTTTTCGTTCATCTGCAATTCCTGAGCGGTTGCGGATGCTTCTTGGAACTTCACGCCGTTATTCAAGATGACCACATTTTCATCCGAAGATCCGTACAGTTTCCGGAAGCCGGATTTCAGCGCATCAACAGCCGGTTGCGTCAGTGGTTTGTCAGCTTGCAGGAACCCTCTTCGTGTTCCGCCTTTCCGGGCCTGAGACAGTTCGAATGCAAGCTCCGTGTATGCAACATCGATCAGCAACGGATTTTCATCGATGATGCTCCGTGATTCCATTCCGTCATGTGTCTTCCGGAGGATCGTAAAGAAATCTTTCGGATTGTATGCAATTCCGTTCACCAGAATCTTGTATTCCTTGAATATCGGATCAAAGTTCTTCAGGCCTATCGATATATTTCGTTCATCCACATACCGAATTGACTGATACCGGCTCCCACGTTTCTCGATATAGGCATATCCGCCCTT
>Ga0326511_10003498_pt1 | contig 12646 bp, 7 predicted proteins | sample 0_2496_0518_D_FD_203701 | JGI IMG/M metagenome (GOLD analysis project Ga0326511, IMG submission 203701) | Bovine rumen microbial communities from UC Davis, California, United States - 0_2496_0518 | ecosystem: Host-associated > Mammals > Digestive system > Stomach > Rumen | place: USA: California...
CTGAGCCGGCCACCAGTTCGTCGATGGCTTTCAGCCAGCTGCCGTTGGCCAGTCTCGCAATCCTGTGGGCCGCCTCCTGACTGACAGCCCGCCGCCCGACGAGGGCCTGCTCGATACTGGCGTCGTCGATTTTCCGCACATCGATGCGCTGCACGCGACTGATGATTGTCTCCAGCAGCAGCTCCGGCTCCTCGCACACCATGATAAACAGCGTCTGTACAGGCGGCTCCTCGATAAGCTTGAGCAATTTGTTGGCGCACTCGATGTTCATGCGCTCCGGGAGCCAGATGATACAGACCTTATAGCCTCCCTGGCTCGACTTCAGCGAGAGCTTGCGCACCAGGTCGTCGCTCTCACCGGCGGTGATAATAGCCTGCTGGTTCTCACCGCCCATAAGCTGCATCCACGTGTCCATCGTGAAATAAGCGCCGCCCGTGACCAGCTCGTGCCACTCCTGGGCGAAGTCGTCGCTCACCGGCTTGTGGTCCTGGCTCATCGACGGCAACTTGATGGTAGGATAGGTGAAGTGGAGGTCGGGATGCTCCATCTTGGCAAGCATGGCTTTCGAGGAAGGCCTCCCGTCGTCGAGCAGATAACAGGCAAAGGCCATCGCCAAAGCCATTTTCCCCGCCCCTGCAGGCCCGCAGAGCATCAGCGCATGTGGCAGGCGCTGCTCGCTCACCATCTGCTTCAGCCGGTCTTCCACCTCCTGCTGTCCGATTACGTCATCAAACGTCATATCGCTTCACATTATACTTTTCTTCATTCATTTATTATAACCTGGCCACCACCTCCGCCACTGCGTCCACCGCCGATACGGTATAGAAGTGGATGTTGTTCACCCCGTGGGCATAGAGGTCGCGGCACTGCGCCATTGCCCATTCGATGCCCAGCTGCCGGGCGTCGTCATCGCTCTTACACTTCACCACCTCGCGCGCCAGAGGCTCGGGAATGTCGCAGTGGAACGTCTTGGGCACCACCGTCAGCTGACTCAGTTTGGCAAAGGGCTTGATGCCGGGGATGATGGGAATAGTGATGCCCATCGCCCGCGCCTTCTCCACAAACTGATAGTACTTCGCGTTGTCGAAAAACAGCTGCGTGACGGCATACTGCGCGCCCAGCTCCTGTTTCTCCTTCAGATACTGCATGTCCATCTCCATATTGGGCGCCTCCTCGTGCTTCTCGGGATAGCAGGCCACCCCGTAGTCGAACCTCCGCCCCGGCTTCTTGATGGGCGAGCCATCGGCAAAGAAGCCGTCGTTGAACTGCCTCACCTGCCGCATGAGGTCGGTGGTGTGAGCATGCCCTCCGGGCGTGGGCACAAAGCGGCTGTCCTCCTTCGCCTTGTCGCCGCGCAGCAGCAGCAGGTCGCTGATGCCCAGGAACTGCAGGTCGAGCAGCTCATACTCGATATCCTCTATCGTGGCGCCGCTGCAGATGACGTGGGGCTGCACGGGGATGCCGTAGCGCTGCTGGATGGCGGCGGCGATGGCTACCGTGCCCGGACGGCGGCGTATGCGACAGCGCTCAAACTGACCGCTGGGCAGCTCGCGGTACACATACTCCGAGTGGTGGGTGGTGATATTGATATAGGCAGGGTCAAACTCCCGCAGCCGGTCGATATCGGCAAACAGCCGCTCAGTGCCCGTACCTTTCAGAGGGGGGAGCACTTCGAAGGAAAACCGCCTTGTCGCCGTATCTTGATGGATAAATTCCGTAACACTCATCTTTACTTTTATGCATAAATCGCTGCAAAATTACAAAAAATCCACGTAATCCGTGAATTTCGCGGAAAAAAAATGCTAACTTTGCGCCCAAATTATGAGTATCAAGCGATTTATTAAGGAATGGACCCTGCCCGTAGCGATTGCGGTGGGGTCAAGCGTTTATCTTACCTTCTACTGGGTGCCGCAGCTCGACGAGGCGGGCAACGCCCTCGCCCCCGTCATCGACACCGTATTCCCCGTCACCGTGTTTCTCACGCTATTCTCCACCTTCTGCCGCATAGACTTCCACCAGATGAAGCCCCACCGCTGGCACGCCGGCGTGCTCGGCGCCCAACTGCTGCTGGTAGGTCTCAACTGCTGGATAATCTTCGCCGTAGAGGCCGACCCCTGGCAGAAGACCCTGTGGGAGAGCGTGCTCACCTGCATCATCGGGCCAGCGGCGTCGGCATCGCCGGTAGTCACCAGCAAGCTGGGCGGCAACATCAATACGATGACGGCCTTTGTGGTCATCTCCTCGCTGGCCTCTGCCGCGATGATTCCCGCCGTGTTCCCGCTACTGGAGCAGACCGCCCACAGCGACTTCTGGAGTGCCTTTGCCATCATCCTCGAGAAGGTGTCGTTCGTACTCCTGCTGCCCCTGCTGCTGGGCTGGCTGATGCAGCACTATGCCAAAGCGGTCTGCCGGCGCATTGTGGCCATCCCTGACCTGTCGTTCTATCTCTGGTCGCTCTCGCTCGCCATCACCTCGGGTGTCACCGTGCGCAATATTGTACACAGCCAGGCCCCTGCGCAACTGCTCCTGATGATTGCCCTGCTAAGTCTCGCGCTCTGCTTCATACAGTTTCTCACCGGGCGATACATCGGCCGGCATCTGGGCGAGGAGATCTGCTCCGGACAGGCCCTGTTCCAGAAGAACACCGCCCTCTCCATCTGGGTGGCCTACATGTACCTCAATCCCGTGGCCTCCGTAGGCGCCGGCTGCTACGTACTCTGGCAGAACATCATCAACAGCCTCGAGATATGGCATGCCCAGCGGCGATAACAGACAAAACAAAAATCACTAAATGTGAGAAAAATACTTGTTAATATGTGAAAAAATCACTAACTTTGCCACGAAATTCGAAACGAACGACAAACAACCGCAAAACAGATAAAGATGGACATTACCGAACGATTTCTAAACTACACCCGATTTGACACGCAGTCGGCTGAGGACAGCCCGACCGTGCCCAGTACCGCCAAGCAGCTCGACTTTGCCCGATACCTTAAGGCCGAGCTTGAGCAAGAAGGACTGAGCGACGTGGAACTCGACGAGAAAGGCTACCTCTACGCCACCCTGCCCTCCAACCTGCCTGCAGCGCAAGCCAGTGTGCCCACCATAGGATTCATCGCCCACTACGACACCAGTCCCGACTGCTCGGGCGCTGGCGTCAAGGCACAGATTGTGCAGCAATACGGCGGGGGCGAGATTGTGCTCTCAGAGGGCATCGTCAGCAGCCCCAGGAAATTCCCGGAGCTGCTCCACCACGTGGGCGAGGACCTGATAGTCACCGACGGCCACACGCTCTTAGGCGCCGACGACAAAGCCGGCATCGCCGAGATTGTGGAGGCCATGTGCTATCTGCGCGACCATCCGGAAATCCTGCACGGCAAGATACGCATCGCCTTCAATCCCGACGAGGAGATCGGCATGGGCGCCCACCACTTCGACGTGGAGAAGTTCGGTTGCCAGTGGGCCTACACGATGGACGGCGGCGACCTGGGTGAACTGGAGTACGAGAACTTCAACGCCGCCTCGGCCCGCATCACCGTCAAGGGCATCAGCGTGCATCCCGGCTATGCCAAAGGCAAGATGGTGAACGCCAACGCGCTGGCCGCCGAACTGACCCAGATGCTGCCGCGCAGCGAGACGCCCGAGACCACCGAGGACTACGAGGGCTTCTACCATCTGCTCAGCATACAGTCGAACATCGAGGAGGCCCGGCTGAGCTACATCATCCGCGACCACGACCGCGAGCGCTTCGAAGACCGCAAGCACTTCCTGCAGCGCTGCTGCACACAGATGAACGAGAAGTGGGGCGACGGCACAGTGACCATCGAGCTGCGTGACCAGTACTATAACATGAAGGAGAAAATCGACCCTCAGATGCACGTAGTCGATATCGTGCTGCAGGCGATGGAGGCCTGCGGCGTACCCCCACGGGTGAAGCCCATCCGGGGCGGCACCGACGGCGCCCAACTGTCGTTTCGCGGGCTCCCCTGCCCAAACATCTTCGCCGGAGGCGTGAACTTTCACGGCCCCTATGAGTTTGTGAGCATACAGTCGATGCAGAAGGCCGCGCAGGTGATTGTGAAGATCTGCCAGACCGTAGGCAATGGCGGACTATAAGAAAGAGACCCGTGAGAAAGTGCCCCGTAAAAAAAGTAAACCGTAAAAAAGTAAACCGTGAAAAAGTAAACCGCTACAAAGCGAAATAAGAACATGTCAGAGATTCCCGCACTTATCAAAGACCTGGCCCTGATGCTTGTCATGGCCGGTATCGTGACACTGATATTCAAAAAACTCAAGCAGCCCCTCGTGCTGGGCTATATCGTTGCCGGCTTCCTCGTCAGCACCCACATGCCCCTGACGGCATCGGTGGCCGACAGCGAGAGCATACACCTGTGGGCCGACATCGGCGTGATGTTCCTCCTCTTCTCACTGGGCCTCGACTTCTCGTTCAAGAAAATCCTGAAGATGGGTGCGTCGCCCATTATCTCCACCTGCACCATCATCTTCTCGATGTCGATGCTGGGCGTAGTGGTGGGCCACTTGTTCGGCTGGAGCAAGATGGACTGCATCTTCCTCGGCGGCATGCTGGCGATGTCGTCAACCACCATTATCTATAAGGCCTTCGACGACATGGGCCTCCGGCAGCAGCAGTTTGCCGGTATGGTGATGTCGGTGCTTATCCTCGAGGACATCCTGGCCATCGTGATGATGGTGCTGCTGAGTGCCATCGCCTCCGGGCAGGACCTCGACGGCCAGCAGATGATCGGCAGCATCTGGAAGATAGTGTTCTTCCTCGTGCTGTGGTTAGTAGTGGGCATCTTCGCCATCCCCATCTTCCTGCGCAAGGTGCGCGGCCTCATCAACAACGAGGTGCTGCTCATCGTGTCGCTGGGCCTTTGCTGCCTGATGGCAGTACTATCTACCAAGGTGGGCTTCTCGTCGGCTTTTGGCGCTTTCATCATGGGCAGCATCCTGGCAGAGACCATCGAGGCAGAGCGCATCGAGAAGCTCGTAGAACCCGTGAAAAACCTGTTCGGCGCCATCTTCTTCGTGTCGGTAGGCATGCTGGTGGACCCCGTCATCATCGTCAGCTATGCCGGCCCTATCCTGCTGCTTGTGCTCACCATCCTGGCGGGGCAGGCGGTGCTGGGCACCTTCGCCTTCATGCTTGGCGGCGAGAGCCTCAAGTCGGCCATGCGCTGCGGATTCTCTATGGCGCAGATTGGTGAGTTCTCCTTTATCATCGCGTCGCTGGGCCTCTCGCTGGGCGTCATCAGCGACTTCCTCTATCCGGTAGTGGTGGCCGTATCGGTCATAACCACATTCCTCACACCTTACATGATACGGCTCGCCACACCGGTTTACAACCATCTGGAGCATCACCTGCCCCAAAAGCTCATCCACTCGCTCAACAAGCTCTCGATGAACCAGCCCAACTCGCAGAAGGAGAACCTGTGGAAGCGCCTGCTCACGGCGATGACGCTGAATACGGTGATCTACTCTATCCTCTCGACAGCCTCCATCGCGGTGATGTTCACCTTCGCCCTGCCCTTTGCCCGCAAGCTGCTGCCCGGCTGGGAGCTCCACTGGTATGCCAACGCCATCGTGGGCGTGCTGACGGTGCTGCTGATAGCGCCATTCCTGCGGGCGATGGTCGCCAAGAAGAACCGCTCTGAGGAGTGGCGCACGCTGTGGTCGGAGAGCAACCGCAACCGTCTGCCCCTGCTGTTCACAATCGTCGTCAGGGGCATGATTGCGGCAAGTTTCATCTTCTACATCTTCAACTACCTGACGCGCTTCAGCCAAGCGCTGATGATGATGCTCGGTGTGGCCGTCGTGGTGCTTATCCTCATGTCGCGCTGGATCAAGAAGCGGAGCATCACACTTGAGCGCCTGTTTATCCTCAATCTGCGCAGCCGCGATATCGAGGCCCAGGTGATGGGCAAGAAGCGCCCGCTCTACGAGGGCAAGCTGCTCGACCGCGATATCCACATCGCTGAGTTTGAGGTGCCCCGCAACAGCGACTGGATGGGCAAGACGCTGAAGGAACTCAACCTCGGGCAGAAGTACGGCGTACACGTGAGCAGCATTCTGCGCGGCGGATGGCATCTCAACATCCCCGACGGCGACTGCATTCTCTTCCCCTGCGACGTGCTACAGGTCATCGGCAGCGACGAGCAGTTCACCGCCTTCCGCGAGGCTATCAATCAGAGCATCATCGGCGAGGATCCCAATCTGGAGAAGCGCGAGATGAAGCTGCGCCAGTTTATCATCGGCAGCGACAGTCCCTTCGTGGGCAAGACACTCATCGAGAGCCACATCCGCGACAAATACAGCTGCATGGTGGTAGGCTTAGAGGAGGGTAAGGAGAGCCTGTCGCCCTTCAAGCCCACCCGTCAGTTCCAGGCGGGCGACATTATCTGGGTGGTAGGCGAGGAGGAGTCGCTGACAGCCCTCCAGCAGGCGTAGTGGCTAATACCACTGCACGGCATTCGAATAGCTGCTGCGCTTATCGTACTTCAGAGCATCGGTAAGCGTGGCAGCATTACATCTGAAGGAGAAGTTATAGCTGGTATAGGGCGCCAGCACGATGGAGCACGACATATTGAAGCAGTGCAAGTCGCGCGACAGCGATGCCGTCGTCATTGAGATCTTCTTATTGTCGAAGTCGTAGCCGCTGGAGAAGGTGATGTTCCAGCCGTCGCTGATACGCACGTTGCCGCTGATGTTGAGATTCTGCGTAAAAGTGTAGGGATAGCGCATCGAGTTGTAGTTGAAGTTGGTGTTGCCCTCTCGCATGGTGATACCGTAGCCGATACTGATCGACCAGGGTATCTTGAAAGCCATATAGCCGTCGGCGTCGGTCTCCGCCTTCGAGGTTTCTTTCTTGGCGCCGTGCTTGGCTTTCTCCATATCGGTGTCCACGTTGCTTTCCACACCGCTGTCCCAGTCGTCATCGTCGCCGCGCTTGCCCTTGTCTTTGTCCTTGTCCTTCTCCACCTTCTCACCGCGCAGACGCTTGAAGAGGTCGCTCAGTTTCTTGTTGTCGAGGGTGTAGGAGAGGTTCTGCGACATACCCTGGAAGCGTCCCATCTTGCCCTGCTGCCAGTAGGTGGTATGCTCGCTGAGCCGGGGTGTGGCGCCTACGCTGTCGGCCTCATAGACATACGAGGCGAACACGGCACTCAGGTTGAACGTATAGCTCTTTGAGAGTTTCAGGCGCAGCGTGGTGTTCAGGTCGCCCCACGGGCGGATGTCGGCGGCCATATTGTACGACATCGACATCTTGAAGTCGTCGATGAGCGATATCTTCTTGTAGCCAGTAGAGTCATCATCGCTCTTCACCTTCATTTCCAGATTGTTGCCAAGCTCGAAGTTGAAGGAGCCAGCCTTACCCTTTCCGGGGGCGGTATAGGCGCCGATGGTGTAGGGCGAGTATTCCACCAGCTCAACGTTGCCGTCGGCGTCGGTCTTCTGGTAAGTCTGGTAGTAGCCGTAGCGGCTCGCGCTGAAGTCGGGGTGGTAACTGAACGACACCGACGGCGTGAGCACGTGGCGTATGGCCTGTATCTTGTCGCCGAACAGCTTGCGGTTGGGCACCCAGAAGCCGTAGAGCTTGGTGGATGCCGAGAGGCTCAGGTTCCAGTCATAGACGTTGTAGAAGCCGCTGATGGTGTCGGTCACCTCCTTCTGGCGCTGTGTGTCCCACGACTTGTGCTGCTTGGCAAAGAGGGTGCGGTCGGTGAAGTTGAACGAGGGGTTGATGTTGATGTAATCGAACAGGGTGAAACTGCCCTGTATGGGTATAGAGTGCTGCATGCCGTTCTTCCAGTCCTTCGAGAAGCTGGAGTGCAGCAGTTTTTCCTCCCGTGTGTTGATGGAGTTGGTGAGGTGGCCCGTATAGCTCATGGAGATTTTCTCGTACCAGCGCTCCTTACCGGCTGCCTTCTTGCGCTTGAAGGGGTAGAAGCGCGCAATTGAGATGTTGAGGTCGGGCAGCGTGAGGGCTATCGAGGAGTCGCGCATGTTCTGGTTGAGGTTCATCGTCGTAGAGATGGTCATGCCGATGCTGGAGAATCCCGTGCTGTAGCTCACCGATGATGTGCGCGTCGATTGTGTCAGCGCCTGGGGGTTGTACATCGAGTTGAGGTTGTTGCGCTCATAACTTGTCGATGCGAAGTTGACGCTCGCCGAGAAGTTGGAGTACGGACTGGCCTTGGAGTCCTGCTTATGGCTCCACTGCACCTTAAAGCTGGTGGTCTTGTTGTAGTCGTACATGTTCTTATCGCCCGTCACCGAGTTCTGGTAGCTGGCGAAGAACGAGCCACTGTAGCGGTAGCGCTTGCGGTAGTTGCTGGCAGCGGAGATTCCCCAGGAGCCTTTGGTATAGATCTCGCCCAGCAGTTTCAGGTCCATCTTGTCGCTCACGGCGAAGTAGTAACCGCCGTCGCGCAGATAGAATCCGCGCTCCATCTCGTCGCCGTAGGTGGGCATGATGAATCCGCTGTTGTAGCTCTTCGAGAAGGGGAAGAATCCGTAGGGTATGGCCAGCGGCAGGGGCACGTCGGCCACCACGAGGTAGGCAGGCCCGAAGACGACATCCTTGCCCGGACGCACCTTTGCCCTCGACATCGAGATGTAGAAGTCGGGATGGGCTTCGTCGCAGGTAGTATAGCGCCCGTGCTCCAGGAACATGTCGCCGTTGGCGCCTCGCTTGGAGAGCTTACTGGTCAGAAAGCCGTCGTCCTGCTGGGTATATACCTCAGTAATAAGACCTTTCTTTGTCTTGAAGTTGAACGACATCGTGTCACTCTGATACTCATCGCTGCCCATCTTGAACACAGGCGTGCCCGCCAGCTTCTGGGTAGTGGAATCCATCTTTCCCGTAGCATATACGATGTTGCTGTCGAGACTCATATAGATTTTCTCGCTGGCCAGGTCCATGTTGGTATATTTCACCTTCGACTGTCCGTAGAGATGGGCTGTGGCCGAGAGGGCGTCATAGGTCAGTGAGTCGTCGGCCGAGTACTCCACCGGCGCGTCGATACCGTTCTTGCGCTTGCGGTTCATGCTGTCGAGGGCGAGCGAGTCGTCTATCACCTTATTATATTTATAGATGGCCAGTTCGATAGAGTCCATCTGGGTGGTGTCGCGCTTGAGTTTGGCGGCCGCCTCCGCCGCCCCCTTGGGCAGCAGAGTGTCAATGGCAGCGGCAGCCTGCTCGCCCATGCCGCCTGGCAGGATACTGTCGGCAGCAGCCGCTATCTGGCCCGCCATCTCGCTGACCGCAGAGTCGGGCAACTGAGGGAGCGCCACCGAGTCGGCCTTTACCGCCGGCACTTCCGCCTGCGGGGCAGCCACCACCTCCTGCTCCACTGCGGCAGCCGCCGGAGCTGCCCCTCGCCGCAGGGCTGAAGGTGTGCATGCCATCATCAGGACTAAGGCACTGATAATGCTGATAAGTGCTGTTTTCTGTTTCACGCCTGCAAAGTTACAGCAAAAATAGCGAATATCTGCGCTTTTGCGGATATTTTAACGTTATTCAAACATTTTTGCCCAACAAAGGAAGCGTTTCACCCCCTCCGAGCCGAATTTTTCCAGACTTTGTGCCGCCTGCGCTACTGTCCGCTCCCGGTCGAGATGCGTTTTCGAGTAGAACTTATCGGCATAGCACACGGCCTGCTCCTCGAGGGTCTCTGGCTCGTAGTGCCCGTCGGGAGGCAGCGGCAACTGCTGGCTCTCTATCTGTGCGCGGGTGAGTCCGGTGCCGGTGTGGCGCTCGCACACGCGGGCGTGCCTCTCCCACCCTGCCTCGCGTAGCATGCGCCCGCCTATCACGCCGTGACAGATGTAAGGGGCGCTTCCGGTGCAGGCAATCGACGGCGCATCGCAGCGGCAGATGCCGATGTCGTGAAGCATCGCCGCCTCGTAGAGGAACTCGCGGTCGAGGTGCAGCTCGGGATGCGCGCCGGCAATCTTCATGCAGCGCTCAGCCACCTGTCGGCTGTGTACTAATAATATCCGCCGGAGTTCATTCTCCGACGGATAGTATTCATCGATAATCTTCTGGTAGTCCATATATATATTCGGATACCTTTACGCCTCGCGCTCTATCCAGGCGATGGTGTCGCCCTGACGGATGTTCTGACCGGGCTTTACCGCCAGATCCACCAGTTTGCCGCCGAGGGCAGCAGGTATCTCCACGATCTCGCCCCACTTCGTCTGCAGGTAGCAGAAGGTGTCGCCCTCCTTGTATTTCTGTCCGATGAAAGGCTCCACGCAGGGTGCCAGCACCCCTTCGCCGCCGAAGCCCCACAGCAGCTGTCCTGCCAGCGGCGACTTCACGGCATCGGCCTTGGCGTGCTTCAGCGCGTCGATTTCCTCCTTCGAGATCTTGCCGCCGCCCAGTTTGGCGTCCTTCGCCTTCTGGATGTCGGCCAGCAGCTGCTTCTTGGCCTGTCCGCTCTTGTAGGGGCGGTACTGCTCCGGGTGCATGGCCAGCTCGAAGAGTTCCTCGTCATCCTGTCCGTAGTCCCAGCCGTTGTCGTCCATCTCCTTCTTGAAGCCCTCCAGGGCATTGGGGATGAGCGTATGCGGGTCGGCGTCGGTAAACTCGCGCTTCTGGGCTTTGGCCAGCTCGATGAGCTCGGGCGCAATCTCGCCAGGCACCTTTCCGCTCTTGCCGAGTATCATGCCCCAGATGGCGTCGTCCATCATCACATAGCGGCCCTTGCCCTGCTCCATTGTGAGCAGATTCATCAGGGCGATGTTCTTGGTGTACTGCGAGAAGGGGGTCACCAGTGGGGGATAACCCACCCTTGGCCACACATACTCCACCTCGTTGAAGAGCTTCACCAGCATGTCGTCCATCGTCAGCTCCGCCTCGCCTTTCTGCACGCGCAGCTTGTTGATCATCTTCTGGATGGGCCCCAGGTCGGCCATCATCGAGCCCATCATGCCGCCGGGCAGTCCGCTGCCGAGCAGCAGGCTCGACATATGCTTGTTGGCGGGATTGATAAAGTAGCCCAGCCAGTCGTCGATAAACTCCTGGGTGAGCGTGCGGGCCTGCATGTAGGCGTTCATGTTGAGGTCGGCCACCTCGAAGCCCTCGTTCTTCAGCATCGACTGCACGGAGATGATGTCGGGATGCACCTTGCCCCAGCTGAGGGGCTCGATAGCGGTGTCGATGATGTCGGCGCCATTGTTGCACACCTCTAAGATGGAGGCCATCGAGAGTCCGGGGCCGGAGTGCCCGTGATACTGTATGAGGATGTCGGGGTGCTTGGTCTTGATGGCCTTGGTGAGCGCGCCGAGCATGGCGGGCTGCCCGATGCCGGCCATATCCTTCAGACAGATCTCCTCAGCGCCGGCGGCAATCACCTCGTCGGCGATGCGGGAGTAATAGTCAACGGTATGCACCGGCGATGTGGTGATGCAGAGGGTGGCCTGCGGGGTCATGCCGGCCTCCTTGGCCCACTTAATGCTGGGTATGATGTTACGCGTGTCGTTCAGACCGCAGAAGATGCGGGGGATATCTACGCCCTGGGCGTGCTTCACCTTATACATCAGTGCGCGCACATCGTCGGGCACGGGATACATACGCAGGGCGTTCAGGCCGCGGTCGAGCATGTGGGTCTTGATGCCGGCCTCATTGAAGGGCTTGCAGAAGGCGCGTACGGCCTGGTTGGGGTTCTCGCCGGCCATCAGGTTCACCTGCTCAAAGGCGCCGCCGTTGGTTTCCACACGGCTGAAACAGCCCATATCGATAATCACAGGGGCAATACGCTCCAACTGGTCCTTGCGTGGCTGGAACTTTCCCGAACTCTGCCACATATCCCGGTAAACGAGACTAAACTGAATCTTTTTCTTCATCGTCTTTCGAGTGAGTTAGATATTTTAGATGCAAAGGTATGAAAAATTTTCCGATACCGTCACATTATTATCCACTTTTTTTTCATTTACCCACTTTTTTCCCGATTTTTGAGGGAGTTTGCGCTTTTCTTCGTAACTTTGCCCGCAAAACGAGCAAGCGTATGAGAAAATCGATACTTTCCGCTGCGGCAGCAGCACTTCTGGCCTGTGCCTGCCAGTCGGAAAACAGCGCACAAACGAGCACTTCAGCCGCCCTCTACGAAGAGCAGCGGCTGCCGGGCGACTCTGCCCTCTACGGTCTCGCCTGCGAGGGCTACAACGACACGATACTGGTATTCCTGCCCTACACCGGAGGCGACCCTGATACCATCAACATCCTGAACGCAAGCATCAAGCGGCGCGTTTACGGCCGTCCGGTCATCGGCGACGAGCTGGCCGTCATCCTGACACCCGACAGCGTGCCGACGGCCTCGATGGTCATCAACCTCGACCGTCTGAAGGGGCAATGGTGCTATCAGGTAATGCCCCGCCTCCGCCAGGTGGCCGGAGGCCCCACCGGCAAGGAGAAGACCATCATCGCCAGCCTGCCCGACTCGCTGCGACAGCAGTGGTTCCAGCCCCGCGAGTACGGCATCGACCTGCAGCGCGACCACATCGTGCGCCCCATCGGCCTGAGATATGGCTCTGCCGCCAGCGCCCCCACCCCAGTGGAATACCCCACCATGAAGCGCTACCGCCAGTGGCATCTGCTCAACGGCCACATCATCCTCAGCGA
>Ga0326511_10003502_pt1 | contig 12640 bp, 12 predicted proteins | sample 0_2496_0518_D_FD_203701 | JGI IMG/M metagenome (GOLD analysis project Ga0326511, IMG submission 203701) | Bovine rumen microbial communities from UC Davis, California, United States - 0_2496_0518 | ecosystem: Host-associated > Mammals > Digestive system > Stomach > Rumen | place: USA...
TCCGCACCTTGCGGTCCCGAAGCGTCAAAAGGCTCTGCCTGATCGCTCTGCCTGTCGCGAGGACTAGACACTTGCGGCCGATCTCTACAGCGGCCGTCTCAGTGTCCGCAGCTGAGAGTGCCTTGTGCGGGAACTCAGCCTCATTGAGACCAAGCTCCAAAGCAGCGGCTTTCACCTGCTTCAACAAGTTCGACGCCGCCGCCTGGCGTCGAATGTTGGCCTTCTGTGAGACCTCTGACCGTATTACGGCCAAAAGGATCTCGAAGCATCCTTGATCTCCGCCAAGAATGCCCCTGAGTTCAGGCGCTCTCTTTTCCCACCATTGCGGTGGTAGGGCCTTTGCAATCTTGTTGTTGTACAAGATTGCAACTTCTCTCATGAGAAGATCCTCTTCTTCAGTGGATCGCTCGTAAGAGCGGACAAGGCGGTCCCAGTCCTTGTTAGAAATTTCCTTAAGGATGCGATCCTTAAAGGAATTTGCGTACATCTTAATAAGGCGGGTACGCTCCGCCTCCGCTGCAGCTGCCTCTTGTTCGTCAGCTACAGCTTGTTCTTCAGCGATCTTGCCGAAGAATTTTTCGAGGTCTCCCTCACCGGCCTCTACTGTTTCGGTGTTGGCAGAAACTGCTGCCTCAGCTTCAGCTGCTAAAGCAGCTGAAGAAAACATCTCCTCAGCTGCTTCGCTGCCGAGAAGAAAATTAGAAAAGAATGTCTTTTTCATTTTCTTTACGTTTTTTTGTCAACTGGGCGGTATGGCGCCCAGTTGACGATTTGTAGTTTTTTTAATCCAGAGTTTCTCCATACAGAAGCTCTAGATTTTAATATTTTTTTTAATTGTATTTTTTTTATTCTATATATAAGGCTCTGAAGTAGCCTTATCAGGAAATATCTACTACGGAAATTGATAAGAAAAAATAAAGTAAATAGATAATTTACTACCTATTTACTTTACCATGTTTTATTTATAGTTTTATACCTAATTTCTTAGCATTTTCTTTCAATTTTTCTAATGCTTCCGGAGACATGTTATAATCTAGGTCTTGTATACCTACTTTATCAATATCCAGACCTAAACCAGAATGGTAAGATGCATTAGAGGCTTTATTAGTGTAGGCAGCGGATCTCCAATCTCTTCCACCTGAATTCTTGTTCAAGAATATATCCCTAAAACCACGTTTATTAGCTGAAAGTTCTTCATTCCTTACGTAATTATATTTTTTCCAAAAATTATCAGGATTTAGAATAAATTCCCTAACCCTATTACTTGGGTTTTTAATACCAACTCCTTCTATTTGTCGCTTAAAATGGTTATTTTCATGAGCAGCTATTCCAGGAGAAGAACTTTTATGTAAATGAATTGACAGTTCCTTTGGAGAAAAATAGTTATCGTCTATATCATCTATGACAAATTTTTCCTCTTTACCTCCGTGTTTAATAAAATCTTCTTTTATATCTTTCATTAATTTCTCATCATTTGGGTTCCTTCGTAGTTGAGAAGATGATTGGTTGTACTTTTTTGATACTTTTTCATAGGTGTCCCGTATAGCATCAACTTGTTTTTTAATATTAGCTTCTTTTATTGCTGAGTTTAGAACATATTTATTTTTGGTGTAGATAGGTTCAAGTATGTTATTTCTTGCTCCATAGTTTTCGAGCTTTGATTCGAGAATCTTATCTCTCATTTTATATAAATTGTCTAACCCTTTTCTTTGTTCTTTTAGTTGATTTTGTAAACTATTTAAGAGTTTCTTTTCATCTCCTGTTGCTGTTTCTAATTTCTTCCTCACAAACTCTTCCATGTCTAAGGTTTTGTTAAGTTCTCTATTAACTCTTAGACCTTCACTAACTCTTTGATGCATTAAGTTTGATAATGTTCTATTAGAAGTCATTTTTTCAGGCTCTCTTTCTCTGATATAATTTCTGAAATCGCTACTTTTCCTACCAGAATTTTTTATCGCATTTCTCACTCTATCTCCTAACAGCCCGTATTGTTTAGTTTTAAATATAATCATTTTTTATTTATTTTTATAATTTCTTCTATAAATGAAGCTCTTGTTCTATTAAATTCCCAAACTAGTTCCTTTTTCCTTATGTTTGTAATTAATAATCGATATTATTATGAAATTTAGACATATAGAAACAGCAGAAGTATTTAATAATACCAAATTTTCTGCGGATAAACATAATAGAACTTATTTCATTGGAAATAATGATGAAATAACAGAAACAGGTACTCCTACTGTTACATTTGATGAAATAGTTTTTTGCAAAGAGCTAAGAATTCTTTATACACACGGAGCTCTATATAGAAATTTAATAGGAAAGGATACTTTTTTGGAGCAAAAGAGTGACCTTGATTTATTTACTCCATATGCGGAAGATGGAAAAATAGTTGAATATATTGGACCAACTGATGAAAAATATGTAAATGGGTTTATTTATCAGTGTGTTAGAGCCGATTCCGCTAGCCCTATGAACGGTTTTCGTATTCAGACTTCCTCAGATGAAAGCATTATTCCGGTAGATGATATTTTTTATTACCAGAATGATATAACGGATGTAGCTTATGTCAGTGATGATAGAGATTACTACAGCTATACAATTCCAGAGGTTGGAAGTACAGTTTATAGAAGGGGTATTAGAATAATCACGCCTTACATAGTTAAATCATCAGTAAAGGTTAATTCATATTGGAATGGTTATGATGTTACAATATATTTACCAGAAAATCCTAGCTATGAAAAGAATATTTCCCTAAGAAACCTCTATCCAGGTGAATTATGGGTAAATACGCATGGTTTAGTTGTAACAGCTGCTCCTTATCGTGTTTTTACAGGAGTAGTTAAAGTCGGTAATAGACATATTAGTATAACTACAGAACCCGTAATAAATAGTACGGTTTTTTGGAAGCAGATTATACCGCTACCAAAAGTGATTGATCCGAAATTTGAACATGTAATAGTTAATAATACTGATTACATTAATTCCTCTGACACTAATACAATCCGCTTCTCTGAGTCTGACAGTATAAAATTAACTAAAGCTGGAGATGAGATTATTATAGGTAATGAATCAGAAATAGATGATTCTGATATCTCATTAACAAAAACTTGGAGTTCAGATAAGTTAAATCGAATTATAGAAACATTAACGGAAGCTGGTGCTAATAATTTCAGAATAGTTGATGAGTTACCAACAGATGACATCGACCCTACTTCTATTTATTTTGTTCCAGCTAGTGATGCTGAAGAAGGTTCTAATATAAAAGAGGAGTATGTTTATATAAACGGTCAATGGGAGCTTCTAGGAACTACACAAATGGATCTATCCGGTTATTATACATCAGAGCAAACGGATGAACTATTTCCAACAAAGGATGAATTATATAATAATTATTACACAAATGCCGAGTGTGATGATACTTTTGTAAATAAAGTTACATTAGATGATTATTATAAAAAGTCAGAAACGGATGAATTATTATCAGAAAAACAAGATAATATAACCGCTATAGAACCTCTAGCGCTAGATGAAAATAGTAATTTATCTATTGATTTATCCGCTTATGATACAATAGAAGATGTAGATAGAAAGCTTGCTGGTAAACAAGATGTTATTGGAGGTCAAAACGGAGAGGTAATATATCACAATGGCTCAGACGTATTTGCACAGACTTTAATGAGTCCTGGCATGGTTGTAACAACAGAACATGACCTAGCTGTTTGTAAAGCCACTGCTCCATCTTTTAAAACTGTATTTGAGTCTTGGAAAATGTTTAGTCATAGTGCTACAGCTGATAACGCTAATGCTGCTGACATGAGAGGTTGGTCTTACATTGAATCAGCAGATACTATACAGCAAGAGTTGAATTCAACTTCTTATACGGGTTTTATATCTCCAGTATCTTATTCTAACTATGAGTTAACGGTTAGGGTTTATTCTTCTGATACGGATGATGATATGATAGGCTTAGTAGCGGCATTCGCTAAGGACAGTGACGGAAAAGAGCATACCTTATCATTTTTAAGAACAACTAGGGGTGATGGTATACAATGGAATAATACTGGTTGGGCTTGTATTTTGGATTTTAGAACACAATATAAAACAGCATTAACCGGAACTACAGCTATAATACAACAGATATCTAATTCGGATACAAACCCAAACAAAGCTTGGAATAATTTTTATGTAAATGAAAATAATGGAGGTACTGTTATTTATGTAAAGCGTGAGGGTAATGTGTTTACAGCTAAATGTTCTAAATTTGGTTCAACAGAATTATTAGATAGCACAGAAATGGTTATTGATCTGAATACTGAATCAGCTAAATATCCAACTTTAAATTTGTTTAAAGGAGCTAGTCCTTGGGGTTATTCTACGTACTCTCAAGAGTTGTCTAGATATCAAAATATTTCAATAACCGATGCTAGTAGATTAATTTTTGATACAGTTCATAATTCTGTTTGGTCATTTGAAACAGTTAGTGGCGGTGGCAAGGCTTGGGTAGAATTACCTAATAAAAAACCGATAACAGAAATGGGTGTTGGCAGACTAAATTTCAATCCGGTTACTAAAAAATTGTTTTATAACAATGGTATAGAAATTCAAGAACTATCAACACAGTATAAAGAAGGTAATTCTATTAGTATTAGTGAGGATAACGTTATTTCTAGTACTTATACCGCTAGTGATAAAAAGATCTCATTAACTAGAAACGGTACAGAATTAGGTTCTTTTACATTAAATCAAGCTACAGATAAATCTATTGAAATACCTGGCGCTGTTTATACTGGTGGTGATGCTATAAATATAACCTCAGATAATGTTGTTAATGTTAAGTATGATGATAATACTATTAAATTAGACGAGAATGGTAATTTAAAAGCTGTTGTATCTGGTGGAGAACCCGGTAATGGGGAAGTTAAAATTATTCACAATACTACTGAGTTATGTACATTTACATTAAATCAGACAGCGAATAAAGAACTGGATTTATCTAATACTTATTATAATAAAGCTGAGGTTAATAGTAAGATACAATCCAGTCAAAGCCAATTTACAAATAGTATTGTTTTAATTAGTCAGGATGCATATAATGCATTATCTACTAAAGATCCTAATACATTGTACTTAATAGCTGAAGTCGGAGGTTAGTATGATAGCATATCAAGGAAAGGAATATATTACGCTTAATGATAAAATTTATTTTCCAGGTGATGGTTCCGGCGGTAAGATTATAAAGGCATATTATAGAAACAATCTAGTCTACCCAAGAACATCTACCATAGACGATATAATTATCGATGGTGGAGGAACAGTAACGCCTCCATTGCTATTACGATTTTCTAATACCTGGAATACTAAGGGATCATCTAGTACTAGTCTAGACCAAGACACTCATGTTGTGTTAATTGATGAGAACGGTAATGTAAGTATTAATATTTACTATTCAAGTAAATCAGTTAAGAATGGTAAATTAGATGTTGATAATATGTCCGGGCAAGCTAGTAGTAATGCTTCTGGAGGGGGTAGATATCCTATAGAGAATGTGATATTTAAGAGTGATTATAATGCTAGCTATCCAGAATTACTTGACGGCTATTACTGGCTGGCTATAAAAGCGTTCAACTCTACTATTGGATATTATTACTCCACTGTATCTTATCTGGATGATAGTGTAAAATTAAATTACCAGCTGAATCTGGACTCTATGCCTAGTAAAAATGTTTATGTTATAGCTGTATTAAAGGTTGTAAATCATGAAGTTAGTAAGGTTTATGATCAAGCTGATCTAATAAATTTCTTTAATGAAAACAAACCAATGTACAGTAAAGTAATATCAACAATTGGAGGTACTTGTGTTAATTCAGCTACTAATTATTTTACGAGGATATAATGATTAAAAAAGAAGAGAAGCGTTTAAGCGCTTCTCTTCTTTTTATTTTTAATATTGTTTAATCATTATTACTGCTAGCTTCCTGTGATTGAGGAACATCAGTTTGTATTGCTGTACCTGTGAATGATAAGTATCCATTCGCTCTTTTTATAAAAGTAGAGCTACAGAAAGCTGGGATATCTACGGTAGAAGTTTCCGGTTGATCATTAAATACGTTAAACGTATAAGTAACCTGTATAGGATCTTTTATATGATTATTTGTTACTATGATCAATTGTCCTACAGCATAATCCGTTTCATCCAATGTCGTATCTTGGTTTACTTCTACATAAGCTGGTACAGATCCAGCAAACGTGTCTATTAAATCCTCTAATTTTGCAGCTGTTATATATGTTCCGGCTGCAAATTCTTCTTTTAACTGTTGTATTGTTTTTATCATTTTAAGTATCCTATATAATCTTTTATATTAGCTTAAATAATCCCACTGTATTGCTGATGATACTGTAGGAGACCATATCAGGTTATCATCATTACCAGATCCTACAACCACTTTAATTAGTGAGATTGAAAATTCCCTATTAATAACTAATGTTATTGGATTTGGATCTTCTCCTTCTTGTACAGGATTCTGACCTATTATTACGGTTAGATTATTATCTACTGGTTCAACGTTGTTTAACTTATTCACGATAAGTAATGTAGATCCAACCGGGAGGTTGTAGTATTCGTTCTGTGGATTAGTTAAGTCTAGTGTATTGTTTGTGGTTTCTATGTGAGTTCTTACAACAGGTACACTATCTATTAAATTTTCCAGTTTAGTTGCTGTTATTATAGATCCCGCTGCGAACTCCTCTTTTAATTCCTGAGTTGTCTTTGCTGCCATTTTGTTTACTATTTATTAGTTAATAATAATGGTCTTATAGGGTAATTGTCGGGAACATAACAGGCTTCAACCCACCCTTTTCTTTTACATTAAAAAATACATCAAAATTAGAATCACCCTTAAAACTTCTAGTGTCGTTATCAAGAGTATACGTATATGTTGTATCGTCAATTAAATTAACAAATAAAATCATATCGCCTTGTTGAAACGTATTATCCATTAGTGAGTTAAGGTGAGTTACATAATTCACCGGTATAACTTTTAATCTTCTATCAGTGTTTATTGATTTTAGTCTACCACTATCATCCAATACAATAGAGCTATTATCATATTTTACTGATATTTGATTAGTATCCGAATCTATTTCAATACCATTGCCAGCTGTTAGTTCGTCTTGTTTTCCACTCCAAGCATCTCTAAGTCCGGTTGAGTCATTGAGATCTTTTATGTCGAAGTCTCCAGAAATATAGGTAGTGTCATGAGCTGAGATTATATTATTTTCTATTGTAATATTTTCGCCAGCTGTAAGTGAATCTTGTTTACTGTTCCATGTATCCTTTAATCCAGTAGTGTCACTTAGATCTTTTATATCGAAATCAGATGCTACATACGTGGAGTCTGTTGCATAAATAGTATTTCCTTCAAAGTGAATATTATCCCCAGCTATAAGTGAATCCTGTTTATTGCTCCAGGTATTTCTTAAATCAAGAGAATCCGCTAAGTCTTTTATATCGAAATCACTACTAATGTACTCAGGCACTGCTGCTGAAATTATATTATTTTCTATTGTAATATTTTCTCCAGCAGTTAATTTATTTTGTTTTTTATTTAACTCCGTTTCTGTAGTTACACTATCCCAATAATTAGCTGCTAATGAACTTTGTGTAACGAAAGTAGCATTAGCCTCTGTTTTTAAATAATGTTTCTTTAATTCATCATCAATATAGTCTTTATCATAATAATTTTGTAAGTCTGACTTTTTAGAATATCTAAGATCTGATTGTTCAGAATTATAATAAGAATCAAACTTGTTATTGATTTGAGTTTTATTAAAATAATTATTTTCTAAATAAGAAAAATCTGGAAATGCGTTGTTAGTCTCTGATTTAGTATAATAATCAGCTAGCTTTTGGTTTATGCCCTGAATATTATAATAATTATTTGCTAAAGTAGAGTCTATCTGGGTTTTATTATAGTAATTATTTCTTACCGCCGATATAGTAGCGTAGTTATCCTCTATATATTGCTTATTAAAGAAATTGCTAAGTAATGAATCAACCTGGGGTTTATTATAATAACTATCTGTCAATAATGAATCTGTATCAGACTTTGTATAATAATAGGTTCCAAGCTCTGTATCTATATCTGATTTTGTATAGTACTTGTTTAATTCCGTACTTAAATCACTCTTTGTTGTGTAATCTCCTAAATCTGCTAATTTAGCAAATGTATTATTAATTTCACTTTTTGTATAAGTGTCATTAAAGTGACTGTCTATGTAATCTTTATTGTAATAGTTATCAAAAAAATCATCTACTTCTGATTTAGTGTAGAAAGTAGATAGATCTATAGATTTAGCTTCATATACTGCTCCGTGTGTATATAATAATCTTAACTCTTTACAAAAAACTATTTCATTGTATAGCACATCAGGGTCACCTTCATAAGTCTTCTTTGAAGTACCTGTAAAATAAGTTATATTTTCAGAATCCGCAGAAAATTTAGTTGAATTAAATACATCTGCCGTTTCTATATGTCTAAAATTTATCATAATTAGCTAATTAATTTAATTTTACATAGATAAAGCTTTTGTATTAATTTTAATTAAAAAAGAGCAAAAAAAATAACCAGCTTTTTAATTCTGGTTATTTTTATAATAAAATACTACATGTAATACGGATTATCATTCTCTGAGGTTAACTCAAAGAGAACATCATCCTCCCAACCTATCGGACCAGTAACGGTTGTGTTGAATTTGTTACTAGTACGAATAATATCTGCAATTTCTTCCGCTGCAAATATTACACCTGGATCAATATCCAGTTTAGATTTGAGCATAAGAATTGCTCTCTTATTAATCTCCTTAAGGAGATCTTCCCTACTAATAAAACCAAAATCTGTAGTAGAAACTGTAAACTTTACGAATGCAGTTTCTGTTCTATCAGAAAAGTTTATAGTAAGTTTTAAAGAAATATTAATCATATTTATATTTCTTTACGTGAGGTTATTTCAAAAACGAAATCCTCGCTATCGAAACGAAAATTGCAGCTTTTGTGAAAATAAGAATTTTCGGCAATAAAAGCTACGTCATCTGAATCAAAAAGTAAACCAGATGTTGATAAATCAATATCTTCTAATACTGAAAATTCTACGGACATTAACCTAAATAGCTTTTTTGTTATTTTCAGTATTTTGTCAGAAATCTCGACTCTCTCGTCCTTAGTGAGATTTCTTCCATCACAAAGAGGAAGCCGTTCGATGGCTTCAACTTCATTTACCATTTGTCTGCTGAGCCTGTTCTTTTCAGGATTAACAGACAATTTTATTGTTACTGCTGTAATCATTTTTTTATGTTTTTTTAATTGTTAGTAAAATTGTGTGGATTGACGATTTGTAATGCAACTATTTTGTTTAAGTTGTAACCACAATCCTCTATCCACGGATTATCTTTTAATAAATTCTTTTTGGCAATTATTTCATTATCACCAAATGCACGTCCTAAGACTTGACAATTATCCACATCTTTGTCTTGACGTGGTGGTTTGGTATAGCCTTCGGATGTGTAGAAAATATATTCATTCATTTTTTATTAATTTTTTAAATTGTTAAATATTCGAAAAATAAAAAAGAAGATATAAACGTTTTTATTTGTTTATATCTCCTCTTCATTAAGGTTTTTAAGTTTTAGCACTCTTTATTTTCTGATTCTGTTACAACCCTATATTCCTTTACGTAGCTATGCCAGGACATTCCTCCCCAAGCATCATTAGTTTTGTTCCAATTTGTTCTGTCATAATCTTCATCATCTGGATATACATCGGATCTCCAGGATTCATAATCATGAAAATCTTGATTTTTTGGACATTTTGGTTGGCAAGAAGCTTCCTCTATCATCTCTGCTTCGTTTTGGAATAAAGTTATGTATTGGAATTTGATACGGATACATAAACTACTTAAAAAATTAGTCCATGTAAATATAAAATGGTCTTTATTAAATGGAACATAATCTGGTGTTAAATCTTCTTTTGTCGAAATTTCTAGTTCATAAGCCAGATCCATTGTACCGCCATTTAGTATTTTTTTATTACCGTAATCAAAAATTCTATAAACTTCCTTTAATCTCTTCAATAAATCTATATTTAAACCGCCTAATTGAAATAACTTTTTATCAATATATTCCAATATTACAGTTAAATAGGGTAATAATCTCTCATCTTTAAAATCCCAAAAATCAACCAACTTAAGTTCCAGTAGGGTCTTTAAGTTGGTTAATGCGGAATCATATCGAGTTTTACCTCTCATTTTATTCCATTTCATATTAGATCAATCCTTTAGCTGTTAAAATACGGTTTACTATTTCTTCTATCTTTCGTGTCATGTAGGCATCGTCTATAGAAATTTCACCTCTATTGGCGTCTATATCTCTGTATCTGAAATAAGGACCTATGAAAGTATATTGTTTATGTCTTACTATAGAATTTATATATTCAGTATCTAGACCTAAATTCCAATTTTCCTTAGGTTTTCCGTATTCGTCTTCAGATTCAGTGGTTTCTAGTGTAATACCATCGCCAGCAGTTAATGTCGGATTATCACTAACTCCTAGGGTTTCCCTTAAATCTTCTGGATTTATGCTAATCACAAATCTATCAGGAATAGGTATATACTCAGGCTCTTCTTCTCCCTCTTCTGGTTCTGTTGGGTTTGGTTCGAGTTTGGTTACTACAATTCCACTATTTTCTTCTCCTGTAATTTCCGGCGAAGCTGGAACCTCTAGAAATTCCTGCAACTTGCTCTTATTTACATTAATATTATATTGAGCAGCTTCTGGAACTTCTTCTTCTTCCGCTAATTCCGATTTAGTAATAGAGAGTCCAGTGGAGGGGTCACTATTAAATTCTGGATCATGATTAGTTAATTTTTCATCTAACCATTCCTCATCTAATCTAATAGTTTTATAAATCTTCTCAGGAACATTTTGATGTGGTTCCCCTATTTCCTCATTAACTAGCTCCTCTACTACAGCTTCTTGTTCTGTTTGGTCTTCCCTTGGTGAAGAAGATGGATCATCATCAGACGGATTAGAGGGATCTACTTCAGGTTCTGGCTCTGGTGGTATTTCTTGATCAAGAATTTCCAACCCTTCTCCAGCTGAATATTCTACAATAGGAGTTATATTAAGTTTTTCTGCTATTTTTTGTATATCAATAGCAAAATCATTTAAATAATCCTCATCTAAATAAACCGCTTTTGTTCTTTCATCTATATCTAGCTCTGGAAATATCTGATCTAATTCAATCTTTCTAACCTTTACACCTCTAACACCGACATAATTAGGGTGAGTTATATTTTTGTCTATATAATCTACATCAGCTTTTATAGAGTACTCATCCTTTACAAGCTCATCTTTTTCTGTTGGTTCTTCATCGGTCTCCTCTATCTTTTCAACAATAACACCGTTAATTCCATTATATTTATTATGTTTAACGATACTATTAACGTAATCATTGTCTATTGATATTTCTGTTGGCGGATGAAGTGGTGGAAGAGGTTTGCTAGAAGGGTTAATAGCATCATCAATACCCCAATAATCATCTATAGTAGTATCGGGATTTGGTACAATAGGAGGAAAAGGTGGTGGGGTTAATTCTTTTAGATTAATTCCGTTACCCTCTATATATTTATTATGCTCAACTAACTCGTTAATTTCATTAGAGTTAGCAGATACTTCTACTTCTCTAAAATCATTAACTTTTATATCAATGCCTTTTCCCTTTTTCAACTGAGAAATACCGACAGAACCACTATATAACTCATCTAATGCATTCTCGATTTTATTGAGGTTTTCTGCATTGACCGGGGTTTTGTTATCTTCCCATATAGTTTTATCGTATGTATTTCTCATTTTTAATCTGTTGTGTCTCTTCTTATAGCTTGATCATTTGTCCAAACCCATTCACCACCGTCGACGATGTTGTTAATATTACCGTCATCTGAATCGCTTTCTGTAACTGCTCCAATATTAGATGCTGCCCAATTATCTTCATTATACCAGGCGGTGTCATCAATAGAGTTTCCTTTATAGAAGTATTCTGAGTAATTCTCTGCGTGGTTATAGAATTTTATTTTCATTCCGATAGATCTTCTGGACATAGGTACTTGAGCAATAGCTTCTGCTAGCGTAAATACTCGTTTAGATACGCCTACTTCGAGGTTTGCATCTGTCCATTTTCTCAAAAATCCATTAACAACAGCCACAAGAGTATTAATAGTATGGTTCATGCTGTTAATATCTGCTGCGGTTATTATATCGCCCGGCTTTTTTTCTTCTACCGTTGTTCTTTGTATTAAATCCATAATAATTATCTAGTTTAAAGATTTCTCATTTTGCACTTTGGGTTCTTTCTCATTTAATTCTTTCTCTAAATTATCTCCTACTGTAGTTATATAACTATCAGTTACTCTTTTTTCACAAGATTTATTTAAGCAACAATAATTAGAGAGAAAGCATACACCCTCAGTCATACTTACTAAACGAGTTTCTAACTTTATTTTTTCTTCAGTTTTATCTCGTTCTTCTTGGGTCAATTTATTTAGAATGTCAATAGAATCTTGTAACTCTTCGATAATAGAAGTTTTTG
>Ga0326511_10003503_pt1 | contig 12640 bp, 10 predicted proteins | sample 0_2496_0518_D_FD_203701 | JGI IMG/M metagenome (GOLD analysis project Ga0326511, IMG submission 203701) | Bovine rumen microbial communities from UC Davis, California, United States - 0_2496_0518 | ecosystem: Host-associated > Mammals > Digestive system > Stomach > Rumen | place: USA...
TACAATTTTCGGGTCTCACTCCCAGCTTCTCCGCTGTATAAAGATATATCGCAGGGTTACTTTTATTAAGTCCTACCTCGGATGTATAACATATACAGTCAAATATCCCGTCAAGACCGTTATTTTTAAGACAAGGCAAAAGAAGATACGGATTATTTGAAGTTGCCATACCCAAAAGATAACCTTTATTTTTCAGAAGTTTCAGATACTGTGCAGCACCGTCTTTGAAACGCACATTGTTTGCATATTCATAATGTGCCATATCAAGCCATATCTGCATTATTTCTTCGACACTTTCGCTTAGTCCATAAGTATTTTTTGTATATGCCGCCGCTGTTTCAAAAAACATTCCACGCATTTTATCTGTATATTCCTCTGTTACGGGAATATTTCTCTGTGCAAGGAAATCTTCATCCACCTTTGACCACACATACATCGAATCGGCAAGTGTTCCGTCAAAATCAAATATTGCTGCTTTTTTATCACTTATCATCCGTTATCCTCTGAATTATTTAAGATATGCTCCCACTGCTTTTCTGTATGATATGAAATCCATATCCCACAACTGTGCAAGATCTTTTTCATTTCTTCTGTCGGGTATGTCATAATTATTCTTTATATAATCTCCTATATACATTGTGACTTTATATGCACCCTTTGTATTCAGATGTACTCCTCCGTCACGGGTATCTCTTGTCCAGTCAAGTCCGACCTTTTGTGCATCCTTTTGAAGATTCAGAAGCGGCACTCCAAGACTGTCAGCATATCTCTGCAAAGCATTATAATTTTTTACACTGCCTGTAAGAGTATTCGGTATTATAACTATAGCTAATTTTATATTATTGCTGTCACATACCGATTTTATCTTTTCAACATAATATTTTGTAACAGGACTTATTTTTCCGTTCTTGTACTTTTCATCTGCACCATCCGGAAGCTCCAGTTCCCTGCTTTTATACGGCTGTGAATAAGATATTATCATCTGTCCTTTTGAGGGGGATTTCCATGTATATTCAACAGGTGCAAACCATTCTGATGGAGACATATATTTCCATCTGTTATGGTATCTTACAAGAGGGATATTTGTCTCAAGTTCACTTTCTGTATTTTTTTCCAAAAGCACTTTATCACTATGAGGTGATAAAATAACATCTGCTTCAAGAAATACCAGTTTAGGTTTTTGTGTTTTAAGCAATTCACTAAGATTATGGTTTATTTCACAAATTGCTGATGCTCCCTGTGCGACAACATAGGAAGTAACACCTTGTCTATTCCAGAGCTCAAGCGGAGAAAATGCGGAATACGCCTCACTGTTTCCCATGAAAACAACATCAAGGCTGTTTTCGGGTTCTGCATAAAATGCATGGGCATTCTGGTCATAAATACCTTTTTCCTTTGTATTATATTTTGGATAATACATACACTGAAACATATACAGCAATACACCCAGTATACCGAAAAAACATATCAGTTTTATTATTCTGAGAAGATAACTCTTTATTTTTGACTTCTTCATTTTCATCACCTAAAACTGTGCATAGATATTATCGACTGATTTGTAATCTGCACCGTATGCACCAAGTATTATAACAGCTAATATAAGTCCCATAAGTACAGACCACTTGATATATATTTTTGAGTTTGCAATAATACCCGTCACATCTTTTCCTTTTTCTTTGAGTATACCGACTATCAGCATTAAAACAAGTCCTGAATTTATCACTATCATATCCTGCCAGTCTGTTCCGAAAGTAAGGAAATATCCGCTTGTTATTTCATTAAGATCCTGACAGGCTGCTATCCTATATAGCATAGCACCGAAATCCGTTATAGTATTTGCTCTGAAAAGCATCATACCGATACATACCAGAACTATAGTTCTGAATATTGCAAAACCTGTGCATATATGGGATTTGCGGTCAATTTTAAGCTTTGCAGAAATTTTAGCGAAAAGCGGCTCAAAAAACATACCCAAAAGCATTATAAGAAAATAATATAATCCATATACAACATATTTTATATCTGCACCATGCCAGAATCCTGTCCCGAGCCATACTACCATCAAGGCACATCCTGTAGGTACGATTGATGCCCAGTATTTATTCATTTTAGCTGTGCATAATTTTGAAAGCGACATAAATGGTTTTGAAAGCGAAACAGGATAAAATACATATTCCTTGAACCATGTTCCCAGACTGATATGCCATCTTCTCCAGAATTCGCCAACTGATTTTGAAAAGAACGGCTGACGGAAATTCGGGGACAGCTCAACACCGAACAAATATGCTATACCTGTCATAATATCTATACAGCCGGAAAAATCAGTATAAAGCTGTACTGTATAAAGCAATACCGCTATCAATACAGACGTTCCGCCAAAATTATAATAATTATTGAATACGGTTGAAGCCATATATGATGCACGGTCTGAAATGACTGTTTTTTTGCAGAGTCCCCATAAGACAAGAGTTGCAGCTTTTATAAAGCGTTCATCCGAATATCCGTGACCTGCCGTAAGCTGAGGCATAAGATGATCGTAACGTCCGATAGGGCCTTCTGTCATTTGCGGAAAAAATGAAAGGAATAATGTGAGCTTTGCAAAATTTGTTTCTGCCTTGTATTTACCTCTGTATGTATCAACGATATATCCTATTGACTGAAGGGTATAATATGATATACCCAAAGGCAGTGCAAAAGAAAGAGGCTGTATTTCCGAATTGAACCCAAATGGTCTTAGTAATGCCCCAAGACAATCAGTAAAAAATCCAGTGTATTTCAGCACGAGTATCATGCCGAGATCCAAAAGTACAGCGATCAATACCACAAGCTTTTTCTGTTTTGTATAATAAGCCTTGAGTTTTTTCTTTTCTTCCTTTGCAAGTTCTTTTTTTTCTTCATTGAATCGTTCCTGAAAGCGTGAAAGCACCTTTCCGGCAAAAAATGTACAAAGAGCTGATGCCAGCAAAAATACTGTCAATATTCCGCTGTTCCATAAATAAAATGCTGTACTTACTGTTAGCAGTATTATCCATCTGAATTTTTTAGGGGTTATAAGATATATTACATAAGCAACCAATGCAAAGCTTAAAAGCTGCAGGTAACTATAAAAATTCAAGCCAAATTTCCTCCTCAGTCGCTGAGTTTCTGAATAAGATCATATATAGCCTTTGCAGAATTGAAATTTTCAGGCACAAGATCAAGAGGCGTTATTTCAATATCATATTCATCTGAAATTGCTGTAACAAGACGGATAATACTCATTGAATCAAGTATTCCGGAATCAACCAGTTCTGTTTCCTTTTCAAAATCAACACCGGGTTTAACCTCTTCAAGAATTTCCAAAAGCTTTTCCATAATTAATTTCTCCTTTAAATTTTAATTTTTATATCAGACAGTGCAATACTCTTTTTTAAGCAAAGCACGGTCTATCTTACCATTGCTGTTATGCGGCAGAGCCGGAAGTTTTTCATATTGCGAAGGCATCATATACTCCGGAACACGTTTTTTTAGTACCGCAAAAATTTCCTCTTTTGATAATTTCCCTTCATAAACCATTATTATCTTATCAGCAGACTTATCGTAAAGACAGGCACAATTTTTTATCCCATCTTCTGCAAGGGCGGCATTTTCTATCTCTCCGAGTTCGATACGGTAGCCCATATGTTTTATCTGAAAATCTTTTCTTCCGCAGTAGATGAGCTCTCCATGTTCATTATATTTTACAATATCACCTGTTTTATATACTATTTCCGGATAAGCACTTTGCAGCGGGTTCTGAACGAATGCTTCAGCCGTTTTTTCGGAATTATTATAATATCCCGATGCTACAAAAGCACCCCCTACATAAAGTTCCCCTTCTTCGCCGTATGCTGCTTCTTTTCCGTCAGCAATAATTGATACAGAACAATTATCACAGGCACAGCCTATAGGAAGTGATTCGCTGTCCTCAAATTTTCTGTTTACTACATAATATGTACAAATATCTGTTGTTTCCGTAGGCCCGAAAAGATTTGCATATTTTACATCCGGAAAATGACTTATCCAGTAATTAAGCTTTTTTACAGGCATTACCTCACCTGCAAAAAGGACTGTATGCAGATATTCGGGTTTTATATACTTGAAAAGATCCATATCCGAAACAATACCGAGTGCAGAAGGAACCCAATATATCGTATTCACCTTATGTTCATTCATATACTGAATAAGCTTTACAGGAAAGGCAAAAAACTTTTTCGGTATTATAGAAAATGTTGCTCCTGTTCTTATCGAGGAATAAAAATCCGTTACAGACATACTGAAATAAAACGGTGTCTGACTGCCGAAAATATTTTCTGAATTTATGCCAAAAGCATCTATAAACCAATCTGTATATGAAAGTACATTGCCATGTGTAACTATTGTGCCTTTCGGAACACCTGTTGAGCCTGATGTAAAAAGACAATAAAGTGCATCCGATGAAGTTATTTCAGATTTTATCTTTTCGAGAAGCGATTTGTCAGCTCTGCTCTCCATAGCTTCGGAGATCGTAATTTTTAGTCCGTTAAAGCCTGTCTGTGAAAGTTTATCGAAAAGTTCATCCTCCGTTATTACAGCAAACGGCTTTACTGTATCAAATATTGAACGTATTCTTTCAACAGGCATAGCAGTATCTATTACTACATAAAAATTACCGCTGTATGCTGTGCCAAGCATAGCCGCTGCACAATATGGTGTTTTTTTGAGATAAAGAGCAACTGCTCTTTTACGAGTACCGCTTTGTGCAAGAGCTGTTCCTATACGTTCACTATAATCTTTGAGCTGACTGAATGTTAATGAAATGTTTTCATCATTTACAGCCATATTATCAGGAAAACTGATTACTGTTTTTTCAAAAGCCTGTATTATTGTTTTCATATAAAATCATTACCTGCCTTATAACAGAATAAAGTATTTATAGACCAGACTTAATTATAACACGATTTTCTGAAATTTAAGCAAATTAAACGCATTTTTTTTGTTTTTTCAGAGCATAAAACTCACTTTTGTCGATTTATGGCAAAAAATATAATAAAAAAGAGATATTTTATATATTTTTCCGTATAAAAAATGCCGGTATCATTTTTTATACATACCGGCAGAAATTCTTTTATTTTATAAGTATTCTTTCAGCTTCTGCTACCTGTTCCTTAGTAGGTGTTGGCACACCATCAAGAGTATATGGAATATTTAATTCTTTCCATTTTATAAGCCCGAGTGTATGATACGGAAGTACCTCTACCCTTTCGACTGTTTTAAGACTGTCAATGAATTCCCTCATACTCAAAAGATCGTCTCTATCATCTGTCACCCCCGGAACAAGTACATGACGTATCCACATTTTCTTTCCGTGATCTGAAAGCCATTTTGCCATTTCAAGAATATTTGAATTATCAACACCTGTTAGATTCTTATGTCCTTCTGATGACATTTGTTTCAGATCTAAAAGTATCAGGTCAGTCACATCCATAAGCTTTTCAAAACCACTTAGCCATTCACTTTCGGTTGTAAAAGGCTGTCCTGCTGTATCAAGTGCCGTATGGATATTTTCCTTTTTTGCAAGACTGAAAAGACTATATACAAATTCCTTCTGCAAAAGAGGTTCTCCTCCGCTTACTGTGATACCTCCGTTATTTTTCCAATAGCTTTTATATCTTTTTGCACGGTAAAAAAGGTCTTTTGCTGTCCATTCTTCACCTTTTCCGCTCCATGTGTCCGGATTATGACAAAAACGGCACCGCATTTTACATCCGCTCAAAAATACAACATATCTCACCCCGGGGCCGTCTACAAGTCCGAATGTTTCCAATGCGTGTACATACCCTTTTATTTCTCCATCCATTTCAAAAGCCTCCGTCTTAAAAAACTTTTCCCTCCGATACATAATGCAGCGAAGGGAAAATGAAAAATATTAAAGTGTCTTATGGCAGGTACGGGCTATTACATCCATCTGCTGTTCTTTTGTAAGGTCAATGAATTTTACAGCATAACCCGATACACGTATAGTAAAGTTCGCATATTCTTCTTTTTCGGGATGCTCCATAGCATCGATAAGCTTTTCTGTACCGAATACATTTACATTCAGGTGATGTGCCCCCTGATCAAAATATCCGTCCATTACCTGAACAAGATTTGCTATGCGTTCCTCGGGCGTATGACCGAGTGCATCGGGGCTGATTGTCTGTGTATTTGAAATACCGTCAAGTGCCCAGTGATAAGGAAGCTTTGCAACAGAATTAAGTGAGGCAAGAAGTCCGTTCTTTTCTGCACCGTAGCTCGGATTTGCACCTGGTGAAAGAGGTGCTCCTGCAAGTCTGCCGTCCGGCATATCGGATGTTGCTTTTCCGTATACAACATTCGAGGTAATTGTAAGAATTGATGTTGTCGGCTCGGAATTTCTGTAGGTATGATGTTTTTTGATTTTATCAAGGAATGTACCGAGCAGCCATACAGCTATATCATCCGCACGGTCATCATCATTTCCGTAGCGTGGGAAATCTCCTTCTGCTTCATAATGAAGCACAAACCCGTCTGTATCACGGATAGTTCTTACATGGGCATATTTTATAGCACTGAGAGAATCCACAACGTGAGAAAATCCTGCAATACCTGTTGCAAATGTACGTCTTACATCTGTATCAATGAGAGCCATTTCTGCTGCTTCATAATAATACTTATCATGCATATAATGGATAAGATTGAGGGCGTTTACATATACTCCTGCAAGCCAGTCCATCATCTTATCAAATTTATCTATTACTTCATAATAATCAAGATATTCCGAAGTGATAGGTCTGAGCATCGGGCCTACCTGATCTCTGCTTTTTGCATCTACACCGCCGTTTATTGCATAAAGCAGACATTTTGCGAGATTTGCTCTTGCTCCGAAAAACTGCATTTCCTTACCTGTCTGAGTAGCGGATACACAGCAGCAGATCGAATAATCATCGCCCCATACGGGTTTCATAACATCATCATTTTCATACTGAACGGAACTTGTTTCAATGGAGATTCTTGAGGAATATCTCTTAAAATTCTCTGGAAGTGCCGATGAATAAAGAACAGTAAGATTCGGCTCGGGAGAAGGCCCCATATTTTCAAGAGTATGCAGGAAGCGGAAATCATTCTTTGTTACCATTGAACGACCGTCAACACCTATACCTCCCACCTCAAGAGTAGCCCATACGGGATCACCTGAGAAAAGCTGATTATATGATGGTATACGTGCAAACTTCACAATACGGAATTTCATCACCATATGGTCGATAAGCTCCTGTGCCTCCTGTTCTGTGAGTATACCTCTGTCAATATCCCTCTGGATATAAATATCAAGGAAGGTTGACACTCTGCCCACAGACATAGCCGCACCGTTTTGTGTTTTTATTGCGGCAAGATAACCGAAATAGAGCCACTGTACAGCCTCACGTGCATTTTTCGCCGGCTTTGAAATATCATATCCGTAAATCTTAGCCATTTCTTTCATACCATTCAAAGCACGTATCTGTTTTGCTATTTCTTCACGAAGTCTGATAACTTCATCTGTCATAGTTCCGTCGCCGCAGTTTGCAAGATCTTTCTTCTTCTGCTCGATAAGAAAATCTATTCCATAAAGTGCAACACGTCTGTAGTCACCCACAATACGTCCTCTGCCATAGGTATCGGGAAGTCCTGTAATAATTTTTGCGTGGCGTACAGCTTTCATTTCAGGAGTATAAGCATCAAATACTGCTTGATTATGTGTTGTTGAATATTCGGAAAAAATTCTGTGCAATTCTCCGTCAGGCTCGTAACCGTTTGTTGTGCATGCCTGCTCTGCCATTTTTATTCCGCCGAACGGCATAAATGCTCTTTTGAGAGGACGGTCTGTCTGTATTCCGACTACCTTTTCAAGTTCCGGATGTTCTGCATCTATATATCCTGCACCATATGCGGTAAGTCCCGAAACAACCTTTGTTTCCATATCAAGAATACCGCCGTTTGCACGTTCTTCTTTCTGGAGAACCTGTACCTTTTCCCAAAGTTTATTTGTTGCATCCGTAGGACCTTCAAGGAATGATTCATCACCATCATACGGACGATAATTCTTCTGAATAAAATCCCTTGTATTTATCTCAAGTTTCCAGAGTCTTCCCTCAAAGCCTTCCCAGGCTTCAAAATTTTTAATATCCATAAACGCCTCTCCTCTCAGCATCAAGTTTTGAAATTAACTCTTTGTTTTATCTCTAATTAAAATATATAGCTGTTTCAGTCTTTTGTCAACCGTTTTGATAACCTTTACCGAATTATCGTGCAAACTATATAAAAATATCCCTTAGCGTATAATGATTATGAATTTATGGACAAGGACATATTTCTAAAAACACAACATATTGTATATGTATATATTCATAAGCAATATCTGTTGTGGTTTGGTATAAAAATCACAACAGTTTTGTTTGGAGAAATATTATCACTCTTTTTAATTGTTAGCAGATGAAAAATACCCTATATATGCCTTTAGTATAAAATCACAGTTTGTATTTATCATGCTTATAAAAAATTAGTCATACACCCGAATAAGAATTCAAATTACTTTTCATTTGCTCTCCCGGTTTGACAAAAGGAAATATCTCTGTTAGAATATATAAGTTATAAAAGGAAGATGTAAAAAGAAAAGTGAGGAAAAGAAATGTCAGATAAAAATATAAGTTTCAGTGAGCTTTCACTGTCCGAAGCACTCCTTCGTGCCGTAAACGATTCGGGATTTGAAGAACCCACAGTGATTCAGCAAAAGGCTATCCCTGCCATGCGAAGCGGAGCGGATATAATCGGACGCTCTCAGACAGGTACAGGAAAAACAGTTGCCTTTGCCATACCTGCAATTGAAATGATTTCGGCACAAAAAGACAAAAACCATGTGCTTGCAATAATCATGCTGCCTACAAGAGAACTTGCAATACAATGCTGCACTGAAATAAAAAAGCTAACAAAATACTGTGAGGGGATACGTCCTGTTGAAGTATACGGCGGAGCACCAATGGACAGACAAATAACCCGTCTGAAAAGAGCAAATATAGTTATAGGTACACCCGGCAGAATAATGGATCATATGCGTAGAAGAACACTCAAGCTCGATCATGTAAAGCTTGCTGTGCTTGATGAAGCTGATGAAATGCTCAGCATGGGTTTCAAAGAGGATATGGAAACTATTCTTCGTGAAACTCCAAAGGACAGGCAGACGGTACTCTTTTCAGCTACAATGCCCCCTTCGATCCTTTCTATCACAGAGGAATTTCAGAAATCTCCCGTAATGGTAGAAGCAGGGGATAAAAAGATCGCACTTGATAATATAACACAGAGTTATGTTAATGTACCTATGGGAAGAAAAACAGATGCACTGTGTCTTTTATTACATTATTATTCCCCATCGCTTTCCATAGTATTCTGCAATACAAAGAAAATGTCCGAGGAGCTTGCTCTCGCACTTTCAAAAAACGGATTCAATGCTGAAGCACTCCACGGTGATCTGAAGCAATCACAGCGTACTACAATAATGGATCGTTTCAGAAATGGTGCTTTGCCGATACTTGTTGCAACTGATGTTGCTGCAAGAGGTATTGATGTGAGTGATGTGGAATATGTTTTCAATTACGATATTCCGCAAAATAATGAATACTATGTTCACCGCATAGGCAGAACGGGAAGAATAGGCAAAAAGGGTGATTCAATAACAATATGCAGCGGACGCAAGCAGGTACTTTCCCTTACCGAAATTGCAAGAATGACAGGAAGTACACTTACCGAAATAAATGTTCCCACAGGTGATGATATAAATTACCGCATAGCAGAAAACAATATTTCCTCAGTTGAACAAACTTTAAGTCAGCCCATTCCCGACAGATACAGAAATATGGTAAATATGCTGCTTTCAAAAGGTTATTCACTTTTTGATATTGCCTGTGCAGCACTCAAAATGAATTTTGCTGAAAAGGAAATAAAAATCAAGGATGTAATATCCGAGAAAAAGCAAAGGAATTTTGATAATGACGAATTCACTAAAATCATTCTTGATATAGGACGTTCCAACAGAGTAGCACCCAATCACCTTGTAGCTTCGATAACCGAAAGAAGTATACTGCATGGCGGTGATATAGGCAAAATCGAAATTTTTGACGATCATTCCATTGTAGCAATTCCTAAAAGCTCGGCAGAGGACGTTATTGACAGTATGTACGGTGCGAAGGTATGCGGAAAGCCTGTAAGAACATCAATATATGAAAAGTCAGAACCAAAAAGGTCAAAGCGTGGTCATCATGGTGATATTCGCAGACATGAAAAAGTCAGAAATGACAGAAATAAAAATACGGTCCGTAAGCCAAATAAAAAATCAGCGGGTCGTCACAGAAAATAATATTGGAGGCATATTATGAAAAAATTATTTATTCTCCTTTCGGCAGGCATTTTACTTATTTCGTTCGCAGGCTGCAGCAACAATGACGATGAAAACACGATCAGAAATGAAAGCTCTCAGATCACCGAAACGACCTCCTCCGCTCCATCACAGCCTGAAAACTCGCAAATAAGCATAATACGTCCGGAATCATCAGCAAGCGAGTCAAGTGAAGAAAGCCGCCTCCCTGACGGGATAACAGAAGGTCAGGACGGAATGCTTAACTACATAAACAAAACTGCAAATCTGAAAGTTAATTTTCCAAAGGAATTCAATACATTAAGCACAGAATATAAGCCTGCCGCAGGTATTTATCTTCAGAACTCCGAGGGAACAGCAACACTTCAGATAGAAGCTGTTAAAAACGAAGGAATAACCAAATCCGATCTTACAGAATATCTCAAGAAAAAATATACATCTGCCTCTGTTTCCGAGGATGCCTCAAAAAATATCTTATGCAAGACTACTGTTAAGAATTCAAAAGGACAAACTGTTGCATCCTATCTTAAAGCAGAAGTAACAACTGAAGGATATAATGAAATAATACTTTACTTTCAACCCTCTGAAAAGGATATTTATGAATCTGTATTTGATAAAATAAATTTTTCGTAAAAAATAATGTCACCGGAATGCATTCAGCAGATCGGTGACATTTGTTTTATAGTTCATTTCCTAAACTTTTCAGAAATCCTGTAAAATAATCAGGCAGAGGTGCTGATAGTGTAAGCACCTCTTTTGTGCGTGGATGAACAAATGATATATAATAAGCGTGTAAACACTGCCCATTAAGTGACGTTATGACTTTTTTAGGTCCGTAAACCGGATCACCCGCAACCGGATGTCCTATATATGACATATGCACTCTTATCTGGTGCGTTCTGCCTGTTTCAAGTTTAAGCTCAAGGTGCGTAAAACCGTTATATCTTCCAAGTACCCGATAATGTGTCAAAGCATTACGGGAATTTTTTTCTGTGACTGCCATTTTCTTGCGTTCTGTGGGATGTCTGCCTATCGGAGCATTTACAGTACCCTTGTCATCTTTGAAATTACCGTAAACTACTGACTGATATTTTCTCGTAAAGCTATGCTCCTTTATCTGCTCTGCAAGAAGATTATGTGCAAAATCATTTTTTGCTACAATAAGAAGTCCGCTTGTGTCTTTATCTATTCTGTGTACTATTCCGGGTCTTAAAACTCCGTTTATCCCTGAAAGACTGTCACCACAGTGATATAAAAGTGCATTTACAAGAGTACCGCTTGTATTCCCCGCAGCAGGATGTACCACCATACCTTTAGGCTTATTGACCACAAGAAGATCATCATCTTCATATGCTATATCAAGAGGTATATTTTCAGGTTCTGCACTCAGCTGCACAGGGTCGGGTACGATAACATCTATCGTATCTCCATTTCTTAACTTATAATTTTTCTGAGCCGGTTTACCGTTTACTGTGACATTTCCTTCTTCAAGCAGTCTTTGAACAGCAGAACGCGTAAGCTCATTACAGCATGAAGAAATAAAGCTGTCTATACGCATACCTGTATCTTCGGAACTGACAGTAAGATTTGTTTCATTCATCATTCTCACTACCGCCGTTTTCTTCTGTTTTATTATCGGAAGCGAACATAATACTGATGACAAGCAATACTGCTCCCACAGTTATACAATAGTCCGCAAAATTACATATGGGAGGGAAAAAGCTTAACGAAAGATAATCAATAACAAAATGTCTGAATACCCTGTCAATAAGATTTCCTATACCTCCGCCTATCATCAATGCCGCTGAAGCATAAAAAAGCTTTGATGTGAATTTCTTTTTTAACAGAAGATAAAAAAATACACCAAGCATAAATGATGCAAGAACTATAAAAAATATAGTACCATCCTGAAAAATACCGAATGCAGCCCCCCTGTTTTCCGTATATATCAGAGAAAACAGATTTTCAATAACAGTCACCTTTCCTGACGGATAAAGATTTTCATATATAAAATACTTTATAACCTGATCAACAGCCGCTATCACAGCCGCAACTATGATCGTTACTGCTATAGCCATATATTCACCCCTTTAAAACAATAAAGCGGTGCATAGTGAACTACCCATTGTCTAAAGCCAATGGGCTTCCTGCTTCATCGTCCTCGTAACCTACTAACTCCACAGGCGTAAAATCGGGCTGAACCGTCCCTACTCGTTA
>Ga0326511_10003504_pt1 | contig 12638 bp, 9 predicted proteins | sample 0_2496_0518_D_FD_203701 | JGI IMG/M metagenome (GOLD analysis project Ga0326511, IMG submission 203701) | Bovine rumen microbial communities from UC Davis, California, United States - 0_2496_0518 | ecosystem: Host-associated > Mammals > Digestive system > Stomach > Rumen | place: USA: California...
ATTAATCTACAATCTGCAGGTACATAGTTTCCAGCTTCTAAAATAACAATATCTCCTGGAACTAATTCTTCTGCATTTATATCATTTGATATATTATTTCTTATAACCTTTGCTTTTGGTGGAGTCATTTCTTTTAAAGCCTCAATAGACTTTTCTGCTTTTGCCTCTTGTACTACTCCCATAATTGCGTTTAAAATAACAATAGCAATTATAATAATTGAATCTATATAATCATTTTCTCCTTGTATGTATGAAATAGTAGCAGAAACTATTGATGCTATAATTAAAATAATAATCATAAAATCATTAAACTGCTTTATAAACTTTATAAATAATGTTTCTTTGGGTTTGTCCTCTAATTTATTAGCTCCATATTTTTGTTTTCTAACTTGTACTTCATCATTTGTTAATCCTCTCTTTCTGTCTGTTCTAAATTTTTGTAACACTTCTTCTTTTCTTAAAGTTTCCCACATATAAATCTCTCCTTAGTATTTATATATTGGATTTCAGTTCAGTTTATTCTCTGTTCTAAAGTCCGCGCGAGTGATAGTTTATAAAAATTTTGCAATGATCCGTGGGTGACCGTTCAATTATTTCCAAAAGTTTGCAAAACTTTTGATGAAATAATTAGAATGGGGCGAATGAAAAAATTTTTATAAACTATCACGATAAAGCAGGACAACGAAATTTAATTAACTGAACTGTAATCTTTTTTAATTTATTAAATTCTATGTGGCTTGTACTCAATTTATTACTACTATAAAATCATCAACTTTTATAATATTTTGTCATATTATGTCTTAGGAGGACATAAATATGCTTATAAATTCAATTATATTAGCAATTTCAAGTAGTATCGATGCTCTAGGTATTGGTATTACATATGGTATAAAAAACACTAAAATTTCAAGTAAAGCTAAAATTATTTTATTGGTAATTTCTTTTTTAGTTGCTTTAATTTCTTTATATTTTGGTTGCATTATAAAAAATATTTTTAATGAAAATATTACTAAATTCTTAGGAAGTAGTATTTTAGTTGTTATGGGAATATTTATTCTTTTTCAATCCTTAAAAAAAGAAACTGTTAAAAATTATAAAAAAGATATTATTCATTTAGAAAATGAAACAGAAAAAATATATAGTTTTTTTATTAGATTTCTTGGAATTACAATTAAAATAATAAAAAATCCTATTAATTCAGATTTAGACAATTCTAGGATTATTGATTCTAATGAAGCTTTGTTTCTTGGATTGACTCTTTCATTAGATAGTTTTTGTATTGGAATAGGTGGTAGTATTATTGGAATTAATTATCAAATTTTTCCTTTTTTAATATCCCTATTTCAGCTTTCTTTCCTAATTTTAGGAAATATTTTGGGTAGAAAATTATATAAATCAAGTAACTTACCAGATAATATCTGGTCTATTATGTCTGGAATTATATTATTTTTTATTGGAATTGTAAAATTTTTTTGACAATTTAAAATTTTTCTTGTTTTTTTTACAAAACCCATGTATAATACTATTAACTTAAATAAGGAGTGATTCCATGGCAGATGCATCAAGAGATACAATAACTTTTCAGTATCTCAAACAAAAAGCAACAATTAGAAAATCTAATCGTCCTGGTCAGTTTAATTATTTAATAGGTTTTATTGCAGGAAAGGAATACAAATTTGATGAACCATCAGAAAATGTAATTGTTTTCCAAACTCTAGAAGCCTATAATAGAGTTATTCAAGAAGCCAGTAATCTGGGGTTTGATTTTCACTAATTGTTTGTTATTTTTCAAAATTAAAGAGTGCCCTACTGGGCACTCTTTAGTTTTTATTTCAATTTCATAGATAATAATTTTGATATACCATTTTCTTCCATTGTTACTCCATATACCGTATCTGCAGCTTCCATAGTACCTTTTCTGTGTGTAATTACTAAAAATTGTGTATCTTTTGAGAATTTCTTCAAATATTCTGCAAAACGATAAACATTAACATCATCCAAAGCCGCTTCTATTTCATCAAGGACGCAGAATGGTGCTGGGTTTATTTTTAAGATTGCAAATAATAATGCAATAGCTGTAAAAGCTTTTTCTCCTCCTGATAGTAGCATCATATTTTGAAGTTTCTTTCCTGGTGGCTGTACATTAATATCTATTCCACATTCTAAAATATTTTCCTCATCCTCTAATTTCAATGACGCATTTCCTCCACCAAATAATTCTTTAAATACTTCAGAAAAATTCTTGTTAATAATTTCGAATTGAGACTTGAATTGTTCTTTCATTGTATTTGTCATATCACTAATAATTTTTCTTAGCTTTGCCATAGTATCTTCTAGATCTACTCTTTGTTCACACATAAAGTCATATCTTTCTTTCATAGTCTTATATTCTTCAATAGAATCTATATTTACACTTCCCAGTTCTCTTAAGTCTTTTCTTAAAGCATTTACCTTCTTTTGTGTTAATGCAATATTATCTGGTTTCTTGTATTCTTCTTTTATGGTATTTGGAGTAATTTCATACTCTTCCCACATCTTATTTATGATGTCATTAATGTCATCTTCTAATTTTGTCTTTTTTACATCTATTTTAACTATTTGAGCTTTTAAATCTTCAATTGTCTTAAATCTATCTGTAATTTCATCTTCTTGTTTGGCTAATTTTTCATTTCTTTCTATTCTTTTTTGTTTTAATTCTTCTATTTTAGAGCCACTATTTTTTACTTCTTCTTTTATATTAGCAATTTTTTCTTCAATTTCTTTTATTGATGTCTCTAAATTGAAGTTGTCCTGTTTTATTTGTTCAATCTGATTTTGTTTATTTTCAATAGACTTTTTATTGTTTTCTATTTCTAGGTTAATTCTTTCTTGTATTTCCTCAATTGAAGCTTCACTCTCATCAAATGAAGATACAGAGATTTTTAAATTTGTTATGTCGAAATTTAGATCATCTACATATTTTTGATTATCCTTATTTAAGTCTGTAAATTCATTGATAATATTTGTTAGTTTTTCTGTTTCTTCTGTTAGTTCTTTTATTTGTTGTTGAATTTGTACTTTTTTATCAATAGAATCTTTCTTTTCATTTTCAATACTAGATTGTTCTTCTTTTAACTTATTTAATCTTACTTCTATTTTTGTAATATTTTCTTCTATTGAAATTAATTTTTGTTTTTCAGTAGCATATGTAATATCAATTTCTTGAAGTTCTTTTTCTAGACTTGAAGCGTTTTCTAAAATATCTTCTATAGAAGCTTCATATTCTTGTTTTTCTTTTTCAATTGTAGCTATTTTTTCTTTTAGTTTTACAATTTCTTTTTCTAACTTTTCTATTTCTTTGCCTCTACCTAAAATATTTACTGTCTTTTTAGTTACAGAACCTCCTGTTATTGCTCCTGATGGATTTATAACATCTCCTTCAATAGTTATTATTCTAAATGAATATCCATTTTGTTTTGCAACCTTTATAGCTGTTTCCATATTATCAACAATAACTGTTCTTCCTAAAAGATTTAATATAATTTGTTCATATTTTTTACTATATTTTATTAAATCAGATGCAATTCCAATAACACCTTTTTCATGTCCTTTAATTTTGTCTATCTTCTTACCTCTAACTGATGTTATTGGTAAAAATGATGCTCTACCTAGATTATTTTTTCTTAAATGTTCTACTAGTTTTTTTGCATCCTCCTCTGTATCTGTTACAATATTTTGAAGGCTCGCACCTAAGCACATTTCAATTGCTGTTTGGTATTCTTCCGGAACTTCAATCACATTTGCTAAAACTCCATGCATACCCTTTCCTAATTCTTTTATTGATTCACAATCTTTTAAAAGAGATTTTACACTTTTTATATAACCTTCTTTTTCCTTCTCAGTTTCTATTAAAAATTTAAGCTTTGATTCTTTAATTCTCATTTCATTTTGATAATTAATTATACTTGTGTCATATGCTTTTATTTTTTTATCAGATTCTTCTTTTTTCTTGTTTATTTCTTCAAGGCCTTTTAATACTTTATTTCTTTTGTTCTCAATCTCATAAAAACTTTTTGCTATGTCTTCTTTTTTTAGTCTTGTTCCATCTAGTTCTGAAATGTTTAAATCAATTTCAATTCTTATTTGTTTTTGTCTTTTTTCAAAGTTTTCAAAATTTATATCTTGAGTATTTATTTCTGATTGTAACTCATATTTTTTATCTACATTTTCTTCAACTTTCGCCTTATAACCTTGTATTTCCAAGTCTTTTGCAGATAATTTTTTTGTTATTTTTTCTAATTCTTCTTGTTTTTCTTTTAGTTCATTTTCAAATTTAGCTTTATTTAATTTTAGATTTTCTCTTTTTTCTTGTCTTTGCTCCATTTCTTGTTTTAATTCTTCTAGTCTTTGATTTGCCTCTTGAATTTCTTTTTCATATCTTTGGCTATTTTCTTTATTGTTGAAAATTCTTGTATTAGCAACATTTATATCTGAGTTTAACATTTCAATTTCTTTTTGACTTTCAAACCCTAAATTTGACATTTCTTCAATAGTAATAGTTATTTCATCTATTTCATTTTTCAATTCTTCTTTTAAAGCTTTAATTCTTTCTAATTTTCCTTCTTCTAGATTGCATTGTTCTTTATAAATATCTTCGTCTTTTACTATTTCTTCTAAACTATTTTTATACTTTTCAATATTATATAAAAATAAACCTATTTCAATATTTTTTAATTCTTCTCTTAAGTTTAAATATTTTTTTGCTTTTTCAGATTGTACTTTTAATGGTTCAATATTTGTTTCTATCTCAGACAAAATATCATTAATTCTAAGTAAATTTAATTTTGTTCTTTCTAGTTTTTTTTCAGACTCTTGCTTTCTTGTTCTGTATTTTACAATTCCTGCTGCTTCTTCAAAGATATTTCTTCTGTCTTCTGATTTATTACTTAAAATTTCATCAATCTTACCTTGTCCAATAATTGAATATCCATCTTTTCCAATTCCAGTATCCATAAATAATTCTAAAACATCTTTTAATCTGCATGGTACTTTATTTATATAATAACCTGTTTCACCAGTCCTATATATTTTTCTTGTAACTGTCACTTCTGTATATTCTATTGGAAGTCCACCATCTGAATTATCAAATACTAATGAGGCTTCTGCAAACCCTAAGGATTTTCTTGCTTGAGTTCCAGCAAATATGATGTCTAATGATTTTGTTCCTCTTAGAGATTTCATGCTTTGTTCTCCGTAATATCCATCTAATACTATCTGATATATTACTTTTTCCTGACCCATTTGGCCCAATTACGCTTGTAATTCCTGGCATGAATTCTAATACTGTTTTATCTGCAAAGGATTTAAATCCTTGTAATTCTAATCTTTTTAAATACATTTATATCACCTTTATTTTTGTTTCTTTTTTGTCTATAAATGTAGTTTATACTATTTTTTTGCTTTTGTAAAGATTTAAATTTATTACTATCACATTGACTTTAATAAAATAATATTTTGCCTATTCTTTCATATTATCTTTTCTTGTTGTTGTGAGTTAAAAATTGATTTTTGACTTTCTATTTCAAACTTAAGCTGTTCTTCTGTTGGTAAATATAATTTATATTTAGTTGCAAATAATTGCTCATTACCTTTCAGAATTGAATATTTTGCTATATCTGCATCTGTTTCAGAACATAATACTATTCCAATTGTTGGGTTATCTTCTTTAGATTTTTTTAGCTCATCATACATCCTAACATACATATCCATTTGGCCAACGTCCTGATGAGTTATCTTTTTTGTTTTTAAATCTATCAATACAAAACATTTTAATATATAGTTATAAAAAACTAAATCAATGAAATAATCCTCTTTCTCTGTATGAATATGTTGTTGCCTTGATACAAACGCATAACCTTTGCCTAACTCCATTAAAAATTTTTGTAAATTATTTATTATACTACTTTCTAATTCTGTTTCTGAATAATTACTATCTAATGAATAACCTAAAAATTCAGCTATTACTGGATTTTTAATAAATTCTAGTTTGTTCATTAAATAATGTTCTTTGTTTATTTCTTTCATTTCTTCAATTACAGGTTCTTTAACTTGTGACTTTAACAACCTATAATAGTATTGCGAAGATATATTTCTTTGTAAAGTTCTTACACTCCAAGTTTGTTCAATAGCTTCTTTTTCATACCAATCTCTTGCTTTTTTATCATAAACCTGTAATAATGTTCTATAGTGAGTCCAAGATAAGTAAATTTTAGTTTGTCGACTCAGTGCGTCGACAATTTGTGGAAAACTTTTATAAAAGCTTAAATATCTATATAAATTACTTCTATCAAATCCTTTTCCATATTTTTTTGTTAATTTTTTTGATAATTTTTTTATCAATTCAATTCCATAATCTGCTCTATCATTTCCCTTTAATTCTTCTTCTGCAATTCTGTAACCAATGAACCAATTCCTCTCTACTAATGCTATATTGACTGATTGATAGGCATAATTTCTTGCTGATTCTATTATACTACAAATATCATCAACCACATTATCTGTATTTTTATATTTGATAAATAGTGAATTATTGCTTATTTTTTCTAAATCCATTTTTTCACCTTCTTTTTTTCAAAATATAGTACATTTTATACAAATTTTATTCCTGCAACTATTTTTGCTATATTGTAAATTAACCTTTGCTTGTCTGGTGTACATTGGGATAATAATTCTTGAAATTCTCTTTTTAAATAAATTTCAGATTCCTCTGTAGTACCTGCAATAATATACTGTATTGGCACCTTTAATGCTATTGAAATTTGCATTAATCTCTTTAAATTAACATGCGTTTGTCCTCTTTCTATTCTACTTAAATATACTGTTGAAGCATCGATCATTTCTCCTAATGTTTGTTGTGTCATATTAGCTTTCATTCTAGCTTCTTTAACTCTTTTCCCTATAACTTTATAATCAATATTTGCATCTATTATTTCCATGTTAACCACCCTTTCCTTAGTTTTTATTTTTTCTTCCTTATGGGTAAATTTAACATGTAAAGTTTCAGTTGTCAATTTCATTTTTGTTTAATATGTAAATTTTTATTAATAAATTCTCGTTTTTTCTCTTTATTTTATAAAAATACAATCTTTTTCACTTTTTTATCTTTTCTATTCTTCTATACAATCCAAATGCTTTATATTTAAATAATTCACTAACTTTTTAAATTTTTTATCATTTTTTTCTAATATTTTAATCAAATTATTTTGTAATTCAATTTTATTTTTTGACTTTTCTAATATCATTCCAAATGCAACAAGACTATTGCGCTTTAAAAGAAACTCTATAGATGTTTTATTAATATCTATCAAATTATAATTTAGATTAATATTATAATTTTTAAAAATATAATCTCCTATTTGATTTTTGTTTTGAATACACTTATTGTTTATCTTTTTTGTTCCTGCATATATTATAATTGGAGCTATTAAAGGATATTTACTCTCTCCTCTTATTTTATTAGTTATATTCCACTCTTGCATAATAATAATACAATAATTTAATATTTCATACAAAACAATATTATCTAATTCATATACCTCATCTACAATGAAAAATGTTTCTTTGTTTTTTAATTTATATATTAATTTATTTTCATCAACTTTATGTCTTATAGAAATATACTTACTATCATATCTAATTAGATTTTTATTTTCTATCTTTTCCTTACTTTCTAAAAATTCATTAATGAAATTTGCCATTTCATTTTTATCTTGCATTATTTTTTTTATTATTTTTTTATCTTCTACATTATCTTTTTGTGATCTATATTTTGAACTTTCTTCTGCTAGTTTAAAAGCAGCATTTAATCTAAGTGTATGAATACACTTAATATAATCTTTGTATGTAAAAACATTCATAATGCACCTCCTAGTTTTTTAAAAAAATATTTAAATTATATAAGAAATCACCTGCTTTCCATTTTTACATAGCATATTTAAATTTAAAAATTAATTTTGGAATTTGTTTTAGAATAAAAACTTTGAATAATAAAACATTTAATAATTCAGTTTTTATAAAATTTGATATAAAATAACTCTTATATATATTAAACCACAAAAAAAGAGAAAATCCAAGACTTTCCCCGTTTTTTTATTAACTTTTCATCGCAAAATTCGACAAATTCAATCGAAATAACTACTTATTTCCTCTAAATTCTCAAATTGTTTTTGTCTTAAAACTTCAAAAGCAACAATTGCAACTGAATTAGATAAATTCAGTGACCTTAAAGTTGGTTTCATTGGAATTCTAATTGTATAATCAATATATTTTTGCAATATATCTTCTGGTAAACCTTTTGTCTCTTTTCCAAATAATATAAATACTTCGTCTAATTTGCTATAATTAGGCTCTGAATATACATGTTTTCCTTTTGTAGTTGCAAAAAACATATTATTTTCTTCTGGCTTATACTTTTCTAAAAACTTCTCAAATGAATCATGTTCTTCTATTTCAACTTTATCCCAATAATCTAGTCCAGCTCTTTTTACTGCTTTTTCTGATATATTAAATCCTAACGGATGTACTAAATGTAATTTTGCTCCAATTGCTGCACAAGTTCTTGCAATATTCCCTGTGTTTTGTGGTATTTCTGGCTCTACCATTACTATGTTTAGTTTCATTATAATCTCTTCTTTCTGTATTTTTTCAATAATTTTATCATATATTTAAATTTTCGACATTTTTCTACAAAAATGAAACATTTAGTGCCTGTCCCCACTGTTCCATTTTTGTCTAACATACTCATATAAAACTATTCCTGTAGCTACTGATGCATTTAGGCTTTCTGTTTTGCCAATCATAGGTATTTTTATTTTTTCGTCTGCTAGTTCTTGTATATTTTTCTTCACTCCTTTTGCTTCATTACCTATAACAATTACTTTTTTATTATAATTTATTTCATAAATTGTGTTTTCTGTTTGTAAAGATGTTACTACTACTTTAAATTTGTGTTTTTTTATTTCTTTCAAAGTTTTTTCTAAATCTTCAAATTCTATAATTTTAATTCTAAATATAGCTCCCATTGTTGAACGTACTACTTTTGGATTGTAACTGTCTGCTGTCCCTTTTGATACTAGTATTTGTGTTAGCCCTATACTATCTACTGTTCTTAATATTGTACCTAGATTTCCTGGATCTTGAACATCATCCAAAGCAACAATAATATCTTGACTATAATCAATTTCTCTATCCAAATTATTTTTTTCTATAACAGCTAAAATTCCTTGTGGTTCTTGAACTTCTGAAATATATTTAAATATCTTTTTTGTTACATAAATGCAATCATATTTCGCAATTTCATACATTAAATCTTTTGGCATACTTTCTGTTTTGTCACAATCATCACATACAATTATTTGCTTAATATTCACATTCTCTTGAATTGCTTCTTGAATTAACTTAATTCCTTCAATTACATATTCATTACTAATATCTCTTCCTTTTTTGTCTTTTAATTTTTTAATATGTTTTATTAGCTCATTTTCTTTACTTGAAATACTTTGCATAATTTGTCTCCTTTATAATTATTAGAAAATTTAATTACAGTTCAGTAATATTACTGTTCATAAGTCCGCGCAAGTGGTGGTTTATAAAAATTTTTTACTTTATTATTTATTAAGAAATTTAACAAACTCTGTTACTTCTCTTAACAAATTCCTATCACTAGTATCTTTAATAGCAAATGTCACCATTGGTTTTATTCCAGAAGAAAATTTAATTCTGTTTCCATATTCTTTCACAATTTCAGGTATATCTACTACATCTTTTACTGTATTTGGATTGAATGTAAATAATACTGCATTCCTTCTGCTAGCAATTTTCTCTATATGAAGTTCTTTACTTAAATATTTAATTCTTGCTATATCAATTAAATTTTCTAGCTGTTCTGGCATATTGCCAAATCTATCTATCACTTCATCTATTATATTTTGAATATCTTCTTCATTTCTACATAAAGCAATATTTTGATATACTTCAATTTTTTGATTAGCATCTGATATATATTCATCTGGTATGTAACTTGTGACATCTAAATCAATTTGAATTTCTTCTTCCTTTTTGAAATCAATACCTTTCATTTCTTTTACTACTTCATCTAATAAATTACAATAAGTGTCATATCCTACTTGCTCTAAATGTCCTGATTGAATTTCTCCGCAATAAGCTTCCTGCTCCACGAATTTCTAAATCTCTCATTGCTATTTTAAATCCTGAACCAAATTCTGTAAATTCTTTAATAGCTTTTAATCTTTTATCTGCAACTTCTGAAAGCATTTTATCTTTTTTGTAAGTAATATAACTATATGCCTGTCTATTTGATCTACCAACTCTTCCACGAATTTGATATAACTGTGCCAATCCCATTCTATCTGCGTTTTCTATTATTATAGTATTTGCATTTGGTATGTCTATTCCTGTTTCTAAAATTGTAGTACATACTAAGACATTATACTTTTTGTCAATAAAATCTTGCATAATTTCTTCTATTTTATTTCCTGTCATTCTACCATGCGCAAAACATACATTAGCTTCTGGAATTAGATTAGAAATTTGTTTTGCTTTATTTTCAATACCTTCTACATTATTAAATATATAGAATACTTGACCATCTCTTTCTATTTCCTTTGTTATTGCTTCTCTTACAGTTTCTTCATCATATTCTAATACATAAGTTTGAACAGGTCTTCTGTTTTGTGGTGGTTCATATATAACAGACATATCTCTGATTCCCACAATTGACATATGCATAGTTCTTGGGATTGGTGTTGCTGTCATTGTTAATACATCTATATTCATTTTTAGTTGTTTTATTTTTTCTTTTGCTTTGACTCCAAATCTATGCTCTTCATCTATAATTAAAAGCCCTAAATTCTTAAATTCAACGTCTTTACTAAGCAATCTATGTGTTCCAATTACTATATCTACTTCTCCTAATTTTAGTTTCTTTGTAACTTCATCTTGATATTTTTTGCTCTTAAATCTGTTTAGTATTTCAACTTTAATTGGATAATCTTTCATTCTTTCTTTAAATTCTTTATATTGTTGTTCTGCTAAAACTGTTGTTGGTGCTAGATATGCCACTTGTTTTTGATCCATAACAGCTTTAAACGCTGCACGAATTGCAACTTCTGTTTTACCATATCCAACATCACCACATAAAAGTCTATCCATTGGTCTTGGAGATTCCATATCTTTTTTTACTTCTTCTATACATCTTAATTGGTCATCTGTTTCTTGATATGGGAATTTGCCTTCAAATTCATTTTGCCAAGGAGTATCTTTGCTAAATTTGAACCCTTCTGCTTTTTCTCTTTTTGCATATAATTCAATCAATTCTTTTGCAACTTCTCTTAAATTTTTCTTTACTTTTGCTTTTGTGTTTTCCCAATCTTTGCTTCCTAATTTATTTATTTTTGGCTTTATTACATCTCCACCAATATATTTTCTAATAGTATCTAAGCCATTAATTGGAATATATAAAATATCATCTCCATCATATTTTATTTTTAAATAATCTTTTATCGTTTTATCAGCTTGTATTGTATTTACCCCAATATAAACTCCAATACCATATTTTTGATGAACTACATAATCTCCTACTTTTAGGTCTGCAAATACTACTTTTTCGCCCTCTTTAAATGCTGTGTTTTGTGTATATCTTCTTTTTTTCTCACCATCAACTAATTCATCTGCAATTATAACTAGTTGATTAGTATCAAAGTTTTCAAACCCTGAAGATAATTTACCTATAGATATTGTTACTATACTTTCACTTGATTTAGCAATTATGGTCTTGTTTAATTTTTCTTCTAAATTATTTAATATTTCTTTTTCATCAAATAATTTCTTTATTTTTTTTGCTTTTTCTTTAGTTTCTAGTAATACATAAATTTTCTTTTTCTCATTAAGAGCTTTTACTATGTCTTCAAAAAAGTTTTCTGTATCTCTTTTATAATAATTAATATTTCTAAATTGAAATTTATATTTTTCTTGTGCTAAATTCAATACTGTATCTTGTTTTTCAATATACAATATTTGTTTGTTCTCTAATATGTTATTTATTTCTTCATAATCTAGCATATTAATTATTGCATCAGGTGTTTTTCTGCCTTTTTCTATTAAAGCTTGAGTTAAATTTTTATTATCTTCTTTAATATTTATAGCTCTTTGTTTAATTTTTCCTATTTCATCTAAAAATATACAATAATTATTATTTAAGTAATCTAATATAGTTGATTGTTTATCATAAAAACAATCAAAATACTTATCTATTTTACTAATATAATTTCCTATTTTTATTTGTTCAATATCCTGTTCTTTAATATCTTCATCAAAAATTTCATCTGTTTTTTCTTTTATTTTTTTACAAACTTCATCTATACTTTTTTCTAAAACAAATTCATGTGCTGGGTATATTTTTATCTCTTCCTTTGTTTCTATAGACCTTTGGCTTGATATACTAAAGTTACGAATAGAATCTATTTCATCTCCCCAAAATTCTATTCTTATTCCAATTTTATCATTTATAGATATATCTAAAATTCCGCCTCTTACACTAAATTGTCCTCTTCCTTCTATTAAGTCACATCTTACATAACCTA
>Ga0326511_10003506_pt1 | contig 12637 bp, 10 predicted proteins | sample 0_2496_0518_D_FD_203701 | JGI IMG/M metagenome (GOLD analysis project Ga0326511, IMG submission 203701) | Bovine rumen microbial communities from UC Davis, California, United States - 0_2496_0518 | ecosystem: Host-associated > Mammals > Digestive system > Stomach > Rumen | place: USA...
GGTCAATCTGCGTCAGATACGGCAGCAGGGACTCGTCATACTTCGTCGAGAGATCGTACGTGTCATCCGTCCATTCCGCGTGATCGGCCGTTTTCGCGACGAGCGTAATGGCACTGTCAAACTGCCCGTAACGTCCCTGATTGCTGAACCACCACGTCTCATAACCGGCTTTTTTCGCCGCGTCAATGATCGAGGCTGACTCGTAGAACTCCTTGTCATTGTACTGACTCTGTTCCGTCAGGGCGCGCTGGAGCGTCGGGACGGTCTGCGTCCACGAGGAGTAAACATTATGGAACAGCACGAAATTCGGATCTTCGACGTGTCCGCTGAGCCACGGTGTGTCATCGTACTGGAAATCCGGCGTAAAGGCCTTCATATAGTTGCGCGAAGCCGATTCGCCGATGACGTAGATGACGGTTCCCGGCGCTTTCGCGGCGAGCGTTTCCGTTTCGTCGACGATCATGGAGTTGAAGCGTTCTTCATAGTTCAGGCTGTAGGACTGCGTTTCCGCGACATAATCTTTGACGTTGTGCCAAATGTCGGCAATCGACGTCTGCGGAACGTACCAGAATTCGGCGATCAAGGTGACGGCGAGCATCGCAGTCAGCGCCAACGTGCGTCCCGGTGTCGTGTCCTGTGCGATGAGCCGGCGGTAAAAACGCAGATGGCAGCGGTAAAAACCGTAGAGAACGAGCGCCGTGACCGCGAGAATCAGGATCGCCTGCAGATCGCCGACGTTCGAGCGGACAAAGTCAATGCTTTCGTGCCAGTTCGTCAGATAAATCGCCATGAGTGACGCCGGCGACAGACTGTGCCAAAAGAGACAGTAATACGCCATCTGGATAAACGGAATGAGCAGGCCGAAAAAGTTCAGCAGGGCGAGACAGGCCGCCGTGATGCGCGGATATTCGAGACGGAACAAAACCGCCGCGAGAGACGAGAGCAGCAGGAAACCGCTTGTGCCGACGATGAAGTCAAAACAGATTTTGGACTGATACCAGACGGACTGAAATGTCCAGGCATAGACGAGTGGGAACGTCATGCACCACGCAAAACCGGTCAAGAGGTTCGGGAGCGTCGCGAGCGAAAAGAGCGGCAGCCTTGTCCCGTACTGCAGCAGAACAAGTCCGGCGAGGATCGGCAGGGCAATCGGCATAAAATACCCGGCGCCCATGTCTTCGCCCATATCGATGTACAGGGCGATCATGACCATATAATAGATGCCGGCTGCCGTAAGCCAGCGGATCACGCGATCCTGACGCGCAGTAGATTCCTGTGACATGAAAACAATCCTTTCAAAAAAATACCAGGCCCCAGAGGCCCGGCCCATCGTCGTATCCGTAAAAACGGCCGCCAATACGCCGTTTGACAGATACAAGTTTACCAGAAAGGGGTAGCAAAGTAAATGGAAAAGCAAGGCGTTTGTCACGGATTTGAAAATTTTTCACAAAAAATGCGATTTAAGTATTTACAAACGCGGAAAGCCCTGCTATAATAACACTTGTCGTTAAGCGATATGGGGTTATAGCTCAGTTGGTTAGAGTGTCTCGTTGACATCGAGGAGGTCACAGATTCGAGTTCTGTTAACCCCACCATTTGAATCTAACAGGTTCCGTAGCAATACGGAATCTTTTCTGTATATAGACATAGTTTCGCTCACTTAGCTCAGTTGGCTAGAGCATCTCCGTCACATGGAGGGGGTCGGGGGTTCGAATCCCTCAGTGAGCACCAGACGAAATCAGGGCTCCGGCGTTTTGCCGGGGCTTTTTTGTGCTGCCGTAACAGATTGACGGCAAAACGGGTGAAAATGACGCTGCAGCGCTAACTTATCCACAAAATTCGGGGGATAAGTGTGTTTTATCTGTGGATAAGTGCGGTTTAGCGGTGAATTTCCTGTGGAAAAGCAGGATTCTGGCGCGTCAGGGCGAATTGATATCAGTGACACGGAAGTAATCCGATACACTGTAAGGAGGCACTATAATGAAAAAAGAAATTTCCCCGCTCGAATTAAAGGATAACGTATTTCAGCTGATCGGCAAAGACTGGCTGCTTCTCTGCGCCGAATACGGCGGCAAAGCGAACGCCATGACGGCTTCGTGGGGCGCTATGGGCGTCATGTGGGCGAAAAATACGGCGTTCGTCTTCATTCGTCCGACGCGCTATACGAAGGAGTTCGTCGACAAGTCCGATCATCTGACGATTTCCGTTTTCGGCGAGGATCGCCGCAAGATGATGAATTATTTCGGTACGGTTTCCGGACGCGACGAAGACAAGATCGCAAAAGCCGGCCTGACGGTTCGTCACGAAAATGGCTGCACGTACTTTGACGAGGCACGCGTCACGATGTTCTGCCGCAAGATGTATGCTCAGCCGCTCGAGCAGAAGTTCTTCTTTGACAAGGAAGCTGACGCGAAGTGGTATGAGGGCGACTATCATACGATGTATGTCGTCGAGATCGAAAAAGTTTTGGTTGAAGAATGAGTCAGGACCGCATTGACGTTTTACGGCGCAGTGACCTGATGCAGGGGATGAGCGATGCGGAGATCTGCGAACTCCTGCAGTCGTCACATGTCCGCGAGATCCGCTGCCGGAAGGGGGATATTCTCTTTCACGAGGGCGATATGCCGAAGGAGATTTATCTTTTGCTCGCCGGCGAGGTGCATATCTTGAAGGATACGTTTGCGGGGCGGCGGATTTTTATTTCGGAGATTGACGCGCCGGGGGATCTGTTCGGCGAGGTTTATGAGGCGCTGCAGAAACCGTATGATATGTATGTCGAGGCGGTGACGGATACGGATATTCTCTGTATCGGCAATGCGTTTTTCCGTCTCGAGAGCGATACGGTGAGCCCTGCGGCGGCGCATGTGCGTCAAAATCTCCTGCGGATTTTTGCGCGCAAGGCGTATGCGATGCATAACCGCATTAAGGTTCTCGCGAGCGGTTCTCTGCGCGGAAAGATTGCGCGTTTTTTGCTTCCGCAGCTGGATGCGAACGGCGAAGTCATGCTTCAGGTCAGCCGCGAGTATCTCGCCGCCTATCTCGCGGTGACGCGTCCGTCTCTTTCTCGCGAACTCAGCAGTATGCAAAATGACGGGATTTTACGCGTTTCCGGACGCAAAGTTCGCGTTTTGGATCCGGAAAAGTTGGAGGAGTTTCTTTAACGCAACTTGACGTTTGACCCGACGGGATCGTGAGGCGTCACCGGCGGCCTGAGCTGCGGCTAAAAAAAATCCGTTTTCGCTTAATTAACGCCGACTGAATCAAACCGCTGCGCTTAAACAATTCAGTCGGCGGGGCGAAACCGGATTTTTTTCTTAACGCCTTCTTCAGCAACGGCCTCCGGTGACGCCTCACGATCCCTTACGTTTCGGTTGCCCAGCCTAATAAGACACGTTATCCAATGTTTGATTTTTGGTTATGGTTGGGGGCTTTTTTGCCTCGAAAAATAAACGTAAGGGACAGGGGCACTTTTTTTGCCGTTTTGCTGCACAAGGCGTTAAGCAAAAATTGCGCTTTCGCCCGGAGCCCGTTTCTTTTAAGCGTAGCGGTTTGAAACGGGCGACTACATTAAGCGAAAGTGCAATTTTTGTAGCCGCAGCTTTTCAGGCAAAAAAAGTGCCCCTGTCCCGCCTCGTATGACTCAACCAGACAAAAAAAGCCGGCAGATGGGGTTCTGCCGGTTTCTTGATTTGGGGCAGCAGCCGGGAAAAGCTGCTGCGGAGAAAGAGAATTTGAGATTTGGAAGCGGGGAAAGCTCCCGGGAATCATGTGAATGTATTGTGAATTCTTCCGGGGAAGAAGAATTACCGCGGATCAGGTGTTTTTCGCGATCACAGCACCGATAATGGCGCCGACAATCGCTGCGGTGTTGACGTCACCCTGCGAGCGCGTTTTTGACGAGCTCCTTGACGAGTGACGGTGACGGTTTTCTCGGTCATAATGACGGTCATCGCGATGATCGCGACGGTCACGGTCGTAATGACGTCCGCTGTCACGGGAATATCCCGGATGATTATCGCGGCTTGCCGCCTCGACCGAGGACGCCGTAAAACCGGTCGCGCCGATGCCGAACATCAGGGCGAGAGCCGCTGCGGTGACTTTTAATGATTTTTTTCCCAGCATAGAGATCCTTCCTTCCTGAAACATTCGGTGCGCATACCGTTCTTTTGTTTACAGTGCTCAGTATAGGGGATCTGTCTTAGAAAATAATTGACGGTTCATTAAAGTATTCTGAAAAAACAGCAGGCGGGCGGGGAGATCTTGTCCGCCTTTTCCGTGACGTGTGTCAAACAACCTTTTAAAGAAAGCACTTCAATGGTATAATAATATCCTATACGATACAATGAACGATATAAGGTTAAACCAGGGGGTTCATTTGATGAGGGAGGTTTCCATTGTTTAGTCCGAAGGAATATCAGGATATCGAGGATAAAGTCCGCAGCGGTATCCGTTTGAGCCGTGAAGACGGCATTCGACTGTTTCACTGCACGAATCTCGCGTGGCTCGGTATGCTGGCCGATTATGCGCGTCAACGCATGTGCGGTGACATTGTGTATTATAACGTCAATTGTCACGTTAATCTGACGAATATCTGCACGTCACGTTGCAAATTCTGCGCGTTCGGGCGTGACGCAGACGATGCGGGTGCGTTTGCGATGACGAAGGAACAGGCGGTCGCGCTGGTCCGTGACGCGATGCGCGATCCCCATATGGCGGGACTTCACGTCGTGAGCGGATTACATCCGACGTGGACATTTGACCATTATCTTGACATTCTGCGCACGCTGCATGAGACGTTCCCGACGCTCTATATCAAGGGCTTTACGGGTGTTGAGATCACGCATTTCGTCGAGATTTCGGGCCTTTCGCTGCGCGAAGTCCTGCAGAAACTCAAAGATGCGGGACTGCAGGCGATTGCGGGCGGCGGAGCGGAGATTCTTTCCGACCGCATTCGCGGTGAACTTTGTCCGAAAAAGGCAACGGCAGACGAATGGCTCGAAGTGGCGCGTACGGCGCACAGCCTCGGCATTAAATCCAACGCGTCGATGCTTTACGGCCATATCGAGACGCTCGAGGAGCGCGTCGACCATCTGCTCCGTCTGCGGGAACTGCAGGACGAAACGCACGGATTCCAGACGTTTATCTGTTTCCCGTTCCTGCCGAAACATACGGAACTCGGCAAGACCGTCAGACAGACAAGCGCATGGGACGATCTGCGGACGATGGCGATTTCGCGTCTCATGCTCGATAATTTCCGCAACATCAAGGCGTATTGGGTCATGCTGACCGTGCCGGTGGCGCAGATTGCGCTCGGTTTCGGCGCGAATGACATTGACGGTACGATTCACAAGGAAACGATCCTGCATGACGCGGGCGCGACGAGTCCGCGTGCCCTGCAGGAAGATACGATCATCCGCATTATCCGCGAAGCGGGACGCATTCCGGCTGCCTGCGACTGCAATTTCAATATCCTGCACGTATTTGACGGGTCAGAGGAAGAAAGGAATGTCGTCAATGGCAACTGAGGAAGAAATTCTCACCGCCCGGGCGAAGGCGTCCGCGGGAGAGCGGCTGACGCTCGGTGACGCCATGGCGCTGTACGAGGACAATGATCTCCTGTCCCTCGCGACGTGGGCGCGCGCCGCAAAAGAGCGCGCGAGCGGCAAAAACGTCTATTATACGGTCAACCGTCATATCAATTTGACGAATATCTGCAGCTCGAACTGCCCGCTCTGCGCGTTTCAGGTCGAAGCCGGCGATGCGCGCGGTTATGTCATGGAAACGGAAGATATCGCGCGTGTTCTCGAGCAGGCAAAACCGATCCGCGGACTGTCGGAGATCCATATCGTGAGCGCCCTGCACCCGGATAAGCCGTTTTCCTACTACGAAAACATGGTCAAACAGGTGCACGAGGCGTTGCCGAATGTCGCGATTCAGGCGTTTACGCCCGTCGAAATCGTCAATTTCGCCAAAATCACGGGCAAAAGCGTCAAAGAGATCCTCACAATCCTCAAAGCGGACGGGCTTTCGGCGCTCCCGGGCGGCGGCGCGGAGATTTTGTCCGACCGCGTACGCGAGATTATCTGCCCGAAAAAGGCGACGAGCGCGGAGTGGCTGGACTGCATGAAAACGGCGCAGGAACTGGGACTCCAGACGAATGCGTCGATGATGTACGGTCATATCGAAACGGTCGAGGAGCGTTTGCAGCATCTTATTACGCTGCGCGATTTGCAGGACGAAACGCACGGGTTTCAGGCGTTTATGCTGTTCCCGTTCCATCCGGCGCACACGAAACTCGGCGAGGAGTACCATCTGCAGCGCACGGGTTCGTGGGAAGACATGAAGATGATGGCGCTTTCGCGGCTCATTCTCGACAATATCCCGCATGTCAAGGCATTTTGGGTTATGTTGACGATGCCGATTGCGCAGCTCGCACTCGGATTCGGCGCCGATGACCTGGACGGCACGATCGGCGAGGAAAAAATCATTCACGCTGCCGGCGCAAAGACGGGAAGCGGCATTACGCGCGCGAAACTCGAGGCGATTATCCGCGAAACGGGCTATGAACCCGTCGAGCGCGACACGTATTATCGTCCGTTGACGTCAAAGGAGGAACCGGTATGCGATTGACACCGAAAGAAGGAACAAACCTCCTGCTGCACGGCGATCTGCTCGCGATGGGACGCGAAGCCGACGCGATCCGCCGCAAAAAGTTCGGCAATACGACGACGTTCATCATTGACCGCAACATCAACTATACGAATGTCTGCGTTAATGAATGCCGGTTCTGTGCGTTTTTTCGCCGTCAGGGACATAAGGATGCCTATCTTTTAAGCGAGGAAGAAATCCTCGATAAAGTCCGCGAGACGGTTGCGGCGGGCGGCACACAGGTGATGATTCAGGGCGGACTTTATCCGCATTTGCCGCTTTCGTATTACGAGCATATGCTCACGTCAATCAAGGCGAATTTCCCGTCGATGACGATCCATTCGTTTACGGCGACGGAGATTCTGCATTTTGCGCGCGAAGCGGGGATTTCCGTCCTCGAAACGCTCAAACGTCTGCAGGCGGCGGGACTGGACAGTCTGCCGGGAGGCGGCGCCGAGATCCTCGTCGACGAGGTCCGTCAACGCGTCAGCCCGAAGAAAATCAGCGCCGAAGGATGGCTCGAAGTCATGGCCTGCGCGCATTCGATCGGCATGAAAACGACGGCAACGATGGTGATCGGGCTCGGTGAAACCATGGCACAGCGCATCGAACACATGGAAAAAGTGCGCCGTCTGCAGGATGAAACGGGCGGGTTCCGCGCGTTTATTACGTGGACGTTCCAGCCGGGACATACGCAGCTCGGCGGCGAAAAAACGTCAGGCTGGGATTATATGCGGACGCTTGCGATGACGCGCCTTTATATGGATAATATCGATCACATTCAGGGATCGTGGGTCACGCAGGGCGAGCGGATCGGTCAATTGACGCTCGGATTCGGCGCCGATGACCTCGGCAGCATCATGCTCGAGGAAAACGTCGTGCGTGCGGCCGGGACGGCTTATGACATGTCCATCCAAAAAATGGTCCGCATGATTCAGGGAGCCGGACGCGACGCGGCGCAGCGTGACACAACGTATGCGATCCTGAAACGCTTCTGAATACTCCGGGAAGGAAAGGTCACATTATGACAGAAACTAAGATTCCCCGCGCCGATTATGCGATTGTCGGCGGTTCGGGGACGCTTTCGAGCAATTTTCCCGTAGGTTTGCCGGATGAGGATCTCGAGATTCTCGCCGACAACCTGCGTTTTCAGACGCCGTACGGCGAAAGTCCGGCACTGCGTCTCTTTTCCGTCGCCGGCAAACGCGTTTTGACCTGCCGCATGCACGGCTGGCGCAGCGGTGTCACGCGCGCCGACGCGTCAAGACAGCTCTTTTGGACGTTCCGCGAAGCCGGTGTCAAACGCATCCTCTCCGAGGGCGGCGTCGGTACGGTCAATCATTTACTCGACCCGCGCGACTTCATGATCCCGGACGATTACCTCGATCTCTCGTGCCGCAAAGATGTCATGCTCGACGGCAGATATCTTCTCATTATGCGCGATGCGCTTTGTCCCGAACTGCGCAAAGCCCTTATCGACGCGACCAAAAAACGTTTCACGGGGCGTATTTTCGACCGCGGCATTTATGCCGTCACCGACGGGCGTCATTTCGAAAGCCCCGCGGAAATCGCGATGATTCAGGGCAAGGCTGACATCGTCGGTCAGAGTATCGCGCCGGAAGTTTACCTCGCGCGCGAAATCGGTGCCTGCTATGCGGGATTGTACTTTGTCGTCAATTACGGCGAAGGGATCCGCAAATGGTCGCACGAGACCATGACGGATATTTTCTACAATGACGCACCGATGATCGGCGAGATTTTACTTGAGACGATCCGCACGGTTGACGCGGATGACCGTCATTGCGAATGTCTGTCGCTGCGCAAAGAAACCCTGCTTAAGGATGTCTACAACGAATGCTCTGCCAAGGGCTGACGTGTCAGGCATTTTGACATAAATATACCAACTAAATCAACCAAGAAAGGGTGTTTTTATTGGAAAGAGGCAGTTTCTCCACACGACTGGGGTTTATCCTCGTCTCGGCCGGCTGCGCGATCGGACTCGGTAATGTCTGGCGTTTTCCGTTCATTACGGGTCAATACGGCGGCGCGTCGTTCGTTCTCATTTACCTGGTTTTCCTCGCGATCCTCGGTTTGCCGATTATGGTCGCCGAGTTTGCTGTCGGCCGCGCGAGTATCCGCAGCGCCGCGATGTCGTTTGATGTTCTCGAGCCGAAAGGTACAAAGTGGCACTTATACAAATACGGCGCAATCGCCGGCAACCTTTTGCTCATGATGTTCTATACGACCGTTTCCGGCTGGATGCTCTATTATCTTTACAAAATGGCAGTCGGCGGGTTCAACGGACTTGACGCTGACGGTGTCGGCAAAGTTTTCGGCAGTCTGCTCATGGATCCCGTGACGATGTCGGGATATATGATCGCGATCGTCGTACTCTGCGGCGGCGTCTGCTACCTCGGCGTTCAGGCCGGTGTCGAACGCATCACGAAATGGATGATGACGTTCCTGCTCATCCTCATGGTCATTCTCGCGATCAACTCGATCCTGCTGCCGAACAGTGAGATCGGGCTTGAGTATTATTTGAAACCGGATTTCTCGAAGATTCACGAATACGGACTCAATACCGTCATTTTTGCCGCGATGGGTCAGGCGTTCTTTACGCTGAGTCTCGGTATCGGCGCGCTCGCGATTTTCGGCAGTTATATCGGCAAGTCAAAACGCCTGACGGGTGAAGCGATCTGGGTTATCATCCTTGACACGTTCGTCGCGCTCATGGCGGGTCTTATCATTTTCCCGGCCTGCTTCAGTTTCGGCGTCAATCCGGGAAGCGGCCCGAACCTGCTGTTCGTGACGCTGCCGAACGTATTTAACCATATGGCGTTCGGCAATCTCTGGGGCGCATTGTTCTTCCTCTTTATGACGTTTGCTTCGATGTCAACGGTCATCGCCGTTTTCGAGAACCTCATTGCCTGCTTCTTTGAATTGACGCATAAAGACCGCCGCACGATTATCCGCTGGGGTATGCTCGTCATTATCCTGCTCTCGATGCCGTGTGTCCTCGGGTTCAATGAATGGAGCGGTTTCCAGCCGCTCGGCAAAGGTTCGAATGTGCTCGCGCTCGAAGATTTCTTCGTCAGCAATAACCTGCTTCCGCTCGGCAGTCTCGTGTATCTCGCGTTCTGCACGAGCCGTTACGGTTGGGGTTGGGATAATTTTATTCGCGAGGCAGATACCGGTAAAGGTATTGCATTCCCGAAGTGGCTTCGCGTGTATCTGACGTATGTTTTGCCGCTCATCGTTTTGTATATTTTCGCAATGGGATATTATTCGATGTTTTTCCAGTAAGATTATTGCGGTAAAGGTATAAGTTTCGGTAACGAGCCGGGACAACGGCGCCGAACAGGCTTCCACACTGCAGCCTAAAAGAAATCCGCTTTCGCCGAATTAAAGCCGTCTGAATCAAACCGCTGCGCTAAAACAATTCAGACGGCAGGGCGAAAGCGGATTTCTTTCTTAACGGCTTTATGCAGCAAGTCAGCCTGTTCGGCGCCGTTGTCCCTCACGTTTCGATGCTTAGGAAATTTCCGCGTAAAAAAGTCCCGCTTCTGCCTTACGACAGAGAGCGGGACTTTTTATGTCTTGTTTCGGGGAAAAAGTAAACGTGAGGGATGAGGGCCTGCCATCTGCCGTTTTGCTGCAGGAAGGCGTTAAGAACGTCAGACGGTTTCCCACGGAGCCTCAAATTGTTTAAGCGTAGCGATTTGATTTGAGGCGACAAAATTAAGGGAAACCGTCTGACGTTTAGCCGGCAGCTTTTAGGCAGATGGCAGGCCCTCATCCCGCCTTTTAGGCAGAGGCGGCACCGCTGTCCCGGTCTCGTTACCGAAACGTAAGAATCACGTCCGATGCACCGAAGCGAATGTAATCTCCGGGACGTGGTCGATGAGATTGAGCTCGTGGGCGAGACGGTAAAACGTCTTGAGCCCTTCGAGGTAATCGTCTTTCAAATCCCAACGGATCACGGGGCCGAGGTAGCGGTCGAGCTGGGGATAGGTAAACGGTTTTTCGTTGAGAACGCCGCAAATCGCGGCCTGTTTGTGCTGCGGCCAAGTGCGGAACGCGTTCACGAGACGGTCGTAAACGAGCTGCAGGAGTTCCGGCGATTCCTCCGCGAAACGGCGGTTCGCAACCCAAAGAGCGTAAACCATCTTTTTGCCGGTCAGGCGTTTCCATTCGTGTCCGAGATCGTAGTAGTAGAGATCCGGCTGCTTGTGGTGATAAAGCCAGAGTGCGTCATCGCCGATGAAGAGCGATCCCGTCGCGTCATCCGGGATCGGATTTTCCGGAACAATATGGCGGACGTAGTAGTTCGGCACGGCACCGTGAGCGGCGCGTAGGATGATTTTTAACAGACAGTGCGACGTAGCGGATTTCGCGGTCAGGATGATTTTGTCATTGTGAATGTCATCGATCGGTTTGCGCGAGACGAGGATAATACTCTGCACGTCACCGTCGGTGCTGACGCAGAGATCCGGCAGCACGACGAGGTCCTCGTTGTTACGCGCGTAGATGATTGAGGAAACATTGCTGATGTCAAGGCGTCCTTTGACAATGTCATTGTTGAGCACAGCCGGTACGCCGCGCGTCAGTACGAGCCCGCGGTCGGCGCCGTGTGCATAGCTCCAGGTAAGGGGGAGGACATTAAGAAAATTGATATGTCCGACACGGGGATAACCCATTTTTGAATACTCCTTCCATATAGACAATCGATAAGTCTATTATACACGTCTTTGGCGCGAAAATATAGGAATATATAACGAATCGACGGAACTCCTGATAAAACTGGTTGACAGTATCAATTTTAGACTTATAATGAAAACAGAAATGTTCTAATATGAACCGATCGGTCTCCTGGAGGGATTTATCATGGATGAGAAGCGAAATTATCATAAAATAGCCCGTTGGTTCGCCGTACTCTATCGGCGTTCGCAGTTGTTTATCGTGGAAGCCTGTCAGAAACTGGGGCTGACTTATTCGGAATACGTCATGCTCAAACATATTTATCAGGATGAAGGAGCGAAACAGGATGAACTCGCGGAGGCTTTGTTTTTGGATAAAGCCGTTGTGACGCGAACGGTCAATATGCTGGAGCAGAAAGGCTTTGTTCGCCGCGAACAGGACAGTTTCGACCGCCGCGTCAAGCATATTTACCTGACAGAGCGGGGACTGAATCAGCGTGCGTATCTCGATAACGTTCTTTCGACGTGGATCGATTATCTCATCAAGGATATTCCGGATGACCATGTCAAAATGGTCATGGACGGGCTCGATATCTTAGGAACCCGCGCCTGTGATGCGGACTTTTCGAAACTCGTAAAATCGATCCCGGAGGGCGGGGAGGAGGATGACGAAAATGGCGATTTCGACGCGATTCCCCGTTAAAGCGGCGGCACTCGGACTCACGGCGATGCTGTTTTTCGCGTCGGGCTGTTCGGAGCAGCAGGCCGAAACGAAGGCTCCTTATGTCAAAACGCAGCCGGCGGGACAGGGAACGGTAAGTGACGTGAGTACGTACTCCGGCACCGTGCGCGGACGCTATGAGACGAATATGGCGTTTCAGGTCGGCGGACAGATCCTCGCGCGTAATGTACAGGCCGGAAGCCGCGTGCGGGCGGGCGATGTCTTGATGGTTATTGACTCGCGCGATGTGGAGCAAAAGGCCAATCAGGGCGATGCGCAGGTCGCGTCGGCGCGCGCACAGCTCAATCTCGCCCAGAGTAATCTCGCGCGCTACACCGAACTTTATCAGGCCGACGCGATCCCGGCGGCGGTTCTCGATCAGTATCAGACGAATTATGACGCTGCGTTTGCCGCGTACCAGAACGCGCTTGCCGCCGCGGCACAGGGACATAACGCGCTCGGTTATACGAACCTCGTCGCGGGAGCAGACGGTGTCATTTCGGCTGTCAACGCCGAGGAAGGTCAGGTCGTTGCGGCCGGTCAAAATGTCCTGACACTTGTGCAGACGGGA
>Ga0326511_10003507_pt1 | contig 12635 bp, 15 predicted proteins | sample 0_2496_0518_D_FD_203701 | JGI IMG/M metagenome (GOLD analysis project Ga0326511, IMG submission 203701) | Bovine rumen microbial communities from UC Davis, California, United States - 0_2496_0518 | ecosystem: Host-associated > Mammals > Digestive system > Stomach > Rumen | place: USA...
TTTATACTCCGTAAGAAAATCTTCTATAATATCTTTATTTTCTTTGTTGACAAGCTCCCATTTCTCAGGAGTATAAACTTTGTTATAGACTTTACCTCTTGCCATTATCTACCTCCTGTAAACTCATATAATAGTTACATACGCCATCGGCCAAAGCTATAGCGTCGGCAACATCATCTCCAACAATAGTATGATACCGGTTGGCAACATAATCAATAGCCTCTTGTTTTAGCTCCTGCCGTTTTTTTTTGTTTTGGTCTATTCCGCAATATTTTCTCCATTGAGAGGGAAGAATAGAATCCCAATCTCTCTTTTTTGATAAACACCATGCATATGTAACTCCCATAATACGAGTTAATAATTTGGTTACTTCAACATTCTTTGCATTCCAGCTGTCTTCGATTACTACAAAATCTGGATTATATTCGCTTAATTGTTTAAGTAGGGCACTACACATTAACTTCATGCGTTCTTCCCTATCATCTATTGAACTATAATCTAATAATTTATAATCAGACAATTGACCGTCTATTAACAAGCATACCCCGGTCTTCTTAGAACTAGCATCAATTCCACAAAATCTCATAATCCTTTTCCTCAAAAAAAAGACCCGGGCCCGAAGGACACCCGAGTACGTTCCTATTTTAATATTGTCGCAACTGAATGAGCTGTTAATTCATTTGCTCGCTCACGAGTTACTTCCAGTATTTCCCCAACATTAATTTCTCTCTCTAATGCCATGCTATAATACTTCACAATACATTTAACCCTAACCATTTCATCCCCATTATAATAATATCCTCCAACCGGAGTAGTATCACCTAAAATACTCTGCCATTCTTGAATTCGTTTTTTGTTACTATATTTATAATTAACCTTAGGAATATTTTGATAAAGGTTATTTATAAATTCATCAGAAACATTAACATCAAAAGGAATAGTATATCCACACTTATCATTTTTAAATCCGATTTCATCTAAAACAGTAATAGGAGTGGTTATTACAGGAACTCCTAATTCTAATGCCTCGACAATAGAATAGCAAAAACCCTCACTGTCTGATAATTGAACAAGGTAGTCTGAATCGGCAATATAATCTCTTATATTCAGTGTGGGTTTCATATATATAATTTCCGGTACATTTTCTTTAAGGTGTTTTTCGGTAAACATATACCATAAAAATGGTATTTTATTCGATTCCAGTTTTCGAGCCAGTTTAATCATTCGATCTTCACCCTTTTCAAAAGTAAGACGAGTAGCAGAGATTAGTTTTAATATTTTTCGTGGCTCTGGATTATACGTCATATTATTTATAACATGACAATTTGGAATAGTAGTATTATATGATTCATAAGCAGCTCGAGAAACTGGTACAAGATAATCATTATCCGTAGGGATCTTGTACGTATTCTCTAATTTACACGAATGAACCATTTGAACCTTCTGTTTAAAAATAACATTAGGGGGATTTTTATCTGTTATACGATTGACAATTAATGTGTCGCAATTAATTGTTTTAGTAACATCATTTTTCATTACACATACATGCTCTCGTAATCTATTAATCTGGTTAATATCCATAATGTCATATAAGACAATAATGTCATATAAGTCCTTCATATTCATACAAAAATTATATGTGAATGTTTCTATCCCACCTATTGCATAAGTCTTAGATGTATATATAACAACCTGAGTTTTAATAGGTAAATCTATCTTTGTAAACAGATTAGTCGGCTCACCTCTTAATTCAGTTCCTTTGATAGGAGAGGGCATCATCACCATTGCGTGTTGTTCTAATTCGGGGATCTGGTTGTCTGTAGTCATAATAATTACTTCGGCAACTTTATCTAATTCTTTCGTTTCTTCAATCAAATAATCCATATCCGGAGTTATTTTCTTGAAATTATAAACAACACGACGCATATCTAATTTACCTTCGCCAAAACGTTTAGTTAAAGAGTTCGGAGTATTAGATCTATATAAATACATATATTCTCCAATAAAAGCCTTTTTCTTTCCTTCTTCTTTAACATCGCGTATAAATTCAGCGTCTTCAGCTATTGGTTTATTTGTATTAAGACGAACATCTCCAATCATATCTCTGGCGTAAATTCTATTCCAAAGACAGAGATTAAATGGAGGAAACTTATCATTTATAGTTTTAAGCTTTACATCACAATTCCATCCTCCGAAAGCTTTCCAACTAAGATAACAATAATCAAAGTGTTCGGATTCTATTTTCTTAGTAATAGTGGTAATGTAATTATCTACGACTAAATCATCAGCATCAATAAATGCAATGTATTCACCGGTAGCATTATCTATTCCTGTATTACGAGCAGCTGCAGCACCACCATTTTTTTGTCTAATTACATTCGCCCATTTATAATCTGTAGTAAATGGTTTTTTACTTCCGTCATCTACAATAATAACTTCCACATTATCATTTATTTGTTTATTTAATACATCTAGTAATTCATTTATATATGGTTCCGCATTATAACACGGAATGATTATACTTAAAAGTTTCATTAAATTTCCCTCTATACGATTGATAGCTTTTGAAATGTATCTATTGTATAGTCAATGTCTTGATAGGAAGTATTGTTATCTATAGTAAAACGTATACATTTTTTAGCATCTTCAGGAGAATAACCCATTGCCAATAAAACGTGAGATGGTTTATTTCCATTCGATGAACAGGCAGAACCAGCAGAAGAGCACACATCTAAGTCACTCAACATGACTACCATGCTCTCTGCACTATATTCGCCTTTAATGTATATATTATTAGGCAATCTATTATTCATACTTCCTACTAATTTTGCATTTGTTTTTTCAAGTATATTTTTAATAAAATAATCTCTTTTTTCGATTAACTCTTTATGGTTATATTTAATCCTATCAAATGCAGTTCCTAGACAAGCTATACCAAGTACATTCTCAGTTCCACCAATCAATCCTTGTTCTCCAAATATCAGCGGATCTATATCAACTCCATTTTTTATATATAATAATCCAGTTCCTTTAATACAATGTATTTTTTGACCGGACATTGACATTCCGTCTAAATTTACTTGACGCACGTCAAGTTTATAATATGGTATGTATTGTGTCATATCAGAAAATAAATACATATTTTCATGCGAATGTACTATTTGAGAAATTCTCCGGATGTCTTGAATTGAACCACATTCTCCATTGGCCCCCTGTATGCAAACTAATACACAGTCGCCATCTAATTCTTTTAACAATGTGTCAAGACATTCAACATTAAGAAATCCATTAAAGTCAACAGGCACTCTATATACATATTTATATTTCTTTTGTTTATCTATATAATCTGATAATTCAATAATATCATTATGTTCAATTTTAGATATTACAAGTTTAGCGTTTTTATGAGCTCTTAAGAATCCTTGAATAAATAAATTATTACTCATAGTAGCGCCGGATGTATAATATATCTCGCTTTTACAGCAATTTATTTTTCTCGATATTATATCAGTTGTATTCGAAATTAATTTATGAGCTTTTTCTCCTTCATCATGAAGAGATGATGGATTGCCATATATATTCAAATTATCCTTCAGACATTTAATAACTTCGTCTGACGGCATTGTTGAAGCGGCAGTATCCATATATATCATTACATTTCACCTCATAATTCGTGTTTGCACCATTTATCATAAACTTCTTTAGATCCTTCTCTATCAAAATAAAAAACCAAACATCGTCTTTTATTTTCATCAAGACTGACCTTGATATCTACCGGAAAAACACCATGATCCATATATGAAGCAACCTGTAAAATATTTAATATTTTAACAGTCTTAAATATGTCATAGCTTTTACCAGTAACAGTACTAAATCTATAATATTCATCATATTTCTGCATATGCCTAACTCCTTTTAATCAAGTAAAAAAAGGGGATATATCTAAACACAAATCGTTATTGCGAATAAATATATCCCCTTTTTAAATTAATCTTCATTCACAATAACTTTCTTCTTTTTTCTGCCCTTAGGAGCAGGTGTTAATATTTCATCAATATATACTTTATACTTTGGAAGTATATTATTATCTTTTGTAATATTATTTTCTTCTAAAAGTTTTTTTGCTTCAGATTTATTAATATGTTTAAAGGCATATCTATTAATAATCGAAGAAACATTTTTGCATTGTTCATTACAGTAATTTGTATGCCATTTTTCTAAATGTTCGAATTCCCTACATTTAGGACAATATCTATATTGTCTGCCGCATACAATACAATTTCTTTCATGAGCCATATCATTTTCCTCAAAAATTGGAAGAGGGAATCGACTCCCTCTTCCTAAATTTTAATTTAGTCTATTAAACCGAAGGTGTGTCATCTCCAGCAATTGCAGACTTAACAGCATCTTCATCCGGGAAGTAGATAGCGTAAAGGAGCTTATCTCCACCACAATAATCTACCTGAATAGATCCGTTGAAGTCCATTTCCTGCTCATCAGCACTAAGGTTGATTGTTGTCTCAGGTGAAGGCTGGAATGAAGGAAGCAGAACGTAGCAAGCCTTCAGAGTGTCATCACAAGGATCAACATATGAGCAGTAGAGCGTAAGTACCATTGTCTTCGGGAACTTATCAGCCGTATTAACAAGCTTCATTCCGTTGTCAACGTTACGATCATACTTAACAAGGTAGTTAACCGGCATATCCTCACCAGCATCAGGAAGAGTAATCTTCTTTGTGGTCTCATCATATGCATACTTACCTTCAGAAGCAGTTGTATCCTTCTCAAGAGCCTCAGAGTTAGCACCATTACCAAAGATACCAATTACCTTAAGTGAATCGTCGTCTATGTTACTGTCAAGTGTAACAGTAGCACCAGCCTTAATAATCTGGAACTTAGGCATAGATACAAGATGAGTAGCCGAAGCATTCTCAATATCTGATCCGGAAGCAGCATTCATGATCTGCGGATGCAGGAATGCGTTTGTAGCCGTAAAGGTACCCTGTTTAGAACGATAGATTGTTCTAACAACGTTACCAGCCTTATCTGTGATATCCGTAGACTCCGAAGAGATCTCGATAGATGCAGAAGAAAGCTGATCAAGAGAGAAGAGAAGTTCACCCTTGAAGTTCTCGGCAGTTCCCTGGATGATTTCATCAATGTTGAAATTACCTAATCTGAACATGTTTTTTCCTCCTAATAATATTTCTTTATCAGCACTGTGCTGTTAAAGTTCTTTCATAAAATTGAAGTCATCAGACTTAAATTTGGATCCGTCAACAAACCCTGAATACATTCCTCTCAAGACAGCGGTAGTGCTTTCATAAATATTTAATCTACCTACGCTGTCATAAAATTCATATATCCCTAAGTCTAAGACTTCATTAAGTTTGTATTTAAACCCCGGATGATTTACACAGGCAGAAATAAGAGGTTGTATAGAAGTACTATTCCCTTCGGTTTCAGCCTTCTTTTTCCTCCGCTCTGCCTCCATTTGATCTTTATGGATATACATATCTTTAAGATATTTATCTTTTGTAATCTTCTCCTGAGGGGTTATTCTAAATACTATTCGTAAATATTGAGCAATGTGTTGATACACTTCCTCATTTATTTCAATATTTAATTTTTCATTATATAAAACAATGATTTCATTTTTTTTGTATAATTCAAAATCATTTAAATCAATTCCACTTAATATCTCTTTGGATATTTCTGGATCAATTTGTTTATATAACATGCAAAATAACTCAAAATCAGATATCTCATTCCAATCAATACCAGCTTCCCATAACACCAACCTATATTCGGTAGTGTTAGTGGTAAAAATATTGATAGATTGTAGAAATCGCTTTTCACCTAATTCAATTAAAGTTCTCATAGTAGGAACTGATACGGTTATACTACCTTCAGCAGATTCTAAATCTATTACATATGGGAATCCAAAGTACATCTGTAGTTTATCAAACTCAATTTGCGGATACCGCAATTTAAGTTTTTTGTCTACTTTTTGACCATCAATTATCTTTTTAGCCATTAAAAGATCTGTCCTCGCCGTTTTCTACTCTATGAGTTTTATTTCGGTAGTCATTAACCTTATTAATAAACCTTGCTCCATCTTCTAGTGTTTTAACAATATTGTTATCAGTAGTTTGCTGAAATACTAAAGTCCTACAAGCATAGTGTTTATCTACAGTACTTGGAGTATCTGAAACTAAAATAAGCTTCCTGCCAAATTCATTACACCAATTAAATTGATCTATAATTAAAGCAGCAAGCAAATCATGTCGTGCTATACCGGTATTTCTTTCTATAATATTTTTTTCATCACAAAGAATATGAAAGACTACATTTAAGGTTTTAACAGTTGAATTAAGTGCATTATGTGATTTACTATATTGATAACTTTGAGCCATATCATAACTGACTTCATAGCAAATGAAATTATTAGTGCGTGTTTGCACCTGCTCAATTAAATAGTAGGGTAGTATATTTACTCCAAGATATTCATCAGGTTCGCAACCCTCTAAATCCGGATTATCTAATACTTCTACAATCAATTCATTATCTATAAGCATGTGCTTGATTTTTTCTTTTACGACTATATCATCGCAGTCAGCGTTTTTTTTAAATGAGAGTAATATTTCTTTAATATCTTTTTCCATAATATCACCTCATTATAAAGAAACAATCTTGACATCTAATGGTATTTCACTACCATCATCAGTTATATATTTTAATGTAAGAATAGAGTCCATGTAATCTTCTCCGCCGTCAAAACGGATGCCAATTTCATTTATTTTCATACCGGTAGTCTTATATGTTACATTAGTAAATTCACTTCCATTAATAAAACATTTCCAACTACCACTTCTGAATACTCCATCTTTAAATTCAATATTAAATTTCTTATACCGTCCACCAATTTTGAGTTCGGGTTTATCGCCTGTATAACCTATCTCTGCTTCGAATAAATCGGAAAATTCAGGATCCATTGGTTCTATTGGTTGTGTAAGATAATCTGCCCATTGACCAATAATATTTCCATCAGAGTCTTTTTCAATATAATCTCTTTCCGAATTAAATCTATCCTGTGCCAACGTTATTCGTACTATTCCATTTGGAGATATACGATTAATTTTGGATACTTGCCAAGTACGCGGCTCTGAGTTTACCTTATTATCAATTATTAATCTTTGATTTTGATAAAGGTTCTCAGTATCTCGATTAATAGGAACGCAAAATTTATATTGATCTTCCGGAAATGTTACGGAGTTATCCTCCCAAATACCGGAATTGTAGCTATTCTGGCTTCTGAGAACGCCTGGGCATCTATATTTCTTTCCATCAAAAATCCATTCAAAGACTTTATCACAACGTAAAATCTCAAATGTAGGGAACTGCGTAACGTTATAGTTTGCCTTTTCAACTATAAGCCAACGATTATAAATTCCTTGTTCATCAGGAATGAGTGCATACAACCCAATTGGAAATAATGCGTCATATGGCTTTTTGAAAAATTCATCATAATAATTAACATTACATTGTTGTCCTGGCCTAAATTGTAAATGGAAAGTTACCGCATCCTTGTCAAACGTCTGAGAACTATACATTACAAATTTAGCATCAATAGGAGTCATATTATCTTCATCAATTTTCATATCATTGAGAAGTGTCTTGTTCTTATCGTGCCAATAGTCGAATAAATATATAACACGAGATTGTATATCATTCCACCAAGTATAATCCATTATTTTATCAGACATATCTTTATGGGCTTGGCCAATAGTTTTATTTCCTAAAAGTTTTCTATAATCAGTAGGAGATGGCATATTACTTCACCTCCTTGATCTTTAAAACCTCATTTCCAGCATCAAGAATTAATTTTCGATAAGTTCCAAAATTAAAATTTGGACTAGTATATTCGATGAGAGCTTGCTCTAAAAGACTTAAAACGGTTACTAATTCTGTAGGATAGAAGAGTAGTTCATTTAATCCTCCGAGCTTATTTAATATATTATTGAATGCACTCTCAACATTCACATTTGGATATTCGTCTTTAGTATTTGGATCTACATAAAGAAGTAAGAAGTAAATTTGTTTGCGAATATATTTCTTAGTTTCTTCGATTTGGTTAGAATTAAATTCGCCATACTTATGCCTCCACATCATTTACCTCCCTTCAAATACGGATTATAGATATAACCACGATCTCTTATTGCTTTACGCATTTCGAGTTGTGTATCTTCTAATAATCCTCGAAGTTCTGATAAGTGTTGAGCTTGGCTATAATATTTTTGTTCTTTACCGCCGAAGAACTGAGCTATATTAATCTTACTTCTTACTTGTGGTTTTAACCACTCAATCACCATACCTTTAGACAAAATATATTTTACAAAATCTAAATCCGCGGCTTCATCGACTTGATTATCTAATTCAAAAGTAAAGCTCTGAATAGTATCATCAAATTCTACAGAACTAAATAATCTGCGAACATAAGACAAAGACAACGCTTTATGGAGATACTCAGTCATCAGACCATACATATCATCTATGTTAATAGATGCTAATTCATAATCCGTGACGCTCCCCAAGAAGTCGCTGAATATTTCGTCATAAGACAACGAGGCCATCACGTACCTCCTATTAATTAAGCATCAAACAACGTCTGAACCATTTCAGTTTCGAATATCTCATCAAAGACCTTAATCTTATTAACAGAATCAAGTGTGCCATTAGCTATAGCTGTTGAAACAATTGTTTTTAATGAATCCCTCACTCCCTTAGGAAGAGTATTTACAGTCTTCTTTATTTCAGCAGGTGTCATTTCTAATATTTTACGTAAATCCGAAATGGTATATATTTTAGAATATACTTCATTAAGAACCGGATTCTGTTCAATAAAATCATCATCTAAAATAATAAATCTGGGATACTTAGAGTATGAGCGCCCTTGAATTCGAATATCATAGGCTAAGTCCTGATACTCAACTTCTTGAACATCGTCATAATCTGCCCATCTATAAACAAATTTAGTTTTATAACCTTCCATAAGTAATTCGCCAGCAGTAATAGACTTACAGGGAATTAAATCGTTTGGTTCAAATACTTTTTTTGTTGATGTTTCTTCAACTTTCGGTTTAGAAGTTGTTGTTTTCTTCATACTTGTTGCCATTTTATTCTCCTTTTAATCAAATAGGAGAGGATTAATTATCCTCTCCATAAATATTATACAGACGCTGTCTGAAGGTTCCAGGTTCCAAAGTAACGGGTAATAATCGTACCTACACCCATACGTCTCTGTACTTCGTATGTCTGGCGATCATCCATCGTCGCACCGATTTCAGATACTTCAAGAGTTGTTTCTCCGCCATCGATAAACTTAACAGGCTTAATGTCTACAAGAGGCATAATAAGAAGCTTTGTACTATCAATAAGCTTCTGAGTTGTATCATTCTTTGCAAACCTATTAGGTATCTCAATAAGAACTGTACCCTCATAATCACCAAGCATACCAGAATGAGCAACAGATTCCTTCTGAGAATCAGCTCTCCAGTTAACATCGCTAAGTGCGTTAAGGTTTCTAAGAGCTGTCTTAGTACCCATAATAACTACCGGAGCTCCATCATTAGCCATAGATACATCCTCAAGAAGAGTATCAAATGTATCCTTTGTAGCCGCTGTAAGAGAACCAGTCTTATTAAACTGAGCTGATACAGGGATTTTAGAACCTGCGTTCATAAACTCCCTATATGTTACATTCTTGATTTCATTTACAAATGCCTTAGCAACAGCATCAGTAAACTCAGACCAGTTCTTACGTCCAAGAACAAATTCACGAATGAAAGCACCAACCTTGATACCATATACACTCGTAGGAATTGACTGAGACTGACCTTCGTTTAATTTCTGAACGATTCTGTGTGTTTAACCTATATATTATTTTCCGTCACAAATTTCCAATGATATCCACCAGCTGTTTTTCGTATACCTCTACAAACACTTAAAATATTTGCAGTGCTAGTATGAAGCTCTTTAGCAGCATCAGCGGAACATTCAAAAAATTTATTTAATTCTATACAAAATATTTTGCGTTTATCGCGTTTACCGGATATTCGTCCGGTGGCTATTTTTCTTAGTTTTTCTTTTGTTTCCTCAGAATGATGTTTACCATACATACCATTATTTGAGCCACATATCTTTAATTTAATAGTTGGATCAGCCCATTGATTAATAGTATCTTGTTTTCGGCGTTCTTTTAAATCGGTATTTTTATAAGTTTCCTTTAAAGAATTACTCTTTTTAATTTTTCCATATTCTGTCATAGAACCAGATTGTCCACCTTCCTTTAAATTATAACCAAAACGATAATCTAAAGTATTAAAATGGTCAATATAATATACTTCTTTTTCATTTAACTCCGATTCATCACATTCTTCCAATATGGAAAATTCAAATCTATTTTCTCCGTATTTATTCCACGCCTTTTGAAGATAATCATTATCATGAGAATTATGACGCAATTCACTTTTATGTTTATACCAACGTCCTTCTATATCTTTTGATTGTCCTATATATTTTTTATTTGTGTCTATATTTTCTATACAATATATTCCAATAATTTTATTTTTTATACCCATTTAATCTCTTTCTAACGGAAAATAATATTTATAGGGACGTTACTCCCTGTTGAGTATTTCTACTCCACAAACTTTCGCTTGTGAACAGACTATATCTTCATCCACTTAGGATGCTCACCACTTCCATTTAAGGGGATTTCACCCACTCCAATAACTTGAGCCGTACTCCTATTGTTGTATTTATACAACCAATGGGATAGTCGTTGAACTTTGCTCTATTCGAGCCTTAGCTGCTGATTGTCCATTTAAAAAAGACAGGGGATTTAACCTCGTCTTCATACAACTAATTCTTTCTACTTTCGTAACCATCACGCTTATGCTTATTTCATCATTACGTTGTGGTTTAGTTGTCTTTAGGAGTTTCCAGCAATTCAATGAGTATTTTTTCACGCAGCTCTCACTACGCGGATTCTAACGTTTAGAAAAAATCATGATGGTCACCCGAAACACGCTCAAGGTTAAGAATGATATCCTTCTGTGTCCAGAACTCATTCTTATCTCCATCTGCGAGATTTCTTATCTCAACGAACTGATCAAAGAACTCGTCGTCCTTCCAACCAGTAGCGATCTTCTCGTCAAGGATCTCCTCAATAACCTGCATGAGCTCAATACCCTTCTGAGACTTCATAGCTCTCCTGATATCACGCTCTGTAGACTTATCTGTAAGTCCAAGTTCATTTATGCAGAAATTCTTAAGTGTTTCATTTGCTTCTGCTGCAGAGATTTCTCTGTTTGACTCTGCATCATAAATACTACGACCTGCGGAAAGGTCGAACATAAGATTTTTAATTTCGTTAGTCATTAATGTTTCCTCCTTTCCTTAATTATGCAAGTTTCTTACCGCTGACAGCTACAGTAGCACCAATAGTAGGAGCTGCAGTAAATCCAGCTTCAGAAATCTCAAGAATATCACCAGCTGCAAGTTCATATGCACGAACTACATCACCAGCTGCGTTAAAGAAATTAGATTCTTTCTTAAAGTTATTGGTAAACTCTTCTTCGATAATCGGAACATTGTAAACGAAGAGAGCGTCACCGGGATCTACAACTTCTACATAATAATTTCCATTAGCAGCCTGCTCACGAACTATACCGGAAAAACCAGTAGCGGCCTTCTCCGAATAAAGATCAAATGATAGCCAGTTGTTTTTAGCCAAGAAGTTAGTATTATCGTAATCTTCAGAAATCTGAACATTATAAATGTGCTTTCCACCTTCAGCCGCAAGGACTTTAGCAGGTGCACCCCAAGCATGGGATTCAATAGCATATCTAATAGCCATTTAATTTTCCTCCTTAAAATTTATCTACTAAACAGATTACCGTATCTGCTAGGTTTCGTTTCTTTTTCAACATAAGGGATAGGGTTAACATCCTTATGTTCTTTCTTTTCATTTACTGAGAATTTAAGAGAACCAGATTCAGCATATGAAAGAAGTATTTCATCCGCTTTCTTAGTTACATCTTCTACGGAAAGATCAAAATGATTCTTTACTAATTCATCAAATTCTTCAGTTCCTGCAACATAGCTATACTTAGTAGCATTAAGTATTTCCATCTTTGTAGGCTCTGACTCATACTTTTCAAGCAGCTCTGCTTTCTCAGTATAAGTAGTCTGAAGTTCTGAGAAATCTGATTTCATCTTTTCAAGAGCATTAATTTCGTCCTGTGATAAATATCTAGCGAATACTTCTATACGATCACCTATAAGCTGGAATGAATCTTTCTTCATCTTATAAGACTGTCTATATGCTTTGCCGGTAAAGAAACCGTACATTTCAACAATCTTTTCATCTTCAAATACCTGTACGTCATACCACTCATTATCAAGTTCGCCGTATGTTTCATTAACAAGTGAATTCATAGCATAGAGTTTTTCATTAAGACTTAATGAAAAATCTTTTGTATTTTCACCATCGGTAACAGAGAATTTTACAGAATGATCATCGTTTGGAACTTCATTCTCGACTTCCATGTTTTCCTCGACATTTTCCACTT
>Ga0326511_10003508_pt1 | contig 12635 bp, 11 predicted proteins | sample 0_2496_0518_D_FD_203701 | JGI IMG/M metagenome (GOLD analysis project Ga0326511, IMG submission 203701) | Bovine rumen microbial communities from UC Davis, California, United States - 0_2496_0518 | ecosystem: Host-associated > Mammals > Digestive system > Stomach > Rumen | place: USA...
CAAGAGAATCTGTTTTGCAGGGCTTAAAAACGATAATAGGCATAGATCCTACCATTAGGATCTATGCCTACTAACCGACAAATCAGACTATAACTAACGATCCAAAGTAAATGAAGAATTAACTCTAGTTACTGTGGTTGGTTCGTCTTGTATGGCACTGATTGTTACTGATGCTATTGCTGTAATCACAGTAAGAGCAATTAAGAATAAATTTGCCTTTGTCATAGCACATCCCTCATGCAGAATTATTCTTGTGTCTACTGTCTTTATGTTTTTATATTTGATTGTTATATAGATATTATTAATAACCAATATCGTTATATCTCAATGATAGTCAATTAATAATGATAGAAAATAGAAAGGGGTATGCTTTGTGACATACCCCTAAATTCATTTGGTAAAAGTGTGATCGAAGGTTTTATTTACTATCTTTAACAGATCCTTCAGCAATCTGGTTCATAAGTTTATTCTTATGAGCATTTACTAAAGCCTGCATTACGATGAACAGACATAGCAGTAAACCAACAACGATCTTAGTCCACCATGCAGATAGAGTTCCCTGGAAGGAGATGATGGTCAGGATAGAGCCCTGAATCATAACACCTAACAGTGTACCAGGCATAAAGCCAACACCACCCATCAGCTGGGTACCACCGATAACAGATGAAGCAATTGCATCCATTTCCATACCAAGACCATGAAGAGTGTAACCTGACAGCATGATCCAGGAGTAGCAGATACCACCTAAGGCGGCACAGAAACCTGAAATGATGTAAACACGTACACGAATTGAATCGGTCTTCAAGCCCATCAGTTTGGCTGACTGCTCATTACCACCGATAGCATATACGCCTCTACCGAATGAGGTGTAACGAAGGATGAGAGTAGCTAAGACAACCATGAATAATGCAATTACAGCACCTAAAGACAGGAAGTAATCACCGAACTCAAATGAGAAGAATGCTAAATCTGAGTACTGTGGGTTGTCAATTGGCACAGAGTCACGTGACAGAATTGCAGTAAGACCACGGCATAGGAACATTGTACCTAGAGTAACAATGAAAGGCTGTAATCTAAAGTAAGTGATCAGAAGACCGTTAACCAGACCGACAGTAAAACCGATGGCAAGAACAATGGCCATACATACATATGGACTGATTGTAGTATCTCTCATCAGCACAGCTAAAGTCATGCAGGACAGTGAAACTACCGCACCTACAGACAGGTCAATACCACCAAATCCAGACAGAATTGTGAAGGTAATACCTACAGTAACAATGATCAGAGGAGCATTGTCAATAAACAGATTCAGGAAAACCTGCAGGCTGAAGAAGCCGTCGAACAGGACTGAACCGAATCCGAATAAGATAATGAATAGTGCACCGGTAACATAGAATGGAAAGTTCTGAGATGCAACTAAGTTTGATAAAAACCTACTACGCATTTGTAACCTCCTTCTTAGAACCTAACTGAGCATCAAGGCGCTTTAATTTGTAGTTGCGATACATTTCCTTAAACTTCTCTGACTGGAATACGATAATCAGCAGAATAACAATTGCCTTAACTGCAGGAAGTCTATCTGATGAAACACCGATAGCGTACATGGTTGTGGTTAAAGTCTGAATGGTAATAGCACCAATAATGGTTCCGCCGATATAGTATCTGCCACCAACCATCAGAGTACCACCAAGAGTAACTGCAAGAATTGCGTCCATCTCCATGTTCAGACCGGCATTATTGGCATCGGCAGCTCTAATCAGAGAGCCTTCGATTAGACCAGCAGTACCGGCACAGAAACCAGAGAAGATGTATACAGCAAATAGAACTGCAGTAACCTTAATACCTGCATAGCGAGCTGCATTTGCATTGATACCAACGGACTGAATCATTAGACCGATTGAAGTTCTCTTGTTGATGAAAAGAACCAGAAGAACCATTGCAAGAGCAATAATCATTGCTGTTGGAAGCATAACACCAGGAATGTTACCACCAATGTACGCAAATGGTTTGTAGTAAACAGTAATGATCTGACCGTCAGTCATCAGCTGAGCAATACCACGACCAGCTGTCATCAGAATCAGGGTGGCAACCATTGCCTGAATCTTCAGCTTGGCAACCAGGGTACCATTCCAGATACCTGCAACAATGCCCACACAAAGAGAGGCAAGAATTGCAACAAAGAATGGGTGCTCAGGAATACCTGAAATATCGCCACCTAACATCACGCAGCAGGTTGCGGATGAAATTGCTACAACAGCACCAACGGAAATATCGATACCGCCTGTTGCAATAACAAAGGTCATACCTAAAGCAAGGATGATCAGTGAAGAGGCACGGTACAGAATATCAATAGGACGACCGTACAGATTGCCATTTTCCATAACTTCAATCTTGAAGAAGTCATCTACGAAAAAAGCGTTGAATAAAAGCAGCACTGCTAAAGCAACCAGAGGCAAAGCAAGTGAGCTTTGGGTAAATTTTTTAACAAGACTTTCCATGGTAGTCTCCGGCTATAGCTTGCATAATGTGTGCAGTTGAAATTTCATCGTCATTCAATTCTGTAATCTTCTCATGATCACGAATTACCATGACTCTTGAACAGGTACGGACCATCTCGCCCATCTCACCTGAGATGAAAACAACTGCCATTCCCTTTTCCTTGGCTAAGGATACAGCCAAAGCTTCGATTTCAGACTTTGTACCAACGTCAATACCACGGGTTGGTTCGTCTAAGATCAGAAGATTAGGTTCAGTTGCAAGCCATCTTGCAATAATTACCTTCTGCTGGTTACCACCAGAAAGGTTCTTTATAAGCTGTTCACGGTCTGAAACCTTAATTCTCAGCAGATTAATATAGTAATCAGCAAGCTTGTTCTGGCGATGTCTTGACATATGCTTGAACATGCCGTTCTTAGCCTGTAGAGCAAGAATGATGTTCTCTCTTACTGACAGATCACCAATAATGCCCTGAACCTTACGATCCTCAGGACAGAATGCGATACGATTCTTCATCATATCCATTGGAGTCTTAACTGAAACAGCTGTTCCATCAATATAGATGTTACCGCTTGATTTCAGAAGTGTTCCGAACAGAGTTTCAGCGATCTCAGATCTTCCTGAACCTAGCAGACCAGCAAAGCCGACAACCTCTCCTGACTTGATATCCATAGAAAGATCTTTTACCTTACCAGGTACGGTTACGTGCTCAGTCTCCAGGAATACATTCTCACGAGGGACAGACTTATCAACGTTGGACTCGATTTCGCCTTCTTTAACTTCCTTACCCATCATCTTGGAGATAAGTTCAATTCTTGGTAAAGACTTGATGTCATACTCGCCGATATATGTTCCATCACGAAGTACGGTGATGCGGTCGCAGATTGTATAAATCTGCTCCAGGAAGTGAGAAATAAAGATGATGGAAATACCCTGAGACTTAAGATTTCTCATAATCTTAAACAATCTCTCGGTTTCCTTGTCTGACAGTGAAGAGGTTGGTTCGTCAAGAATCAGAACCTTACACTGTGTATCGATTGCACGTGCAATTGCGATCATCTGCTGCATTGCAACCGGATAGAAATTAAGTTCTTTGGTTACATCGATATCGATGCCAAGTTCGCGGAATAACAGGTCAGATGCATTCTTCTGCATTGTAGCCCAGTCAATACGGCCAAATGCTCCGCGAGGTTCACGTCCAATATAAATATTTTCAGCAACTGACAAATTAGCACAAAGATTAACTTCCTGGTAAACGGTTGAGATACCCATCTGCTGACTTGCCAGAGGAGTAGTAGGTTCGATTACCTTACCGTCGAAAGTGATTTCGCCATTAGTCTTGTGATAAACACCTGTTAATACTTTAACTAATGTTGATTTACCAGCACCGTTCTCACCCATTAGAGAAATGATTTCGCCTTTTTTAAGATTGAATGAAACGTCCTTTAAGGCCTTAACTCCAGGGAAGAACATGTCTATGTGTTTCATCTGCAATATATATTCGTTGTCTTCTAAGGCCATACAGCCCTCCTAATGCAGGTGTTCTTCTTGATGATTGATGATTGGGGTTTAAATTCAAATTAGGGTGCATCTCTGCACCCTATTTTTAAGTGTTGTAAATATGATTAGTATTTACGTGATGGGAATACTTCAGCAGCCTTGTCTGCTGTGTAAACGCCTTCCTCAACGAATACACTCTTAGGTACTGACTCTCCTTTTAGAACTTTTTCAGCGGTCTGGAAGAATAACTCACCCTGTAGTGGGTTACACTCAACAGTTGCATTGGTCTTGCCGTCGATCATAGCCTGGAAGATACCCTTTACACCGTCAACTGAAACGATGATGATATCCTTTGATGGCTTTAGACCAGCAGCTTCAATAGCCTGAACAGCACCTAATGCCATATCGTCGTTCATTGCGAACAGGATGTCGATATCATTACGATTTGACTTTAGGAATGACTCCATAACTTCCTGGCCCTTCTGACGGGTGAAGTCACCGGTCTGTGAAGCTAGGATATTGAACTTCTTAGCACCATCAGGATCAGCCTTCATAGCGTCGTTGAAGCCGTTGCCACGGCCGGTGGTTGCAGATGCACCAACGGTACCTTCAAGAATAACGATGTTTAACTTGTCACCGCCGTTACGTGGCTTAACATTGTTTGCCTTTACGTAATCGTCGATCCACTTGTAAACCTTCTGACCTTCTGCATATGAATCAGTACCAATCTTAGCAACATATAAAGATGGATCTGAAACAGTCAGGTCACGGTCAACAATTAGAACAGGAATCTTTGCTCTCTTTGCTTCACGAAGAATGTTGTCCCAGCCGGTTGCTACGATAGGTACTAGACCGATTAAGTCAACCTTCTGAGCAATGAAGGTACGGATTGCCTTAATCTGGTTTTCCTGCTTCTGCTGAGCATCTGAGAACTTCAGATTTACGTTGTGAGCCTTTGCAGCCTCCTTAACGTCGTTGGTGTTAGCAGTACGCCACTCTGACTCAGCACCGATCTGAGAGAAACCGATGGTTAACTGCTTAGCCTGAACAGATGATGAAGCAATGATTGCACCAATTGATGCAGCAAGAACAGCTTTTACTAATTTCATAAGAACTCCTGATTGAAATGTTTGTTTATATAAAAAAGAATTGTTGCGAAAACTAACCCTTTTCTGTTATCAGATTGTATGACAGAGCACAATCAAAACGAATTCGAGATTAAAGAAAACGTGACACGGTTTTACATTTTTTGCGTTTTATTCAAAAAAGTTTGAGTTGCATCAAAAATAATACGTAAACCTTTACGGAAATATTCTGTTTTCTTAAACTTAATTTAAGTTTAAAACTAATTGTTTGATTTAAAAGAGAATAAGTATATTTTTTTTGATACAAAGGAGGCTTTAATGTAAATATTTTTACATATTTGCAAACGATTACAGAGATAAATTTTCAGAAATTCGCAATTTACAGTTTTTTCAGTAAATCGACTCCAAGAGTTTTGATACAGGCATTGATGGCCTTTTCAAGATCCATCATGGTTGGATTTAAAACAGGCTGTTTTTCAAGCTTAGTACAGACAAGAAGATAGAAATCCTTCTGTCTATCATTAAGTTTGGTTACAGCTCGTTTATAGAACCACAGATATCCCTGAAGAGGCATGAGCATAAGAAAAATAACACAGACAAGAGTTACAGGGAAATTTGAGGATATAGCAAAAAGCAGAGGTATTCCTTTAAAACCGCCTCCCTGATATACGGCCCAGAAAAGAATAAAAACAATAAAAGGTGGTAATATTTTTCGTCCTGCAATCACAGCTTTTTTAACACGGCATTCAGGGAAAACAGGATTTAACAAAGGCTCTAGAGGCCAGTCGTTCATATACTGAATTCCAATTTTGATTTTACTTACAATATTCACCGGCTATCCTTAAAATAATTTTCTTTTCTGACAATTCTATAAATAGTTGCCGTAAAAACGCAATCAACTATACAAAAAATTGATCTGATAATTTTATTGCAAATATGCATTTATCGCGTATGTTATAATTTTGTGGTTAATATGCTTGGATCAAATCCCTGTGTAAGAAATAATTTCAATTTTGGCAAGTATGGAGTTACAAGTGTCACGTAATGTTATGCTAGTGCCAGCAGGTAAAACTACTGGTATTTTTACTGCATCTTTAGGTTTAGTTAAAGCTTTAAACGATAACGGTGTTAAGGCTGCTCTTTTCACCCCTTTCTACAGCTGCTGCGGAAAAGAGTGTTCAACCACCTCTTTAAACAAGTGCTGTGCTGCTAAGAAGCTTTCTGAAGGAAACAAGTCAGAGGTTATCGAGGCAATCGTAGCAAACTATAATGCACTAAACGATGCAAACAAATATGATGTAATTGTTATTGAAGGTGTAACCGACGCTCCTTTCAACGTTAACGAGATTAACGCAGAAATCTGCCACGCTTTTGATGCGAATATTATTTCTGTAGTATCCGGCAAATGCAAATGCGCAAAGAGCGCAATTGACTCAACTCTTCTTTACTTCGGCAACGCAGGCAAGAATCAGCATTTAGGAACCATTCTTCTGAATGACAATGCCCCAAGAGATGCAAAGGGCAACAAGAAGCTGGTTCTATCTGGCTGTGACAAGTGCGGTGCAGCATGTGCAGCTAAGAAGGAAGACGAAGTTCTAACAGATTTTATTGCTACTGTTAAGTTCGACGTAGCTTACTACGCTCCTAGAGCTAAGGACATTGCTCAGTTTATCGATGCTAAGATAGCTTCTGGCGACGAGAATGTACGTGCATATAAGGTTTCTCTATCAAATGAAAGTGCAAAAGAGAGAACCGTTCTTGTAACCGACACTCTTCCATCAAAGACCGAAGCTAAAACAGTTATTCTAACAGACGGAGTTACCGGTTCTGTTGACGGTGCAACCGTAATCACCACCGAGAAGCCTCTATGGTCAGTAGCTCAGGCTTTAGCAGAGTTCCCTGCTCAGTTGAGAGATGACGAAGAGCAGAAGAAGTTAATCGAAGACGGTGCTTCAAAAGACTTTGATTCTAAGGCAATCAATTTAATCAAGAATCTTGAAGAAAAAGCAACTCCTCTAATGAGCCCAGCAGCATTCCGCAGCAAACTGACTGCTCTTGCAAGAGCAGCTCACAAGAAGATCGCTCTTCCAGAGGGTGATGAGCCACGTACCGTATGTGCTGCAGCTAAGGTTGCAGAGCAGAACATTGCTGTTCCAGTACTATTCGGTAAGAAGGACAAGATCTTAGAAGTAGCTAAGGCACAGGGCGTAACTCTTGGAGATAACGTTGAGTTCGTTGATCCAGATTCTGTCCGCGAGAAGTATGTTGACAGACTGGTTGAGCTACGTAAGGCTAAGGGTGTTACCCCAGAGCAGGCTCTAGAGATGCTAAAGGACAACGTATTCCTAGCAACCATGATGATTGACAGCAAAGAATTAGACGGTCTGGTATCTGGTGCAGTTCACACTACAGCAAACACCATCCGTCCAGCTCTCCAGGTTCTAAAGACTGCTCCTGGTGCTAAGCTTGTTTCTGCAATCTTCTTCATGCTGATGGATGAGCAGGTTTATGTATACGGCGACTGTGCTCTAAACATCAACCCAACTGCTGAAGAAATTTCAGAGATTGCTATTCAGTCAGCTGATACAGCTAAGGCATTCGGTATTGATCCAAGAGTTGCAATGATTACCTATTCAACAATCAACTCCGGAAAAGGTGCAGATGTAGACATGATGAAAGAGGCAACAGCTCTTGTTCGTGAAAAACGTCCTGATATCGCTGTTGACGGACCTCTACAGTACGACGCTGCAGTAATGCCTGATGTTGCAGCACAGAAGGCTCCTGGTTCACCAGTTGCAGGTAAGGCTACAGTATTCATCTTCCCTAACCTGTCAACCGGTAACACTGTATACAAGGCTGTTCAGCGTTCTGCTAAGCTGGTTTCTATCGGACCTATGTTACAGGGTATGAAGAGACCTGTTAACGATCTGTCCCGTGGTGCTTTAGTTGATGACATCATCTACACCGTTGCAGTTACCGCAATTCAGGCAACTCAGGTTAAAGACTAATTCAGTTTCCTGAATTACCTTTACTAATTGACAAAAGCAGCTTCGGCTGCTTTTGTTTTACATATCTTGCTAATTATAATTCAGATTAGAAACAGCATACGAGGAGAAACAATCATGAGAATTCTGATAACAGGGGGATCTGGCTTCATTGGAAGAGAACTTGTAACCCTGCTTAGAAAACAGAATGACACTATCTTCGTATATACCCACAAGAAACATATTACAAATAATCTAGGCTTTAGTAACGATATTTCAATTCTTCAGGCTTCAGATGATTTTCCAGATGTTGACGTAATAGTAAACCTTGCAGGAGAATCAATTGCGCAAAAAAGATTAAGTCAGAAAAGACTTAATGAAATCTTAAAATCAAGACTTGATACCATTGATCTATTAGCAGAGAAATATGCAGAAAACTTTCCTGCTCATTTTCTTCAGGCTAGTGCTACGGGGATCTACATAGATAATTGTGAGCAAGATGAGAAAGGGGAACTTGCCAATACAGTTTATGCAGATATCTGCAAAAATATCGAAAAAAAAGCCAATGAGCTGAAGAATGAATTCCAGGCAGCAATAAGTATCCTAAGAATAGGTGTTGTCGTAGGAGATGGAGGGGGGCTGGTTGAAAATCTGAAATATCTCCCTACTCTGCATTTAATAGGAGGGAGCAACTATATACCCTACCTTAAAATAAGTGATTGCGCAAAAGCAATAAAACTAATCATCGATAAAAGGATTCAAGGTAATATCAATCTATGCTCAGATCACTATCTTACAGCTAATGAGCTTTTAAAGCTTTCCTCTTCCTCAAAACTCCTCACAGTTCCAGTCCCAAAATTCGCTTTAAAGCTCGATAAAAGAGGCGAACTTCTATTGACAAATCAGAGGATTTTTCCTGCAACGTTAAAAGAAAACGGTTTTGTTTTTGACCATTTTTAGATTACTTTGTAATCGTTTGCGAATAAAATTAACTCATTGTTTTATAACATATTAAATATTTAAATCTAAAATATTTTGCATAGATCATACTTTTACTGCTTTTCTTAAATAAAAATTAGCGTACAATACGTTTATACAAAAGAACAAAGTAATAATTCATAAAAAAATCACAACATCAAGACAAATTAAAACTCGGAGTAAAAAATGTTAGAAGATTTAAAAAAGGCCGTATTTGAAGCTAACTTAGATTTACCTAAGCATGGCCTGGTAACTTTCACCTGGGGAAACGTTTCAGGTATCGACAGAAAGTCAGGATTAGTAGTAATCAAACCATCAGGAGTTGATTATGAAACCATGAAGGTTGAGGATATGGTTGTAGTTGATCTTAAGACTGGTGAAACAGTTGAAGGTGACTTAAATCCATCTACAGATACTCCAACTCACCTGGAATTATATCGTGCATGCCCTGATATTCAGGGTGTAGTTCACACTCATTCCCGTAATGCAACTTCATTTGCACAGGCAGGAATGGATATCCCTGCATTAGGTACAACTGGAGCTGACTATTTCTATGGCGCGATTCCATGTACCAGAAAAATGACCAAGCAGGAAATCGAAAGCGAATATGAGCTTGAAACTGGTAAAGTGATTGTTGAAACCTTTAAGAAGCGCAACATCAATATGAAGGATGTTCCAGCTTGTGTTGTTTACTCACATGGACCATTTGTATGGGGTAAGTCACCTGCAAATGCAGTATACAATGCAGTTGTTCTTGAAGAAGTTGCTTTCATGGCCTACCACTCATTAACTCTGAGACCAGATCTTCAGCCAATGCAGCAGGATCTGCTTGATAAGCATTACCTACGTAAGCACGGTGCCAATGCTTACTATGGACAGATTAAAAAGAAATAACTTTAAGTAAAAGTAAACTCTCAAAATACGTAGTTCTTTAATTTATGACCTAAACATTTGATGTTTAGGTCTTTTTTTTACCTGCGCCGTAAATCATATTTATACGACAGCTTATATCTAATATACAGTCTTTTACCACTCAAAATATCAGCTTCTGCTTTTACCATTCTAGATTTCCTTTAAGGTAAGGTAAGACAGAAAGCAAAAGCTGATATATGGTAAATGGGCAAAAAAAATCCCACATTAAAAAATGCAGGATCTAAAACAAATACAATGATTGTTAATCGAAATGACTTTTAATCTTTATAACTGTATCCACGATATAGTCCTCTGGAAGATTTCCTATCTTGTTAAGGTAATCATGCAGTTTCTTAATAACCTGATAGCCCTGTACAACAGGAGACTGGCAGATAACAAAATCAATAATATCGTTCTTAACCAGTTCCTTGGTTGTGTAAATCTCATCACATGCAAGAATAAAACGTTTGTGCTCAGAATCAGCGATAATTGCTGCACCTAAACCGGAAACGCCAGAGCCTGTTGCCATGTAAACAACATTAACCTCAGGATGCTTCATAAATGCCTTCATAGTAACCTGCTGGGTAATAATATCCTGATCATTGCCCTCGATTACATCAACAATTTCATAATCCTGTCTTCTGGACTTTAGTTCAGAAATAAAACCATCCAGTCTGGTCTTATGACCAAGGTGAGACTTGTAACCGACAACTACAAGGATCTTCAGAGGAATACCAGGGTGACACTTATCAACCATTGCAGCGGCAACCTTACCTGACTTGAGATAATCAGGGCCTACAAAGCATAATCTCTTGGTGCCAGGAAGATCATTATTCAAAAGGACTACAGGATACCCCTTATCAGATAATTCAGCTATCTTGGCTCTGATTTCCTCAGAATCAACTGAGCACAGAACAAAAGCCTTACAACCTGAATTCTCCAGTTCCTCTAATGCTCTGATCTGGGTGTCAACATTCCAGCCTTCCTGCTCTTTGATAATTACATCAATTCCAAGATCTTTGAACTCCTTTAAAGCCATATCAATGCCTTTTTTGATATCATCAAAAAAAGGTGAGTTAATACTTGGAATTACAATACCAACGTAGTTAATGCTTTTCTGAGAAGATAAAGCTCGACCTGCTCGATTTGGAATATACCCCAATTCCTGAGCCAGCTGGCGGATTCTCTCTGATGTTTTTGCGCTTACTTCATTCTTGTCATTGAGTGCGCGTGAAACAGTACCTATCGAAACGCCAGATGCTTTAGCTAGGTCTTTTAAGGTGACGCTCATTTGTTTCCTCGTAAAAATTCGCAAACGGTTACATTATTATTGGTTATTATTATATTATTTTACTAAAATTTGCATAACTTTGCCTTATATTTGCGTGCTAGATAGCAATTTTATTTACAAACGAAAATTATCGTGCATTATTTAAATTTGCATTTAAATGTAATTACCTAATAAATAAACAAATTTTACTTGTTAAAAGATACTTATGTAAAAACGAAACTATTTTTATAGAATAACTAATTCATAAAACATATTTTGTTAATTAGCCAAGAATGAAGATTTACCAGAATGCCTATTCGTGAATAAAATAAGAGTATCGTAAAGACTATGAAAATATTTGCGTGGACGGATTTAATTTCGGATTTATTAAAAATCAAAGAGGACTCCTACCAGGAGTTCTCTCAGAAATTAAGTCCCGATAATAAAGTTCTCGGAGTAAGAATACCTAAAGTTAGAAAGCTCGCGCTTTCCTACCTTAAAAACAACTCACAGGACGAATTACTGCTTACTCCCATGTCCAAGGAACCTTATCTTGAGGAAAAGCTCTGTAAAGCAATCTTTATAGCAAGATCTAAGATTGATGAAAAACAACGTCTGATATATATTAAGGAATTTCTAAAAAGCATTGACGGTTGGGCCATATGCGACGGCTTCTGTTCTGAGCTTAAAAGTGCAAAGGAGAATCAGGAGCTGTATTTTTCTTTTGTTAGAAAATGTTTTAAGACTAAGAGCGCCCCTTTCACACTGAGATTTGCATGTGTAATGTCTCTGATGTACTTCTGTAATCAGAAATACGAAGATGAAATCATCTCTTTTCTTGATAGGATAAATACGAAAGAATACTACGTACATATGGGAGTCGCCTGGCTAATTGCAACTCTTTACACAAAAAACGGACCGCATATTCTAGATAAGATAAATGCGATTACTCTTGATGATCTGACCTTCAACAAAGCTATTCAAAAAATTACCGAATCCAACTATATAAGCAAGGAAAAGAAAGCCGAGATCAGAAAATTAAAACGAAAATAAGTGACTTTTAATCTTACTATTTGATTTTGTAAGGTATTTGCATATAATTGTGCTTACGGAGAAATGGCAGAGTGGTTGAATGCATCGCACTCGAAATGCGACAATCGTCTTTTCGACGGTTCAGGGGTTCAAATCCCCTTTTCTCCGCCATTCCTATTATTTTCCTTTCATCGTCATCAAAAGCAATAACAATCAGTTTTGTAACACAAAAACAGTTTAAACACTTAAAGGAATTTGATTGGGCTCAAAAGAAAGAGTCCCGCAAGAACGGGACCCAAAACTAAAAACTACTTTTTTTTCGATAGATTAGAGCATGGTTGCTCTTAACTGCTCACCAGACAGAGGAGACAGATATGC